>Ga0066190_10000090_pt1 | contig 13687 bp, 16 predicted proteins | sample WorMettanBELIZE1_FD_58708 | JGI IMG/M metagenome (GOLD analysis project Ga0066190, IMG submission 58708) | Marine gutless worms symbiont microbial communities from Max Planck institute for Marine Microbiology, Germany - Olavius tantulus... | ecosystem: Host-associated > Annelida > Digestive... | reverse complement strand
AATAGAATCGCGCTTCCTGATGGCGGCTCCACTGAATTACAAGACAGCCAAAGGGGGGAAATAATTTTTTCATTCTGCGGCCAGAAAAAAGGAATTTCTTTAAATTCAGATGCGGAATATGAGGTTTGAGACCTCGAGAGGTCTGTCATTTCCCGACAGGTTAGCTCACGCTAATACTGAACATGAGGGATATGAAAGTGCATGTCACTGTAGGAAAACATGCCAGGGAGGTGACTTCTTGGATATTAGGCTTTGTCTTGAGGCACTTGATCAACCATTAACTGAGGTGTTGTTGGAATGCGGATGAGATTGGGCATTGGGGTCTGGGATTCCAAAGGATCATGGTCTCGCGTCATACTCCGTTCGAGTCTGCTATACCAGACGAAGACAACGACATCTTTGCCTCGTATTTGTGGCAGAAATCAATCCAAAAATTTATCCAATCTTTTGTGCTTCTAGGAATATCATCCTCATAACGAGAGTATTGATAAAGACAGAATAGATAAGAAGTGTCTAGGAAAACACCCGCATTTTTCAGTTGATCCAGGAACTGTTGCCTCATGAACATTCCATTCCCAAGGGCTGAGATGGCATTGGTTCCTTGTTATATCACCTCATCCAAGTTTTTTTTCGAATCAATAACTTTTTTCGAATCAGTTTTAAAATGAGACAACATTGCCTTGCCTATCATCAAAACGAATGCCGTAAGGACGAAGATTAGATGATTGAGAACGAAATTTTAAACACTATAAAAGATGATTGTGCCCCATTAGCTATGGCATTCATGTTTTTTTCTCCAAATATAGTCGTTTCGGTTGAGCTGGAATTATAGTGCGTGGCCGTTGTTGGTGAAATCTATTAAAGATAATTATAAATCCCCTTCTGTGAGATTATTGCTTTGCTTGGTAGGTAGACCGCTTGTTCGTGGGAGGACATGGACTTCCTTCTTTGTGCTAGCTTCTAGATAAAGGGGAAGTCTGGGGAACGATTATTGTGAATCCAGATCAACCAATAGGAGAGAACTCGGGAGGAGCTCCGCCCGAAGTTCCGAAGGCAGCTCCTAGATGGATCAGGGGGGTGATGCAACGATGTGGCAACTCTGTGTGGCGGATGTAGCACGTCCTGTTATACAAGAACAGGTAGAGGAGCCAAGGGGCAGAACACAACGTCTTCGAAAAGCCCAAAAAGAAGAGGAGAATAGGACTCTATTTGTAGATGGAAAACTGAGACCTTCGGTAGGAATTCCAGGAGCCATCTGCGAGATTGTTCCCCTAGAGCCTTCATGCACAGATTCCCTATTGATGTGGATCGGCTTAAGATTCTCCTCATTCGGAGAACAAATTGTGTCCTGCCTTGGTGGAAATGCTTTAACGTGCCGCCCTGGTAGAGATGCACAATGTACTGTTGTTGGGTCATGGGTACAAGATCCAACCCTCCTGTGGAAGGTGGGATTGACTAATGAGGTCGCGGGAGAGGGGAATAGAGTATGGAAAACCAACTGATTTTACCCTGTACTATAATCTTACCGGAGACATTTCGCTCCGTCTTTTAAATAATCGAGGTCCTGTTGAACTCAAACAAGAATTGATCTCGCTTGAAAAGAAGGTTGATGAATCGTGTTCCGGGCTCTCATTCTCTTCCCTGGGAGCATCAAAACTCGTCCCCAACGTTTGGACCATCTTCTATTAGTAATTTTTTGAGAGGTTCTAAACATGTACGTACAATCATACGTTCCCAAACTTTGGGTTCTTTACGTCCAAAGATCAAAAACAACCTCTGCACGTCCTCGTGCAAGAGCAGCCTTTTTTCTCTTTTCATGTGCTTGAGTGTCTTTTCATACATGAGCTTTACTCCTTGGATGGCATTACAACATTGTCCTGAGTCGGGATCTTTCTTTGTTAAAGAAGAGACCAGGTTGCAAACAACTCTGCGTAGAGGTTTTTCTCTCTCCCTATAGCGATCCATACATTCCTTTTCGATTAGACGTCCCACACTATAGAGAATGTCGGCACATTGTTTGGCATTAAGGTCCTTGTCTTCGAGTTTCTGGACCAGAGCGAACATATTCTTTTTGAAATCGTAAAAACAAAGAAATTGATCTTGGGCGTCCTCTTTTAGGAGGTCCAGGCAAGCAATATCACCTATCCCGAGAAGTGCGTGGCAACACTGTTCCAGGGTTGGGTTATCCTTTATCAGTTTAGAGGATAGGGAACTGATTTCTGCAGCAAGGTTTTTTGAGAGTCCTCTCAGGGAGCCGTAGCGAGCCAGTTGTCCTACTCCTTTAAGAATTGCAACCAGTGCTTCCGCATCATCTGCCCAACAAGTCGATTGACGGAGCACCACGCAGATGAATTCCTGAAGGGAGTTAAGGTTCTTTTGAGAGAGATCTTTTAACAAGCCAAGTGCGGCAAACTCCCCAAAGTATGAGATGACATTGACAGAGAAGGGATTGTGAGATGTTAACTTTGTCCCAAGTCCCTCGCAATGAGTCAAACTGCAGATAGCCTCTTGGAATCTACTTCTTTCTGACTTGGACAGGCTCCCCAGACAATCATTTCTTGCAAGATAAAACAGACTACGTAGAGTGCTAAATACCTCGTCTCGATAGGTCTCTTCGGTTTGAGTAGTCATGGCTAACAGAATCACCGCTTTTTGGAAGTCACCTGTTTGTAATCCTGGGAAATCTTTTAGGAAACCTCGCCTTGCAAGGGAACTCAAGTTCTGGAGAACTTTCACACATTCCTGCACGGGCGTGGATGTCTTATGGAAGGAAGAGAGCCATTTGTGGATACCCCCTTGGAGGAGTTGTTGATTCTCTATGGAGAGTCCCTGTAAGCATCCGCCCTCAGCAAGAGATCCAAAATGTCTAAGGATGGCAGGACGTGCAGCAGCCAATTTACAGATCGAATTCTGCAGGGAAGCTAATTTCGTTTCTGGGATGGTTCTTAAATGGTCGGAGATCTTGCTAAGTTCGCTCATGAGATATATGCACTCAGATGACCTAGAGTGATCATCAGACCCTACAAGGGAAGCGAGATGTTTTAAGGCTGGGCAGATGACCTGGCAAGTGGTTTCCAGGTCCGGAACATCTTGCGATATTGTCCCGAGCACTCGAATCACCTCGATGCAGTCTCGCATTCCCCAACATTGCCACTTCTCTTGTCCAAGAAGAGCAGGTATCAATTTGGTAAATAGAGAAAACCGATAGGGCCGCTTGGCTTTGGACAGGAGTCTTAGTAGGTTTCTTTTTTCGTTAGGTTGAATCCTTTCTTGGTGTTCTAGAATCCATTTGCCCAAATCTGTGGTGATTTGACCCCTTTCCAAACCCTTATCTTGGGGTTGAAAAAATCCGTTCCACGAAATGAGTTGATCTCCTGGGGAATCTTCCGTGTACTGGTCACGAATTATTTCCCCCCACTGTTCCAACTCTTCTGTGTAGTGTGCATGTTGTCCTTGGTCAGAGGATACGCTTCTTGGACGAGTTGTTTCCATTGAAGACACCTTTTTTGTTTCTGAATATCTAAGAACGGATTGTCATTTCGTAATATTAAGGCTGAATAAAGAATGAAGTTTGCAATGGTCTTTTACTGCAAGTCAGAACGATGCCCACACATTTTTCTTGGGAGATTCCGATACAAGGTTTCGATGTCTTGCCAAAGGTGATGGTGCAAGAGCATAGGTCCTCTCTGTCCGATCGCAGAGGGCAGTCGAATTGCAGGATATGAAGTCTGAATGCGAAATATCATCACTGGATGAAACCATCCATCTAAGGGACAAGAATCCCCGATGCTTCCAAATAAAGAACAAGGGAAGCCCTTTTCCGCTGTTGACTCAAGTCGTTTATTGCCCCGTGCTGGGAAGGATAGATGCTTCAATACACTCCATCATATCTTTATTGTCACGAGAGTAAGGAGCAAGGAGATTGAGGAGATGTCTTAATTTTCCTTCCTCAGTGTCATAAGACTTAAAGCCAAGTTGGCACAAAGATCCCCACGTTTCGAGAAATGTGAAACACACCCCCTTATTATTGTCGGGAAATTGTTGTGCGAAATACAACAAACACTTAGAAGCTATACATGTGAGGCTTCCCGGGTCAGGAGACGCTTGAAGCCCTCCCGCTCTTGGGACGAAACGAAGTATCGATGCCATAATGACATTACAAATTAACACATCGGCTCCTTCGAGAAGCCAACCCATCTCCAGAACGCATGAGTGTGTAAAAGACCTCTTTAGGGCAGTGTCCATTGTTCCATGGATAGCTTGGAAGAAACATGAGGAAACAAATAAGACAATACTTAGGTTGTGGTTATCAAGTCTTTGTCGATGAATTTTTAACAGGGCAAATGAGATATTAAGGTACTGAAAACCTTCCCTTATCTTCACTAGAAGCGGAGATAAGGTCCCTACAACTACAACAAATCTGAACGCCTCCTCAGAGGTACAGGAGTTGTGATCAAAAGAGCGGATAACCCCTCTCAAGGTCCCTATCTTGTTTTCGATGTAAAGGGGTAATGGGTCTTGGGACTGCAACGGCATCAGCAAGCCCATCCCTGCTCGGATCAAAAGGAGTTGATCACTACGATCAATTTGGGAATTAAATCCTCGATGCCAAAGCGATTCCATAATAAAAACAACCAACCCCTTGACCTCTTCCGGGAGATGCGCATTCCCAATCCCTCCCAAAAAACAAACACCACGAACATAAGCAACTTCCTCCCAGTGACTCCAATTTTCCTCCGTTAGGAGTGAAGCGGGCACACCTTTTGTGTCATTGTTTTTGCCCCAAGCAGCCCAATCATCGTATTTGAAAAAGTAGAAACACTTCAGTACCCATAACGTGATCGTGGCACCGAATGAAGGGCCATTGGCTCTCAACCACGTTCCTAGGTCACGAACAACAACCTCCCTGGGTGCATCACTCTCGTTTTGTTCGAGTGTATGTGCCCATTGTTCGAACCTCGACAAATCCTTATGCGGATCCAATTCAGTCATGGAGACATAGCCTGATAGTTGTTCCGCCATAATAAGAACCCCGCATGCAATGACAACGATAAGCGGCTATTATAGTTGGACGATCTAGTACTGTGCGGAGTGATAAATATTTTTAGAGTACACAACAAATTCAGAGGTCAGGTTGGAAAATGGCGCTCAATTTCTTTTTCTCGACTCTGCTTTCAAAAAAAATTAAGTATTGCGAGATTGTTGTTTTTCTGGCAACGTTTGTGCGTACTTGTTTTTTTTTGGAGAAAATTACTTTGTTAATAAATGGATCGGTTAACTCAGTGCATGATTGGGAGAAGGGTTCTGTTAGTCAATCCTTTCTTCGGAAGACGTTTGTTGTGACAGTGATGGTATGTGTACGTGTTGGCCATATGATAACGACACTTCTGGTCCATATCTCCGGAGGAATGAAAGCTTGGTTGATAGATCGCAACCCTACGCTGGAGTGTGATGAGGCCCAAGTGGCAGAGCATATGTTGAGCCTTATTAGAAATGATCGACCACGGGGGGGGAAGGAGTATTGGACAGAAAACAGTCTTGTCCAAGTTCAGAAGGCTGGACAAAGGCCTCTTGAGGGGGTTGAGAGCATTCTGTGCCCGTATTAGCAATGAATCAAACAGGCCTTTGACCGAGCAGGAGTGGTATGACCATCTTGATGGATTCCAGTCAGAAGCAAAAAGTAATGGGTTTGATGAAGGCCTCATAAAGGAATTAGAAAAACGTTATGAAGAAAGGCACCTTTTTTCACCAGAAGAGGAGGTGGTTGGTTATTGGCATGTTCTCGAATGTCTGGATGGGGTCTCTGTAAAAAACGGGGTCCACAGTGATACGATTGATGGATTTGAGAAGTTCCTTGAGAATAGGTGGAAAGGTGAATATTTTCTTATAAGGATGACTTCTATTCGCATGTGGAAAGCCCTCATTAGAGAGTACGTTCAGTCTCCTTTTTTGGTGAAGCCGCCGTCCCGGTGGAAGTAGATCTTGTTATGTATTTGGCAAGGTTCTTTTTAGAATAAAGATAAGGAACCTTGAACTGTGGGAATGGATTTCTTATCCACACCACCCGCTTCTGCATCGTTCTTGTATCTCCCGAGGGAAACAGAGCCTCCTTCTGATTAAAAATTACGAGATATTTTGTCCCTGATCCAAAACAATGAAAAAAATTCTCGACTCAAGTGCGGAATGTGGGATCTAGGGAAATCGTAAATCTGGTGCGGAATGACGCTTCAACGACAAAAACACCTTAGTTTTATTGCAAAAGTGATGAAACATGGAACAATTCCGACCGAGAGAATTACGAAGAACACTGCAAATGGGTCCTTGCTAGTCGAGTCTTATGAAATTGCGTCTAGAGATGTAACGGGCGTTCTAGGTCTCCCATCTGAAGAATGGAAGACTCTCAGAATTAAGTGCTGAACCTGGGTCTACAGGCGTATCATGTTGACTCCGATTGTCCTTCGAAGTCTTGGTCAATGTCCAATACTTTGATCCAATCTCGAAGGAAGCTCGGAACGACCTCAAACATTTCAGTCCTTTTTGATCCGAGAATGGAAAGCACTCTACCAACAACCTCTTTGAGAGAAGGGTCTTGCTCTTTCTCAAATCCAATAGGGTTGGAATCTAGCTGATGTAAGACCTTAAGTAAACGGAGGCATCTCTTTTCGTCAAGTTGTGCGTCAAAAGTCCCGCCTGTGAGTGTGGAGATCAAATGGAGGACATTCTTTGGCAAAGATTTTCTGTATTCTCCTGGAAATTCCTTTGAGTGAAACCGTGCAGAGATCGTATGAAAACACACCACAATATTAAAAAGGGGGGTGCAACTCTCCCCTGCGCAGACCATAGGGGTAAGCTTGTCGATGAGGGTGAACAAACCCCTTAAAACCCATTTTTCGTTCTGTTGTACAGGCACCTCTGGGCCTCCTTTGTAGAGAAGCAAGGTTAAACACGAAAGGGCACTTGAATAGTATGCCACAGGAGGAGGTGTTTGGTTCGGTTTTTCTTGATCACAGATGGTAGACAAAGTCCTCACACTGACCACGAGGTTGTTCCAGTCAATCTCTTTCCCCACCGATCTTTCTAAGGGAAGAATGATCGTGTACACGCACTGAAGAACATAAGAATACCGTGCCTGATCGAGTTTTTCCCTCTCAAGCAGACGCGCTGAATCACAAGTGATCTTGAAAAGTTTCTTCTGTGTTTCTTTCGGGAGGTCCTTGAGACATCCTCGAATACCAAGCCAATGAAAAGTTTTGAGGACACGAATCAAATTATCTGGGCTCTTGTTCTTGACAATGAGCGCTAAATCACAAAAAGCCTCTATGGAAAGAGATGAGCGTTCCTTCTCAAAAGGATAAAACATATTCCCCTTGGCGAGACACCTCGCGCATGAGAGGATATGGAGGCATTGATCCTCAACAGGTTTTTTGCCACAAGAGATGATAGACAGCTCGTAAAATCCCATTACAATGGATCGCAGTCTCTCCTCTTCGACTTCCTGCAGACGATCCTTCCTGATGAGTGGGTCAAAAACCGCACATGCGGCTCTACAGGCCTTCCCAGATGGGTGGCTCCCCAGCATCTCAGCGATCCACCGATTGAATTTCAAAAAATCCTTGTCAGAAACCTTTGTGTCCGTTCCAGGGGTTGAATAGGTACAAAAGAAGCTAAAGTCTACCTCACTTAGGATGAAGGTGGCTAAGCAACTGAGAGCCTTACTTCCCGCTATTATCGGAGATCGATCCTCCCCGAATGGATCCGTGGGATGATCCTCCCTAACGCGCACCTTTCCTGAATTCGAAACCTCCATTACCCCCCAGTCAAAACCCACATAATCACCTTAACTAGCGGCCTGCGTCGCGCAACGGAAACCTCCTATTTTCTGTTCACGAAAATACGGGGAAGGCGAGCCCCATCGGACGCCCATCAAACGCGACTTTCCCCTTCGCACCAACCACTTCCGCATGTCGTGTTCAAACAAAACGCCTTCACTAAGTCTGGAGAAAATAGAGAGTACACCCCATACGGGGCTCAGTGTAGTTGTTGTCGACATTGCACCCAATGGTCGAATTAATTTTCATAACCATGACTTATGCTTAGGCTCTTTGGGGGTAATGAGCCACCGTTTTCTAGGGTTTTGGAACGACAAGATATCGTGTTTTTCAGGTGTTTGATGGAGTATATCGTTGGCGGGAGAACCAGATTGTCCAGGGAGTCACGAGATTGTAATAAGTCTTATACCAGAACGAGAAAGGACCTTGGAGATCCTCGGAAGTGAATTTCAAGAAATGTACTCAAATGTGGCTTAAATGTAGGAGGAGTGTGCTCTCAGGTTGTTGGGAGGAGCTTTATGAAGCAAGCAGAGTAGAAAGTACGAGGCTTTGTCATATGGCCTGGCATACAGATGATCATAATCCCAAGTTTAGATCACTCATTCACGCACTACATGTGCATCTCACGGAAATAATAGAAGTTCGTTGTTGGGATAGGTCGAGAAAAATTCAAGTTTTATATCTCCAATCCGGGAAAGGGAAAAATTTTAAGTTCAAGTGCGGAATGTGGGAGGTAGCGCGATGTTCGTCCATAAGGGTTTCTTTGTATAAGAAGGGATACAAGAGTCCATAGCCTCATGAGGAGGAGTGGGTCTGAGGGGACAAACTAATTCACAAATAGCACCCTGAACTCGATTCTTTTCTGAGAGTTGTCTTTAAGTACCCCGCTTCGACAAAAAGGCCTAGCCCCCGAAGAGCTGTAGGGCACAGCACTTCGTTGGGATGTTGTTTTTGAAAGGATGAGAGTAGAGAACAGACACCATCCTGAAGAACACATCGGTGCATTTCTTCGAGCTTAGCTAAGCAGCCATGTGCAGAGAGCCATCCCAAGCCCTCAAGCACATGAGAACATGACACCGCATTGGGGTTTGTGGCTTTGATAGTGGCGGAAAGTAGATGGCAAACAGACCCTTGGAAAGAGCCCTGATCCTCATTTGGAAGCCCTTGCAGGTAACCGCCTCTGGCGAGTTGACTTAGCCCCCGGAAGATATTCGAATACGACACTGAACAGGGGCTTTTATATACGCATGCAGCGGTCAAGTTGTGGACGTTTCTTCGCAGAGAGTATCGGTCCATCTCTGAAAGTCCTTGTAGGGAGTCGCTCGCGGTTAATTCACCCATCCCCCAGAGAACATCGGCACATTGTGCCATGTCGAGGTCAAGAGCCTCGCAACTAAGGTGGGATAACAAATCGAGGATGGATTTACGAAGGACACGTTGGTCCTTGTTTTTCAGCGTTTTTAGGTGACCGAATGCGACAAATAAACTTAAGTTCAGGAGCATTTGGATGCGCTGCTTTACAGTAGCCTTTTGAGCATCAAAGGCGGAGGTTAGGACACAGATGGATTGATCAAGGTTGGATACTCCGAAGCATTCTTCGAAACCTTCTCTTTGCAACGTAAGGGGGGACTCCAAGTTGATGCTTTTCAAGAGTTCCACCAAGCCTTGAAGAATCTCGCAGCATTGCTCTGCGTTAGGATTTTGATCTTTAGCTACAGAGACTAACCCTCTGACGGTTCCATGGAGGAGATGCCTATCTTCATGGTTTAGGTCGCTGAGAAGGCCCTGCTCGGCAATCTTGCCCAAGCTCCAAAGGACATTGGAGTTCTGTTGTACGGGAAGCTTTTCTGCTTTGAAGACGGAGATCACATCGCGAAGAGATTGTTGAAAAAGATTTTTTCTCTCTTTGGATAGGTCTTTAAAAACACCTCGACGAGAAAGGAAGCCCAAGCAGGAAAGAACGTACAAATAGGACAATGAGCAAGCTCCCTTGTTCTTGAGAACAGAGATCAAATGACAAATGGCCTCTTGCAGAGCACGCTGGTTCGTCTTTCCCAATCCTTCAAGGTAGCCGAGTTCGGCAAGATGGCCCAAAGCGGCAAAAGTGCGATCACACTTGTCCACGTCGGGGTCCTCACCCTTAAGAGCGGCAAGCAACTCACAAATACCTCGGTGGATCGAGGAGCTATCTATTTTCATGAGTTCTTGTAGACGTCCAGATACTGCGATACGGTGCAATTCCTGCATAGCACGGGATTCTTTGTTGTCTGTAATTTCGGGTTTAGCAAACCCTAGGAAGATAACCAGATGTACCAGAACTTGAGGTAGTCTGATTTGTGTAGGGGAATGCACGGTTTTGAAGACGTAATGTGTTTTCCAACGTCCCCATTCTTTATTCTGCCAGAGGGTATAGAGGGGTCCCTGCGATGCATGACTCCAGCGAATGTGTTTACATGTGTTTGAAGAAAGAGATTGTGACCTTAATGTAGGGGGTTGGAGGTTCAAAAAGGTGATGTGTTTCATTCCGATGAATGGAACAGTTCTCAATGACCATGCATGCGCAGTGAATGTAGGGCGAATCGTGACCTTTCCCTCCTTCTTAAAGTTCAAAGGGGAATGGTCGTTCAATCAGATTAAGATTTGATAAATCTCCAAAAAGAACTGTGAAGAGGGTGAGTGTGGTGAGAGGGGAACAACTAGGGAGTGTGATTTTTCATCATTACCTCGTTGATGGAAGCCTACTTCAACTGGGATGCTCAATGCCTTTAAAAAGAAGTTCTCTATTGTCGTTATCATACAACCCACGGCGCAGATGACCTAGAGGAGGTTGTCTTATGGCATCTGGTGGGGAATGAGTTGCTCGCACTCCGGCACGTGAGTGCTGTACATTGATGATTAGAAAGATGCCTGAGGCTAAGGAGGAAGCCCAGGATTGTTTGGTAAAATTGCTTTTTGAATGTGGTGAGGGAATTTGGATGTTTCGGATCTATAGAGCGCGTTTCGGGAGCGCGTTTCGGAATCTTGGTAAACGAGGGGTGTGGGAGTTAATTCTGAAGAAGGTTGAAGGACTTGTTGGGGGGGATTCGAACTCCATTCCTATGATTCTTAGCCGCTGTTGCAGAGTCCTATTAGAAGAGACGTGAAAGTGCATCTGACCCTGCGCGAATTTCTGCCGAGGTGGGTGCTTTCCCTGTCGCGAATCCTTCTTTTGACCCAAGATGGTGATGGTGATCAGGCCCCATGCTGTGCAGATGTTTCTCAGGGCAACGAGTGGGAATCCTCTCCGGGCTGCTAAGTTTTTTGAAACGCCGGGGGGGGCGTGGCGGTGTTCCCGCGGTGAGGCGAAGTGTTTTTAGGGGCTGGTGGTGTGTGAGGATCGGTATCTTTTTGCCTCGGAAGGGAGAGACGTCGGTCCTCCTTGCTTGGGCCACATCCTATGCTATGCGGAACAATTCTCAACTATTTAGGGTGGAAAATGAAGATGTGGCAGTCTTGTTGTCTTGCGTCATTCTTTTTGGTGTTCATTTCCGGGCAGGGCGTCTGTCCTCGCGAACAGACGTGCGAACAGACGTGAGAACAGACAAGGGAGTTGTATGTGTCCTTCTAGGTGTCACTACATTTATTTTGATAGACACTCGAAAAGTCCTCCTGATATACACAAAAATTGCATGGTTCTAGGATCTTGCGAAAGTGACGATTGTCATCCCTGTATTCGTAAGTTTGATTTGATGCTAGGACTGCTGAAGTTTCAGGAGCAGGTTGACGTCGAGGACTTGTTCTTCAAGGCCCTGATGGGATCTCATGTTTTTAGCCCCAACATATTGCTATCCCTCCTCTTAGGAGTAGATATGTTTGGCTTTAGAGCCCGGGAAGGTTCTCCTATGCTCTGGACCAATCTGAACCCTGTTGTACGCCTCAGTGGGTCTTTTGTGCGTCTCCGCGAGGCTATGGATTCATGCATTCAAGTATCCATGGGTTGTGGAGACTTCCCTCTGTTGTTCGGGATGCGCCAAATCGAGGTTGGTTCCCTTCCCTTGGAGTGCTCCTGTGAGTGATCCTGCAATAAGCGCTCCTGCAATAGAGGGGCATTTGCACTATTTCGATGTTGCGCGCCATTTGATTGCCCACATTTGATTGCCCAATAGATTCATTTTAACTCCTGAATTTGCGATGATGGGCTCCTGCTATGGAAGATGATATATGCGTTCAGTCGTTGATTCAGTCGCTAACAGAGTTCTGGAGCGATAGGGGATGTGTGGTTGTCCCTTCCTACGATGTAGAGAAGGGAGCCGGTACTTTTCATCCATCGACTTTCTTCAATTCGTTGGGGAGCAAGCCTTTCCGTGTGGCTCACCTAGAGCCTTGCCGTCGGCCTGCTGATGGTCGTTACGGAAAGAATCCGAACCGATTCCATCGGTTTCACCAGTTTCAAGTGTTTCTCAAGCCAGCCCCGGACGATATCCAGTCTTTATACCTAGACTCTCTGCATAGTGTCGGCATTCCACTGAGTGAGCATGACGTTCGTTTTGTGCACGACGATTGGGAGTCTCCTACATTAGGTGCTGGCGGTGTGGGATGGGAAGTATGGATCGATGGCATGGAAGTGACTCAATTTACCTATTTCCAAAAGGTAGGACAGCTCCCATTGGAGATGGTGGGTGTTGAGCTAGCCTATGGTGTAGAGAGGTTGGCCATGTTACATCAACAGCGCCACATGGGATTTGAATTAACCTGGAGGAAGCACATCACCTTGGGTGACTTGTCCCAGTCTGAAGAAGAAGAATGGGGGAAGTACAATTTCAAGTATTCCGACACTGAGATGTGGTCTAGACACCTGGAAGACTTCTTTCATAGCGCTAAGAGCGCTGCACAGGGGCAACTTCCCCATGTGGCCTATGATTTTGTGCTCAAGGCAAACCATGCATTCAATATGCTCGACGCCCGAGGAGGTATTGCGGTAGCTCAAAGGGCTCAGTTGATCCATAGGTTGAGGGAATGCGCTAAGAGTGTGGTGAAGGCCTATCTCGACGATGAACGGGAGAGGTCTCCGGAAAGTTCCCCACACGAGGGGGGGAGTGCCGAGAAACAGGGAAATGAGAAAAGGAAGAACTCTTCAATCCACATTGGGGAAGTTCCCTCTGTGGGGTCTCACTTTTTGTTGGAGGTAGGTTCTGAGGAGTTGCCTGCAAAATGGATCCCTCCGGCGATGGGCAGCCTCGCGTCCCTGTGGAAGGAATGGGCAGAGAGCCAAAAGGTAAATTACGATTCGTTCCGTGTCTACGCGGCGCCTCGGCGTCTTGCTTTGCATGTAGAGGGACTGAAGCCTGCAAAGCAGAAGAAGAGAGGTCCCCTCCTGGATCTTGCTGTTCGTGAGGAGCAATGGAGTGAAGTGGGTAAGGGATTTATCCGTTCTTTTGGTTTGGATCCAGAAGATGTGGACCTACAAGCCGTGAGATCGGGAGGGCACGCGTGCTTTTGTCTTGAAGATGTTCAGGGGAAGGTTTACCTTTTTGGCACGTTTCAGGTGGAAAATATTGGTGCTCTGCTCTTGGAACAGATGCCCCTATTGATACAAAAGATTTCCTTTCCCAAAAAGATGTGGTGGGAGATGCCTTCGATCAGGTATGCGCGTCCTATACGGTGGCTCGTCGCTCTTTTGGATGAGCAAGTTCTCCCAATGAGGATTGGATCGGTGCAGGCAACCCGTTATTCAAGAGGACACCGACAAAGAGCTAATAACATCGAGGTCGAGATCGCTCATCCCGATGTCTATGTGCGTCAATTGAGGGTGCACGGAGTTCTTGTTGATCCCGAAGAGAGACGACACATGATCGTCAGTTCACTGCACGTTCTAGCTA
>Ga0066190_10000089_pt1 | contig 13728 bp, 8 predicted proteins | sample WorMettanBELIZE1_FD_58708 | JGI IMG/M metagenome (GOLD analysis project Ga0066190, IMG submission 58708) | Marine gutless worms symbiont microbial communities from Max Planck institute for Marine Microbiology, Germany - Olavius tantulus... | ecosystem: Host-associated > Annelida > Digestive... | reverse complement strand
TTTTTACATACCTGTGTTTATTTATATCCTGTTTCTGGGACTCCGGTACCGGAACTTCACAATGTTTACCGCCGCCAATACAGGCATCCCCGCCGGGGGAATTATCGGCGAATCCAAATCGGACATCCTGAATCACCTTGTCTCCTCCGCCTCTGTGGCATCGTATACACTGATCGAACGGGATCTTCCTGAAGAACAGAAATTGGACCGGGTCCGTTCCTTCATGGAAGATATGAATCTGGATTTCCCGGTTATTTTAAAACCCAATGTGGGTGAGCGGGGCCAGGGTGTTACGGTTGCCCGAAATTTGGAACACGCCCGGCGTTGTCTTGAAGAAGCCGAGGGTGACACCATCATCCAGGAGTACATCGAGGGTCTCGAATTCGGGGTGTTTTACTATCGCTATCCGGGTCGGGAAACGGGCGCCATTTTTTCGATCACCGATAAACGGCGTCTCTTCCTGACCGGGGACGGAGAGCATACCCTTGAAGAGCTGATTCTGATGGATGACCGGGCCGTGTGCCTGGCGCCGCTTCACTTCCGGGTGCATCGGAACCGCCTGTACCAGGTCCCGGAGAAAGGCGAAGACATCGAGCTTGTGGAGGTGGGCACTCACGCCCGGGGGGCATTGTTTCTTGACGGCAGTGCATTGATCACGCCGGAGATGACCGACGCCTTCGATACGATCAGCCGGCGCTTCAAAGGTTTTTACTTCGGCCGGTACGATGTACGGGTGCCGTCGGTGGAAGATTTCCGGAATGGGAAAAACATCACGGTCCTGGAACTCAACGGGGTGACCTCCGAAGCCACCCACGTGTACGATCCGGACAATCGGCTGTTCCGGGCCTGGCGGGACTCGATGCGCCAGTGGAAGATCGCCTTTGAGATCGGAGCGGCCAACGCCGCAAGAGGTGTCCGGCCGATTTCGACTCATCGTCTTTTGGAGATGGTGTTCCTCAGGAGATATAAGTGATGTTGCAGAGAACGTACAAAACCCATTTCGGGGGGACAGGTGTTAGGTCGAGTTTAGGTTTCAGTGTTCAGGTGTCAGGAAGGAGTTTTGCCTGAACACTGACACCTGAAACCTTTGTAATACATCCTCATTTTCGGGCCTCCTTCTTGTATCCTGAATCCGTATTTCCTTCTGCAGCGACCCTCCCGGCCAAAATGCGATGAAAGCCCTATGGCTCCAGAGTTCTCGATATCACTGGTAATATTTATATGGTTGACCGATGTTCGTGTGGATGCTATCGGAAAGAGCGCTACCGAACACGTCCCGTTTCATCGCACCACCACTCACCAACCCGAAAAGAAAAAAAAAGGTGTTCATGCACGAATCGACACTATTCAAAGCAGGTCTTCTGTTGGGAATGCTTGCCATGCTGATCGGTTGCGGCAAGAAGGCAGACCAGGCCCAGGGGCCGCCGCCTCAGGTCAGCGTCGTCACCATCGAGGCCCAGAAAGTTCAGGTCCCCATCGAATTTGTGGGCGAAATATTGGGGGCCGAGGACATTGCCATCCGGGCCCGGGTCGAAGGCTTTCTGGAAGGGATTCACTTCGACGAAGGCGGGGAAGTCGAAGCCGGCCAGTTGCTGTATACCATCGAGAGCCAGCCCTATGAAGCCGACGTGGCGGCCTTTATGAGCCGGGTGGCCGAAGCCAAGACCATGCTGGCCAAGGCCACCAGTGATCTGAACCGGATCCGGCCCCTGGCGAAAGCCAGGGCCGTCAGCGAAAGCGATCTGGACAGCGCCGTCGCAGAATTTGAAGCCGCCGAGGCGTCTGTGCAGGCGGCCGAAGCCAACCTCCGGGCCTCAAAAATCAATCTGAGCTACACCCGCGTAAAGGCCCCGATCAAAGGCATTATCGGTAAGACCCATGCCAAGGTCGGGGACTTTGTTGGGCGTTCACCCAACCCGGTCATTCTGAACACGGTGTCGAACATCGCAACGGTTCGGGTTCAATTTTACCTTACAGAAAAGCAGTTTCTGCAGGTCGCCCGGCGCATACAGGAACTGGAAAAGGCGAAACAGGAGCCGGTAGATTCCCGAAAGGCGAAACCGTCGACCCTCTAAAATGTATTTGTCCGACGGATCGCTCTATCCGGAAACAGGAACCTTCGATTTTATCGACCGGGGTATCGATCCCACCACCGGTTCGATACTGATTCAGGTGTCGTTTCCAAACCCGGAGGAGCTCCTTCGCCCGGGCCAGTTCGCCAGGATAACGACCTACTCGGAAACCATCGAAAACGGCATCCTGGTGCCCCAGCGCTGTGTGTCCGACCTGCAGGGCATTCAGCGTGTCTTTGTGGTCGGTAGTGACAACACGGTGGAGGAGCGCAGAATCGATCGAGGGCCTCAGATCGGGAGCAGTTTCCTGATTCGCGAAGGTCTCAACGCAGGTGAACGAATCGTCTTTGAAGGCCTCCAGAAAGTCGCCGACGGCGCGGTGGTCACACCCAAAGAAGTATCCCCTGAAACCTCGGAAACAGAAAAGTCATAGACATCCATGGGCTCATTTTTTGTCAGGCGGCCGGTGGTCGCCATGGTCATCGCCATTGTCACCGTCATCGTGGGAACCGTTTCTCTCCTCGCGCTTCCCATGGAGCAGTATCCCAACATCACCCCCCCTGTGGTGGAAGTGCGCGCCACCTACACCGGCGCCAACGCGGTCAGCGTGGAGCAGTCGGTGGCCACACCCCTTGAGCAGCAGATCAATGGCGTGGAGAATATGCTCTACATGAAATCCACCAACGCCAACGACGGCACCATGCTCATCCAGGTGTCCTTCGAGGTGGGCACCGATCCGGACATGAACACGGTGTTTACTCAGAACCGGGTGGCTGCCGCGACGGCCAGGCTGCCCGAGGAGGTCAAGCGCCTGGGGGTCACCACGGAAAAATCCCTGCCCAATATTCTCACGCTCTTCACTCTGACATCCGAGGACGACCGTTACAGTCAGGATTTTCTGGGCAACTATGCCCTGATCAACATCAAGGACGTGCTGGCGCGGATCCGAGGCATCGGACGGGTAAGCGTCATACTTGCCAGCGACTACTCCATGCGGATCTGGATCAAGCCCGACCGCCTGGCCCGGATGGGGATTACCGTCCCGGAGATCGTCGATGCCATTCGAGCCCAGAGCGTGATCGTTCCCGGAGGCAAATTCGGGGCGGAACCGGCTCCGCCGGGTACCGAGTTTACCTACACAGTGCGTCTTCCCGAGCGGCTGCAGGAGGAAAAGGAATTTGGCGAAATCGTGGTGCGGACCACCGAAGGCGGGGCCCAGGTAAAAATCAAGCATATCGCCAAAGTGGAGTTGGGCGTTGAGACGTACAATGGGTTTACCCGGTTGAACAATCGGAAAGCGGCCATCATCGGCCTCTACCAGGCACCCGGATCCAACGCCGTCGAGCTGGTTCAAAAATCCATCGCGACGATGGAGGAGCTATCCAAAGCCTTCCCCAGCGGGATGCGCTACGACGTATCGCTGGACACCTCCAAACCGATTACTGCCGGCATCAAAGAAATCGTCGAAACCCTGTTCATCGCACTGGCCCTGGTGATCTTCGTGGTGTTTATTTTTATTCAGGACTGGCGCGCCACTCTGATTCCCACCATCGCCATTCCGGTGTCCCTGGTTGGCGCCTTCATGCTCTTTCCCCTGCTGGGATTTACCATCAACGTCCTGTCATTGTTGGGCTTGGTGCTGGCTATCGGCATCGTTGTGGACGACGCCATCGTGGTGGTTGAGGCCGTGCAGGTCAACATCGAAAAGGGGATGAACTCCAAGGAGGCCACCATCCAGGCGATGCGCGAGGTGACCGGTCCAATCATTGCCACCACGCTGGTCCTCATTGCTGTGTTTGTACCCGTGGCAGGAATGGCCGGCATCACCGGCCGATTGTACCAGCAGTTTGCCATTACGATAGCGGTGTCCGTTGGCTTTTCATCGGTCAATGCCCTGACCCTGAGCCCGGCCCTGTGCGCGCTGCTGCTGAAAAAGCCCAAACCCTACCGGGGTCCCCTGGGCGCCTTTTTCAAGGTCTTCAACAAGGCCTTCGACCATTCCACCGAAGGCTACATGACCTTCGCCCAGGTGGTGACCCGTAAAATCGTCCTGGGGATGGTGTTCATCGGCCTCATTCTGGGGGCAACCGGCCTTGTGGGCAAGGTGTTGCCGACCGCTTTCATGCCGGAAGAGAACATGGGCTATCTCTTCGTCCATTTTCAGCTGCCGGATGCCTCTTCCCTGCAGCGTACGGATGCGGTGGCCAAAACGCTGGAGAAGATCGTCGAAAAACACCCGGAGGTCGAATTTGTCACCACCGCAGCCGGTTTCAACATGCTCACCAGTGCCAATGCGTCCAACACCGGAATCATGTTTATTTCCCTGGTGGACTGGGACCTGAGGGAAAAAACCGCCCTGGACCTGGTCCGGGAGCTCAACATCGAGTTTGTGGGCGCCATCAATGAGGCCCGGGTGTTTGCATTCGGCCCACCCGCTATTCCCGGCCTGGGCAATGCTTCGGGATTTACCATGATGCTCCAGGATACAGCCGGCAATCCCCCGACCTACCTGCAGCAGCAGGCCGGCCGTTTTATTCAGGCCGCGATGAAACGGCCGGAGATCGCAGGCGTTTTTACCCCTTTCAGCGCCAGTGTTCCCCAGAGGTTTCTCGACATCAACCGGGACAAGATCCTCAAGGCCGGCATCGAGCTCAACGACATTTACACCACCGTGGGCGCCTTTCTGGGCGGGAGCTACGTGAACGACTTCACCCGTTTCGGCCGATTGTACAAGGCCTACATCCAGGCTGAACCCGAATTCCGGCAGAACCAGGAGCAGGTCAATCTGTTCTTTATCAAAAACAGCGAGGGCGTCAGCGTTCCCCTGGCGGCCTTTGTGGATATCCATGACGTGGGGGGACCGGATTTCACCAACCGCTTCAACCTGTTCCGGGCCGTAGAGCTCTCCGGAGGTCCGGCCCGGGGATACACATCGGCCCAGGCCACCGCCGCGCTGGAAGAAGTCGCCGCCGAGGTCCTTCCCGCGGAGATGACCTATTCATGGAACAACATGTCCTTCCAGGAGAAGCAGGCGTCCGGATCCGTGGTCATCGTATTTGCCTTCTCGCTGGTATTCGTTTTTCTGATCCTGGCCGCCCAGTATGAAAGCTGGTCCCTTCCGGCCAGCATCCTGCTGGGAACGCCGTTTGCCCTGCTTGGCGCCATGGCGGCGGTGCTGGTGATGCGGCAGTACGACCTGAGCTACGAAAACAATGTGTTTGCCCAGATCTCCCTGGTTATGCTGATCGGCATGGCGGCGAAAAACGCCATTTTGATTGTGGAGTTTGCCAACATCCGGTTCCAGGAAGGCATGACCCTTTTCGACGCGGCTATCGAAGCAGCCCGTTCCCGCTTCCGGCCCATTTTGATGACCGCCTTTTCATTTATATTGGGCGTGCTGCCGCTGGTGTTTGCCACGGGAACCGGATCGGAAGCCCGGAAAGTCATGGGCATGGCCCTGCTGGGCGGCATGAGTCTGGCCACCCTGCTGGGGGTCTTTTTCTACCCCATGCTCTTTGTCATGATCGGGAAAATTTTCGGCTACGAAAAGAAACGGGATCGTCAAAACAACAAATTGAAAAAAGGCGGTGAACTTGTTGCGAGTGATTAAAACCGCAAGATGCCTGACCGTGGGTTTGCTGATGTTCCTGACCGGGTGCGCCGTCGGCCCCGACTATCAGAAACCGGAGGTCGAGACCCCCGAATCATACCGTCTGGAAACAGAGCCGGTGGACCAGGTGGTCAATCTGAAATGGTGGGAATTGTTCGACGACCCCGCCCTCTACGAACTGGTTACCACCGCACTGGAGAACAACCGGGATCTGAAGATCGCGGCCAGCCGGGTCTTGCAGGCCCGTGCCGCGCTCGGTTTTTCCCGGGCCGATCGGTATCCCTCGCTGGATGTGGCCGCCCAGGCCAGCACCGGGAATATCATCACAGCGACCGGCGACAAAACCGCCGATACCGTGACACAATCTTATATCGCTTTTCCGCTGAGCTACGAAATCGACTTCTGGGGCAAGTTCTGGCGGGCCACCGAGGCGGCCCGGGCCGAATTGCTGGCCAGTGAATACGGTCTGAAAGCGGTACAGATCAGCCTCATCGCAGATGTTGTCGGCGCCTACTACCAGCTGCTTGATTTTCATCAACGCCTGGCCGTCTCCCAAAAGACCCTTGAATCCAGGGAGAAGAGCCTGGACATCATCCAACAGCGCTTCGACAAGGGGATTATTCCGGAAATCGATGTCAACCAGTCCCAGGTCCAAAAGAAGATCGCGGCAGCATCGATTCCGCTTTTCGAGCGGAACATCGCCCTGACCGAAAATGCATTGAGTATCCTGATCGGGGAGCTCCCGGAGGCGGTCAAAATCGGCAAGGAGCTGACCAGCCAGACGGCTCCACCGGAGATTCCCACCGGTCTGCCGTCCAGTCTCGTGGAACGGCGACCGGACATCGCCCAGGCAGAACGCCTGCTTAAAGCCCAAACCGAGCAGATCGGCATTGCCGTCGCCGCGCGGATTCCCTCCTTTACCTTGACTGGTCTGGTTGGCGGCGCCACCAATGAACTGGCGGGAATCTCCACCGATGGCGAAGTATGGCGGGTCCAGGGGGAGATGCTGGGACCGGTGTTCAATTTTGGTAAAAATGCCCGGCGGGTCGACATTGAGAGGGAAAAGACCCAACAGGCCCTGTTCCAATACGAAAATACGGTGTTGACCGCTTTCCGGGAGGTGGAAGACGCCCTGGTGGAAATCGAAACCTACAGAAATCAGATCGCAGCGGTGAGCCGCCAGAGAGATGCCGCCGCCAATGCCAACAGGCTGTCAAAGAAACGTTATGACCAGGGGGTAACCAGTTTTCTCGAGGTCCTCGAAACCGAGCGACAGCTATTCAACGCGGAGTTGGAGCTGTCCGATCTGATGCGACAGTATCTGAATGCATATGTCAGTCTCTACAAAGCCCTGGGAGGCGGCTGGGTGAGCAAATCGGAGATTATTGCGTCCGGCCAGCCCACCAGAGAGCTCTATTGGTCCCGGCCACCGGAAAAGACCGACGCAGAGGGTGAAGTGGTGAACGCCAACGCAGAGAAGTAATTTGGGTTTGCCGGTTTGCCGGTTTGCCCGTTAGCCGGTTCTCCGAATACAACGATTCTCACCAATATTCATGCCACCACGAAGCGCACGAAGGTCACGAAGAAAAAGATCAAAAATAGTACCCACCTCTTTTAATATCTCACTCGACCCCTTGAATCCTCGAATCCTTGGACCCTGAATGGCGAATTTGCTAACACGATTCTATCTCTACAATCCCCCTTCCGAAAGCATATACTTCTATTGAAATAAAAAGGGCCGCCCCAGCAGGCGGCCCGCTTCATAAATTTTACGGAGTAAAATTTATTCGCAGAGTTCAAACAGCGCTGCAGCCCCCATCCCCCCTCCGATGCACATGGACTCCACGCCGTATTTAACCCCGGTTTTCTGCATGTTGGCCAGAAGGGTCGCGCAGAGCTTGGCACCGGTGCAGCCCAGGGGATGGCCGAGGGCAATAGCGCCGCCATGGATATTGACCTTTTCCATGTCGATGCCCAGCTCACGGACGCTGTACAGGGCTTGGGCGGCGAACGCTTCGTTGATTTCGAATAGGCCGATGTCGGCCTGATTCATACCGGCGCGTTCCAATAGTTTGGGGATGGCAAACCGCGGCCCGACACCCATTTCATCGGGATGGACCCCGATGGTGGTGTAGCATTTGAACTTGGCGATGGGTGTTACCCCCAGCTCCTTGACCTTGGCTTCACTCATGATGACGGTTGCCGCCGCCCCGTCCGTGGTCTGGGAAGAATTTCCCGCGGTCACCGTACCATTGGCTTTGAACACCGGGTTCAGCCCGGCCAAACCTTCCAGGGTGGTCGATTCCCGGATGCCGTCATCAAAATCGTGAATGAAGGTTTCCCGCTGATAGGTGCCGTCCGTCGTTTGAGTGAAGCGGGTGGCCGGTGTCGGTACCAGTTCGGTAAACAGCCCCTTGACCTTGGCTTCGGCGGCCTTCATCTGGGATTGAAAAGCAAACTCATCCTGCTCTTCCCGGGACACATTGTACCGCTCGGCGACGATTTCCGCGGTGATGCCCATGGAAGTATACATATCCGCATGCAATTTCGTCCATTCCGGGTGCGGCCTCGGCATATGCCCGCCCATGGGCACGTAGGTCATGGATTCCACACCCGCGCCGATGGCGATGTCGGCCCATCCGGCCATGATCCGCAAGGCCGACTGGGCAATGGCTTCGAGCCCGGATGAGCAGAACCGGTTGATGGTGGCCCCGGAGGTGCCGATGGGAAAGCCCGCGATTTGGGATGCAATCCGGCCGATGTTCAATCCCTGTTCGGCCTCCGGAAAGGCGCAGCCAACCATGATGTCTTCCACGGCCTCTTTTTCCAGGTTCGGGGTCTGCTCCACCGCCGCGCCCAGGATAAAGGACAAGAGGTCCTCGGGCCGCGTGTCCTTGAAGGCACCCTTGTTCCGCTTGCAGCCGGGGGTTCTTACCGACGTGACGATATAGGCATCTCTCATGATGTCCTCCTCAGAAAATTTTTGCGCTGATCCAGCTGTAACTCACGCTGGTAGGCTTGGAACATCGGAATCGGTATCGGGTTCGGGATCGGTATCGATTTCAAAAAGCGCCATCTTGTCCCGATTCCGATTCCGATAGCGATCCCGACGCCGAACAGCTCCAGGTCTGGTCTCCCTTGATGATCAAATATGCGGTGCTCGAACGAAACATAATTTATGGTAATTTTTATAACCGGCTATCCGGCCAACCCGTCTTTGCTCTCCATGCTTCCGTTTTCGCTCTTCGAGCTCCGACGGGACAAGTCGCCGAACAAACCCTTCGACTCGTTTCACTCGCTCCCCTCGACAAAGATCGGGACAGGCAGGGCAAGCGGGCACACGGGCAAACGGGCCCACGGGCGAACCCCCTAATTCCTCAAGGGTTTGCCCGTCTTAAGCATATGCTCCACCCGGGCCTGGGTTTTATCTTCCTTCCAGAAATCCACAAAGGCTTCCCGCTCCAACTTCAGGATGACTTCTTCAGGGATTTCGCTGTTGGCCCGGACATCCCCGCCGCTGACCACATAGGCAATCCGCCGTGCCAAAAATGCGTCATATTTTGAAATAAACTTGCCTTCGCGCATATTGTGAATCTCGCTGTTAATCATGCCCTGGGCGGCTTCTCCCACCACTTTCACGTTCCGCTTGACCGGTGGGACATATCCTTCATCCACCATTTTAAGGACTTCCTTTTTAGCTTCGCCGATCAGATAATCCCGGTTCGTGACGATCCGATCCGTTGGTCCGAGAAATCCGTTTGCACGGGCGTCGGCGGCCGAGTTGGAGACCTTGGCCATGGCGATGTTCATGAACACCGGAATAAAGAATTTCGTCAGGTCATAGTCGGTCACCGCGTCCGGAACATTGCTGATGAACTTTTTCCACAGATTGAGGCAGCCCCCGCCGGCCGGCAGCAGACCGACGCCAATTTCAACCTGACCCATGTACAGATCCGCGTGGGCCACTAATTTATCCGCCATTCCCAGACAGACCTCGCAGCCGCCGCCAAGGGTCATCCCGTAGGGTGCCGCCACGATGGGAAAGGGTGCGTACCGGGCCCGCTGCATGCCTTGCTGTGCGGTTTTGACAAAGGATTCAATTTCTGAATATTTGCCGGCTTTGGCCAGTTCTCCCATGAAATAAAGATCGCCACCGGCGGAGAAGGCCCCGGGCATCCCACCGGCCTGGTTGCCGATGACAAGCCCAGCACCGTTTTCTTCGACAAAGTCGGCGATCTCGCTCATGAAGTTGACGATTTCGCCATTGATGGCGTTCATGCGGGTGTGGAACTCACAACAGAACACATCGTCACCCAGATCGATGAGGGAGGCGGAGTTGTTGGATTTGATAACCTTTCCGGTGCTCTTCAACGCCTTGAGAGAAATAATGTTCGGGCTGACGGTGATCGGTGAGTAGGTGTCACCCGATAGGTCGTAATAATAGGTATGGCCGTTTTCAGTTTTATAGAAGGAGCTATTTCCGGCGGCGAGCATCTCCCGGACGTTTTGCGGAACCGGATACCCCTCGGCGTCCATTTTCGCGACGGATTCGGCAACCCCAATGGCATCCCAGGTTTCGAAGGGGCCCATTTCGAAGTTGTATCCCCATTTCATGGCGTTATCGATCTCCACAATGGAGTCGGATATTTCCGGTATTCGGTTGGCGGCATATATAAGACCGTTGGCAATGACCTTCCATGCGAATTTGGCCCCTTTGTCATCCCCGTAAACGATGGTCCGGATTTTTTCCGGTAACGTCTTTGCCTTTTTGGCCGCCTCAAGGCATGGAAATGTCGGCCATTGGAATTCCCGGTATTCCAGAGTCTCTGGATCGATCACCTTCCGGATGACCTCCCATTCGGGTGTCAGATCCTTTTTATAGAACCCGGCTTTTGTCTTGTTGCCGAGCAGATTCTGTTCGATCATCTTTTCGACAAACCCGGGTATCGCAAAGCTGTCCCGCTGCTCGTCATCCGGGACCAGATCATAGGTGTTTTTGGCCACATGGGCCATCGTATCGAGCCCGACAAGATCGGATGTCTTGAACATGGCTGTTTTCGGGCGTCCCATGACCTGGCCAAACAGCGTATCGACTTCGGGAATGGTCAGGCCGTCTTCGAGCATCAGCTGCATGGCCTTCACGATGCCGTGTACGCCAATCCGGTTTCCCACAAAGTTCGGTGTATCCTTGGCCCAGACGATTCCTTTGCCCAAATTTTTCTCACCGTAGGCCGCCATAAAGGACAGCACCTCGGGCAGGGTCTCTTCACCGGGTATGATCTCCAACAGTTTCATGTAACGGACCGGATTGAAAAAATGGGTCCCCAGGAAGTGTTGCCTGAAATCGGTACTCAATCCCTCGGACATGGCCTTTAGAGGGATGCCTGATGTATTTGTGGATACTATGGTGCCGGGCCGCCGAACGGTTTCAATACGATGTAAGAGATCCTGCTTGATTTTCAGGTTTTCGACGACCACTTCAATGATCCAGTCACAGGCCGACAGCTTCTCCAGATCATCTTCGAGGTTCCCGATGGTAATCCGCTCGGCATCCCTGAATTCCATGAACAGGGGCGGCTGGGACAACAGGGCCGCATCCAGGCCGGACTTTGCGATACGATTCCGGGCGGCCCGATCGCTTTTCTCTTCATCACTCAGATCAAACGGAACAATATCCAGCAGGAGCGTTCGTACTCCGGCGGCTGCAAGCAGGGCGGCAATGCCTCCTCCCATGATACCCGAGCCGATAACACCTGCCATCTGGATCTTACGTGTCATGATCCCCTCCTTGATACACCATGAAAGTGCACCGAAATTAGCGGTATTTTATGAATGAGCATTCATTCACTAACAAGGGCCGATATATGTTGTCAAGTAAAATCGATGGTTTTCGAACAGGCCGCTGTATATACGAATAATTATATTAATTCCGAATCATTATGCAAAACAACGGATTTCTCCGCGCCATGCTTGGACATCTCTGTAATCATGTGTCAGGGGAGATCCGGAATATGAAGAAACATTCATTGTTTTGTGGCGCTGAATATGATGTGGCATGTTTTCAGCGGTTGACGACCTCAGCCCGAACGCGGTAAAAAATATTCTTAATGACACATATCATCCCTTGAACCCGATTCGACCGGTAGGCGGTTACCCGCATCATCTGCTGGTTCTCACCGAGTCGCTGTCTGGTTTTTATTTTAATGGAGAACCCCATGCGGGAATATACGATCCATCCTCTGGCCGTGGGTATCAACGAAACCGACCAGGGCATCATGACCTATCTCCGGGACTATGGAAAACGCATCCTGCTTCCCATTTATGCGTTCTATATTGCCGGAGGCGATAAACACATCCTGATCGACACGGGATTGGAGCAGTTCATGGTTCCCGATGGTGCCGAAGCGGCCTGTGGATTTCAGATCCATGAATTTGAAGATGCGTTGGGAACGCTGAATCTGACACCGGAAGATATCGACGTGATTATTCACACGCATCTCCATAATGACCATTGTGAGAACGATTACAAGTGCCGTAATGCAGAAGTGTATGTCCAGAGGGCTGAGTATGATTTTATGAAAGATCCACATCCCATCGACCATCGATATTATCCGGATATTCTGGACGACGTGAACGTGGTCCTCGTTGATGGCGACGCCACCCTGTTCGACGGCATCGACGTCCTATGGACACCGGGTCACACTGTCGGCGGCCAAACCATATCCGTCAATACCGCCGCAGGTCGGGCCATGATCACCGGGTTTTGCTGCAACGGGAAGAATTTTCCGTCCAGCGGCCCGGCCGTGACTCCGGGCGTCCACATCGATGCGACCCAGGCCTATAATTCCGTCCAGATGGTGGCGTCCATGGCCGACATCATCATTCCGCTCCATGACATTTCGATTGGCAGTTGCGATAAACTTCCTCAGGGCGGTCTATCATGAGAATCGTCACACGCCCCGATTTTGATGGCATCGTCTGTGCCGTACTGCTATTCGACGTGCTCGATATCCAACTGCCGGTCAAGTGGGTCGAACCCAGCGACATTCAGAAAGGCCACGAGGAGATACGGGAAGGGGATGTACTGGCAAACCTTCCCTTCGACAAACGTTGCAGCATCTGGTTTGATCATCATTATACCAATGAGATCGACGAACCTTTTGAAGGTTCCTTCAAGATGGCGCCATCGGCGGCACGGGTCATTTTTCAGCATTATCATGGGAAATTCAGCCGGGACTACTCCGAGCTTGTGGCAGCAGCAGATAAAATCGATTCAGCCGATTTGACCATCGATGAAGTCACTCATCCGGAGCGCTATCCCTATGTGCTGCTCTCCATGACCGTGAAAATTCCCGGGCATGAAGAAGCCTATTGGAATCATCTGGTAACGCTGTTGTGTAACGGGGATATTGCCTCGGTGATGGAAGCTCCGGAAGTTCAGAAGCGATGTCAGGAAACCATTGAAGAGAACGAGCAGTATCGGGATTTGCTGCTGGCCCATACACAAATGCACCAGCATGTGTCGGTCACGGATTTTCGCATGTTCAACCAGACGCCTTCCGGCAACCGTTTCCTGGTGTTTTCGATGCTTCCCGAATCCGTGGTCAATGTTAAGATTCATCATCACGACGATGACCCGGAAAAAATTGTGGTTCATCTGGGCCACAGCATTTTCAATCGCAATTGCCGGGTGAATGTGGGAAAATTGTTGGCCGGATTTGAAGGGGGCGGTCACCGAGGGGCCGGGGCCACCACCTTTTCTGCCGAAAAGGCTGACGATTACATCCCCAAAATTCTCGACGCCCTGGTTCAAAACGAAAGCAACGAATGATCGCTGAAAAAGATATCGTACTGATTCATTTTGAAGACAAACCCATGGTATTTGCCCGGATTGAATCCATTGAACCCGATGTCAAACCGGACTGGTACCAGGTTAAACTCCTCATGCTCCAAGTCCCCCTGCAACCGGTGACCTGGATCTTACGCTCCTCCTATATCAACGGCACGGAGTTCACCATGGGCGGCAATCGGATCCGTCTGGAAGAA
>Ga0066190_10000087_pt1 | contig 13798 bp, 12 predicted proteins | sample WorMettanBELIZE1_FD_58708 | JGI IMG/M metagenome (GOLD analysis project Ga0066190, IMG submission 58708) | Marine gutless worms symbiont microbial communities from Max Planck institute for Marine Microbiology, Germany - Olavius tantulus... | ecosystem: Host-associated > Annelida > Digestive... | reverse complement strand
ATAATTTAAAGAATTAATTGACAATGGGAAGGTTGTAGATCTGATGCGGAATGACGGTTTGAAAGATGTTTCCAAGGATTTTTGGTCGGTTGACGATCTAAAAGGCTGCATCTCACTGAAAAAGCAATATTTCTCTCTTGGGAGAGGGGATAGTGTCTTCGTAATAACAGCCACCCAACCTTCGCAATATTTTTTGGGGCATTACGTGTTCCTTCGGGCGCTTTGGGTCCTTCCATTTTTTGAAGGGTGGTTGTTCAAATTGGCCTCCCAAAAGTTGAATCTCTTCCTCCTGTCGAACTGAGAAGATCTCACTCCTTAGGGATTTCCCCTTTCTTCCGTATGTCTACTAACTTTTCGTGTAACAGAGGTTCCGCACTTGATTCTGAAAACTTTCTTTTTTCTCAGAAAGGTCAAAAATCAGTGGCTTTCCGGTCATGATTTCGCATCTTAGTCAGGAGATTTTACACTATTTGTGCCCTTCAGGGGAACAACTAGGTCCTAGCTCAAGAAAAACAGAGGATTCTCAGCTCAAGTGCGGAATGTAGGGTGTAACACAAACCTTTCTCCAAAAGCATTAGAGAGGACAACAGGGAGGTCGGCGGAAGAATTAGGGCATCCCCCAAGGTTTCCCTTGGGGGATGTTTCGGATAGATGCGACTGCTATTTTTGGAGTTTTCCCTGAGGGAACTGCCCTTTCTTAAGCAAATAAGTGGCCTGCCTGCTAAGAATTTCACCTTTCCATTGATCTTATGGAGGTTACTCGCTTACAATGCTTCTAGGGAGTAGGGGTTGGAGATACTCCTGTGGGAGATCACCCCGTTAGGGGAAAGGATTTGGAGAGGAGATTGGGTCTTGTCCTCGCGGAGCAGGGATCGCCCTTCTCTATCGCATTACGCTCCCGAATGAAAAACCAAGGAGATGATCGATGAAACGTCGAATTGACTCAAAATTTCTCATTTTGCCTCCATATGTATCCACTTCCTGGAGTTGTGTCAGTGCTCTGCATTGCGAAACAAGTGGTAGTGGAATCGGGGAAGATGTCCTCATTGTGGTTCTGGAAAATGGAGTCGTAATAGAGGTTCCCGGCCTTGCATACGAGGACATAGAGGAGATCTTTACCGCCCACGCGGTTTCTTTAGAACAAGAGGAGGGAAAAGGAGAAAAGAGCATTCGAGAATCTTCAAAAGAGGCGAAGAAGGGGAGTCTGTTCGGTTTCGAACAACTTTTCAATTTGCTCTCCAAGGGGGACGAGGGGGGATCGGGAATGATTCTTCATCATAGTGAAGAACATCGCAATGCAGAGCCTCTACCAAAAGCAACACTCGAAAGAATTGCGCGGGTGATTAACGACTGGAGCAATGGACTGGAGCTTCCCCAGCCTGAAGATGGGTGTCGTTGTTTCTACTGCCAAGTTGTGGGGGCCGCCCGAGGGAAGACGGACGCCGCTGAGCAAAAAAAGACGCCTTCAGAAGAGTCCGTGAAGGATGAAGATCTCGTCTTTTCAGATTGGATTGTACGCCAGAAGTCTGAGCAGCTTTACTCCGTGACAAACGCACGTGATCAAAAAGAGTCATATCAAGTGTTTTTGGGTGATCCCATAGGTTGCACCTGTGGCAAAAGGGAGTGTGAGCATATCATCGCAGTTTTGCGATCGTAGGTTATGAGGTATTCTCTCTATGTCGTTGGCACAGAGTCCTTTGTAGGCAAAACGGAGCTGTCTCTCTGCCTTGCCAGGCTTCTTGAGAAACGGGGGGAGGAGGTTATTTGTTATCAACCCGTTTCAATTTCTGATGCGTACTCAAGCAATCTTCCAGACCAGGACAATAAATACCAAGTAACCCTTCGTGAAGACCAAACCTCTGCTTACCTGAAGGAAGAGATTGATTTGGTCGATTTGGAGCAACGACTTATGGATCATTACACTTCCATTTCTTCCTCCAGAGAAGGGCAGCTCAAGAGGTGTATCCTTGACGGATGTGGTCATTGCATGACAGGCGCTTTTTTCCAAATGCACAGCGCTCGTTTAGCCTCCTTCTTCGGAGCTGGAGTAATCCTTGTCGCTGCGGAGAAGGGGGAGCTGAGTTCCTTGATCGATAAGATTGCTCTGTGCAAAGCGTCCTTTGATTCTTATGGAGTGAGGCTGCAGGGTGTTGTTGTAAACAGAATTTCACCACACGGTCAACTTCTGGCAAAAAAAACTGAGTGTCAGAAAGCGCTCAATCGGTGGAATCTTCCTCTTTTGGGTTGGATTCCGGAATATAGGGGTGATGACATCCAGACACATGTCCAAAATTCTATGAGAGAAAATATCTATGTTTACCTCTGAAGAACGCGTGGTGATTGCCATGTCCGGAGGGGTGGATTCTTCCGTATGTGCCCTTCTCATGAAGGAACAAGGTCTTCAGTGCATAGGAATGACCATGCGCCTGTGGAAAGGGGAAGAAGCTGAATCGTCTTGTTCCTTGGGAAGCTGCTGTGGAGCGGAATCAGTGGAAGACGCGCGTCTTGTTGCGGAAACGATCGGTATTCCCTACTATCCCATTAATTTTCGAAAAGAGTTCTGGGAAGGGGTAGTTTCCCCTTTTGTTGAAGAATATTCGATAGGACGCACCCCAAATCCTTGCATTCGATGCAATGAAAAGTTGAAGTTTGTTTCCCTATATGAAAAGGCTGTAGAGATTGGAGCATCGAAAGTGTGTACAGGACATTATGCTCGAATCAGGTGGGATGAGAACACACAACGTTGGCAGCTTTGGCGGGGAGTCAATGCGCAGAAGGATCAGTCCTACTTTCTCTTTTCTATGACGCAAGAACAGCTTGCTATCACCTGTTTTCCCATTGGGAAATATGAGACAAAGAAAGAAATACGACAGATCGCCGAACAACATGGCCTTGTTACAGCCAAAAAACCGGAGAGTATGGACATCTGTTTTGTGCCAGATAAAGATTATGCTGGGTTTATAGCGCGCCACTTCCCCGATAAGTTGGGGAAAAAGGGTTCTATTCGACATGTTTCGGGACAGCTCTTAGGGGAACACAAAGGGATTCACCATTTTACTATAGGTCAAAGGAAGGGGCTGCGAGTTTCCTATCACGAGCCCCTTTATGTAAAGGATCTCATTCCTGAGACGGGAGAGGTCGTTGTTGGCAATCGCACCGAGGCGTGTTGGGAAGAATGTCGGATCGAGCAGATGAATTGGATCGATCCTCTTCCTCAAGGCCCCATCGAAGTCAGTATGAAACTTCGATCCCGGGGGATGGAGGTCGTAGGGAAGGTCATTCCGGAATCACCCCATTCTGCTTTGGTCCAATTCTTGGAGCCACAACTTGGTGTTACTCCAGGACAAGCAGCAGTATTCTACGCGGGGCCAAGAGTTGTAGGAGGGGGGTGGATTTCAAGGTGAGCAAACCTAAAGTGATTTGTCTTTCAGGTCCCACAGCCTCTGGGAAGACTGCTTTGTCCTTCCTTCTCGCCAAACATCTCGACATAGAGATTATTTCGGCAGATGCAGTTCAGGTCTACCGCGGTTTAGACATAGGAAGCGCTAAGCCTACTCCTGAAGAAAGAAGGAAGGTTCCTCACTTTCTCGTTGATGTATGCGACATAGGGACACGCTTCGACGTTTCTGCCTGGCACAAAGAGGCAACAGATGCGTTGCGTGGAATTTTGAAGAAGGGAAAAGTACCTGTTGTTGTGGGTGGGGCTGGATTTTATATTGATTCTCTTCTCTACGGCCTTTCCCAAGCTCCTCCTTCTAGCTCTAGAGTTGTGAAGCAAGTGGAGGAGAGACTTAAGAAGCATGGGGCTCAAAAAATGTATTCTCTCTTCTGCGACATAGATCCTGAACATGCCTCTACCATTCATCCCAACGACCATTATCGATTGGTTCGAGCATGGTCTATTTTCTTGCAGACGGGGAACCCCGTATCCCATTACCAGAGACTTGTGAACCAAGAGTTTCAGTTCAATACATGGATTCTAGAATGGGATAGAGAAATACTCTATCAGCGCATTAACCAGAGATGCATTGAAATGATGGATCGGGGCCTCTTGCTGGAAACTCGGGAACTTATGGATGAGGGAACTATATTTTCCAATTCTTCAGCCCGTACGGCGATTGGTTACAAGCATGCTATATCCCATTTGAAGGGGGAACTAAAAGAATTTCTTCCCATTTTTCAGAGGGATTCTAGGAGGTATGCTAAAAGGCAAGGACTGTGGTTCAGGAAATGGGAAGGAGCACGCTCCCTACGCATTGATGACTCTAGGGAAAGCATGGACGTTGCCATTCAAGAAGTAATATCTCGTTACACAGACCAATAGTTTCCTATTTTTCTTCCTCAGGCCGACGGAGATAGTCACCTTTTACACAAAATATGACTATTTGAAGTTCTCAAATTGATTCTTTCAGACTCGATTTTCCACACGAAGACGTAGCCCTCTGTGTGAGCAGCATGGCTGCATACTTGCTTCGATGCCCATCTAGAGTATTAATGATCATTTTGCAAAATTCTTTTTTTTCCTTTGCTTTTTCTTTTTCATCGAAGAGGAATTTCTTTAGTTGTTGCAATTTATTTAACTCGCCTTCTTTCTTTTGAATTGACCTATTAGCCCAGGTTCTTTTTAGTGTGATCACTAAAAGGCTAAATGGAGCAGGAGCCCCTCCTCTATGAGATTTGTCGAGAATGGAATCCGCTTTTTCATCAAGATCATTAAGTTGATGTTCCAGATTGCTGAGTTCTGATTCTACGTCATCTTTTGATTTTTCCAGAGACACAACCTCTTGATCTATTATATATATTTTTTCTTCGAGCTTTTGGATTTTCAGGTTTGTATTTTTGATAACCTGTTGTTTTTCATTCATCGCATCTTCGCAGTTTAGAGCGCGTTGCCTAAGGTTTGTCATTTCTTGTAGTGTTTCTAGACCTGCTTGTGGCACTTCTAGATTTGTTTTCTCTTCTTCTGATTCACATGAGGTATTTGCCTTTGTTTTTTTTGGATGAAGCCTTAGAAAGGCAAAGAAAGAACAGATTGACGCTCCAGCAATCATCTGATACTTTTCCGATTCCTTTGTTTTCTCTTGCGATCGCAATTTATCTATTTCTTCCTCAGAAACACCTTTGTCACCACCTTCGCGTTTCCCGGAAATTTCCTCTAGTTTTTCTCTAATTTCTCTCTCTTCTTCTATTTTTTCTTTTGCAAGACAAGCAAGTAAGATTGCTGCTGCCAGAAGGAATATAGCAATAACGGGTATCAATGGCATTACCCTTTTCAGTGTCATTTTGAATGAAAGAGCGAAAGAACTCTGCGTTGATATTTCGTTTGGTTTCATTATAACATCTACCCGGTTCTGACAGAAAGACACTTTTCGTCCTAGAAGATCCAGGGCAATCCTTTTGCCTTTTGCAGTAAACCAATTTGGTCACATATATTTTGTATTCTAAATAAATCAGCAATTTTATTTAAAGGTGTGTCTAGAGCAAAAAATCTCTGTTGGGGCAACAACCAATATTCCAATTGCGTTTAAAACAAGTACCCATAACTTGCATCAAATGTAAAATTGGGTCTAACGATAATAAGGTAGGGCCGTCTTAGTTTAGCCACCAGAGCGATTCAATATTATGACACAATTTTGTCAGAAAAAAACACGAAGGACGCTGCAAATAGGTTTCTTCCAGACCTGCCTCATGCAGACGAATCAAATTGGTTTTGTGGAAATAATTGGCGCAATGTTTTTTATATCCTCATTGCGCACCTAGTTTGAAAGTTCTCTGTTTTTTCAAATCAGAGTCCCATTCTTCCAGTGAAGTGCACAAATAGTATGGAATCAGCCGGACAAGGGCGCGGAACAATGACCGAAGATTGACGATCCCCTTTTTCTTCAAGGGAAGAATAACTTCCCTGCCTTAGAGATGGGGGACTGACTTTTTAATTAAAAGCATTACCCAAATTGAAAAAAGATGGAGGCAAAAATGGAAGGTAGATAAAATAGATTGTGTGGCAACCATTAATTTGGTTAGTAAAAACCGGGTCTTCTTGGGGAAGACTATAAATCTGGGAAGGGAGGCAATCGGTTTTGCCTTCAAAAATTAGTTGATAAAATGGAGTTTTTTGTGGGGGAAAGCACTTCTGTTGGATGCAAAAAGAATTGTCATCTAAGTTGCGACACTGGTCGTAAGACTGTCCCATCTAGAGGGACTTTAGTGGGGATGGTAGTTTTATTGTTGATTCTCGCTATCGGAGCAACGATCTTCGTTGTCGGCATGCAAAAAAATGACGAGAATGCAAAATTCATTGGAGGAACCATCGCAGGAGTGAGTGTCTTAGCGTTGTTTTTTTCAGTGACCATTGATTTAAAGGAAGGTTACAGCAATAAAGCCAAACAACAGGTTGTGAGAGAATGAGGCTGGAATTCATCTTTATTAAGATGAGTAGGGGCATTTTTCAACGACAGTCTGTTGCTAGTTCAGGATAAATCTTCCTCTAGTTGCCCTTTTGTCTAGAAGGATGCGTTCCTGGTGGTCTCGAAACAGGAGGCTTCCATTTTTTCTAAGAAATTTCGTTCATCAATTACCTTTTGGTGTTAGTGTGATGCGTGCCACATTGTGTTGATATCGTGGCACTCTTTTTCTGTCTGATAAGACTTTTGATCTCTTGGATTTACTTGTCTTCCATTTAGGAAAATATGTGTAGGCAAGTCATTTCTTTGGTATTTTGATCACACCAGCAATCTTTATTATAGGCGACTCCATGGAGGAAGAGTCACTAGCGCAACTATTTTGCATAGGAAAGAGGGGCAATAGGCGCAGAAGGCAAGGGTAGATGATAAGGAACTTTTCTTGCGGTTGTTTTGAAAAGTCTGAGATAACGCACCAACTGCGAATCCAGCTGGACATTCCCAAAAGGGTTGTTTGCATGAACAATAGCTCTGAAAGCCCATGCTTTCAATAAAAATTTTGTTTTAGTAGAAAGGAAATTGTAAGTGCGGAGGAGCTTCTGTTAAGAGGCGGCATTCATTTTGAATTCTAGGGAGGTGGAGCATGTCTGGGATAGGCGGAGATTATTCTCTTTCAAGAAAGATGAAAGAAGATCTAGGTTCAACTGGCAATTTCACAGTAGAGAAATCGTTCAAGATAGTCGTGATCGCACTCATTGCAACATGTGTTCTCTCTGGTATTGCTATTGTGACCTTTGTATTGCACAACCAAAAGAGTGACAAAGAAGATAGGGAAGAGAAGACCAAGCAAGAACCAAAAGATTCCCTTGCTCCTCGAAAGGCAGGATAAAATGAATTTATGGACAAGAGGTACCCCCAGTCCGCAAATTGTGGGTTATTAAATTTTATGGAAAGGTTGCCTGTCTTCCTTCTAGACGTGTCAATCATGAAGTTGATTCCCAGATGGATTCAGATGCATGGGAAGATCATATCTATTTTTGAGGTTCTCCTATAACTTTGAGATTTTCCGATTTGGTGTTCCAGGATGTTGTCTCGAGAGACAAATCGTTTTTAGTCCTTCCGGAGCATGTGATGACATTCATTATACGCGGAGATTGTTGTGACCCAAGAAAGGAAACATAAGATACATTATCCGACGTTGCTTTTTTCCTCCTGCTACTATACTGTCTACGAAATCCCCTCCTTGAACTCGAATCTCCAGCAATCATTGTGGTGCAGAACTCATAAGGATCCTCTTCTTTCTTGTATGTTTTTTATCTTCCTTGCATCATGGTGATGGGGATCAGGGAAAACATATATGAAGTTATTGCTGTCCATTTTTGCAATTTGCCTTGCATGTACTTCTCCTATATCAGCTAATCTGGATGACGATATAGAGCTTGCTTTGCAAAACGGAGACCTTAAAAAAGCGCAAACCTGTCTTAGAGACTCTTTGCGTCGAGGTGTAGCTGGATTTAAGACCACCTCAAGGTTCTTTGATGCATTCCTTCAACTTATCTCAATAGAGATCGCCAATAAAGAGCTTGTGGAGGCTAAACAGCACCTCGAAGAGCTGTCTCACTACATCCTCCCCGAGAAAGCTGAGTGTGGGTCTTTTTTCTTGCGAGCACATCTTCTGAATGAAGAAAAACGTTGCGAAGAAGCCTACCTTGTTCTACTCGACCTATTGAAACGCCACCCTATTGATTTCTGGAGGCAGCACGATAAGATGCTCCTAGAGAAATTGGCTCATCATCAAAATCAGAAGTACCTGGAAAAAATAAAGGACCTGAGGTCTTTGCACCCGACCAATGTGTCCACTGACTCGCTTTTAGAGGCATACAGGGCCTTAATAAAGGACTGCAGGGGCGGTGTTTACCCATCGAGGGATGCTGAAGTAGAGACCCTCGCTCAAGAGGCTGGAAGAATTGCCTTTCATCTAAGAGAATATGAGCAAGCTATCTCCTTTTACGAAATGACAACCCTATCCACTCCCCAACTACGGTTGGAATGTGCTGTACAATGGGCCGCGATCGGCAACTTCGAAAAGGTAGACCACCTTTTAGAGAATGATTGTCACGCATCAGCAGAACATATGCTGCTGACATCTCATGCAGCCTTGAAGCTTGGAAAGCTCGGCAAGGCATCGTATATCCTGCTTCCCCCCTCCCCCACGAAAGCTTTCAAATGTTCAGAACTTCAAGTTGAAAAATGGATTTGTTCACTATTACTCCTTGCAGAAAGGAGCCCATCACTAGCAAAAACACACTGTGATTTTGCTATCCACCTTCTTCCATTACTCCACTCCACTCCCGATCTTTTAGTAAAGACACGTGTTAAAATTTTGTCTTGTTTATCCCAACTTTGTGATAGCGATACTTCTTACTCCGACCTGGTTGCATGCATGCAACAACACAAATTTCGCTCTTTAGAAGATGAAGCGGAAGCTATTTATTTTGCGGGGATGGCTTCCTCGGAAAACCGGGAAGCATGGCATTCAAAACTTTTCAAAGAACCTTATGCAAATACCTCATTCTGCCGAAAAGCATACATTCAAAAAATTGAAGATCACTTGCTTAAAGCTAAAAACTGCTTTGAAACTCATGAAGACCATCAAGCCCGGAACCATCTTCTTCGAGCGCATGCCTTAATCAAGGCATGTCCGGACCAAGAGTGGATCGGACCAGAAAAAGAGAAAGAAGTTTTGAAAAATCTACATACCTCTCTGAAGTAAAAATCCGCATTAGATAACCCACTAAAGAGATTTCCTGTCTGATTGATGTGAATGATGAGTCATGGGAAAATCTATATCGAACACCAGATTCTCGCTTCTAGCTTGAGTAGGGATCACGAAGCATCAAAAATTCTGGCAACAACTTTCCTGTCTTTATCTTTTGTTTACAAAAAAAAGGCATCCTACTGTTTAGAAGAGCTTTTGAAGGTAGGAATGTTTGTTCAAACAAGTGGACATTGCCCCCCAAGGCAATCGAAATCAATAAATAATGCCCAACCTCCCGGTAGAGCTTCTGAAAGATCGGAAAAGTCTATGAATAAATGTAAGAGATTGTTTTCTTCGACTAAGAAAAATCAGGCAGGCGAACAACCTAATAAGATTCAGAAAAAGACTGATGAAAAAACATCGAAGAGTAATTCTAAAGAGAATGATCCAAAGGAAGAATGTGGTTTTTATCTTGTTCCAGAAAAAAGTTGGGAAAAAGTGCCTTACGATTCGGAGAAGGAGAAGGATTGGGGGTTTGTTTCATCTCACCTTTCAAAGAAAGCTTGATCTATAAGTTAGATGCAGCCCTCTTTCCTGCTGTTAACGACCCATTTTGCGCCATTCCTGCTTCCCTAAAACTTTAAATATGACTTCGACACCCTTCTATAAAGTCCTTCCTTTGGTCATGAAGATGCAATTCAATTTTCAGCAAATTTTTTAGTGTCAGAAGGTTCGTGTTCCGACATGAATCCGGTTTTTTTGATGGAGATTTCGCCAAACCACAGAATCATTGTCACAAAAAATGTTTTTTCTTTTAGAAAAGACTTGTCTGATCCGAATGTTAAGAACATGATATGCTCCGTGCATATACCTTGAGGTATTTTCATGGGGACAGATTGCCCAGGATGGGCATCCATAAATACGCAGCACTTACGTGATAATAGTGTTGCTAGCTCGTATGAGTGTCCGTTTCTCTCTGTTGGTGAATGCTGTACTTCGATGAGCACTTTCATATTGGGTATCAGTGAAAGTAGAAACGAAGGTGAGATAAAAAAACTCTTTTGCGATCTCTCTGCTCAGGAAGCTTGCAAGCACGATGTAATAGAAAAGATGATGGGTTCAAAAATAAAAGATAGCTGTTTGAAGGAACGTGAGGACCCGTTCGTGACTGTCAGATGGTTGATCTATTTCTTGGAGCAAGGGGACATTAGAAAATGTTTTGATCTGTACAAAAAAGCTTTAGAGTACCCCAATCACGGCTTTTATTTTGCTTTTCACGGTCTCTATCGCATTAGGAATGTCTTGTGTGAAAAGCCTTTGAGATTATTTAATCTCAGAGAGAAGTTGCTTTTCTACTTCAGGCAGAAGTGCCAGAAATCTCTTGAAAAGAGCTCCCTTCTAGAACCCTTTCTAGAATGGGATCTTAACACGATTTCCTTTTACCTTAGGAAAAGTATAGATAAGAACCTAGGAATAGAAGAAGTCATCAACCTTCTAAGTTTTGCAAAAAAACACAAGTGTGAAAAATTAGGCATTCTCATTTCCTCTCAGAGGTTTATTGAGAATTTTAATGAGAGAAGGAACAGCCCAATCGACTCAGAATCGCCTGCTTCCGAAGAGTGCCTTATATCCTTTTACAAACATCTACCAGACCAATGGAAAACAAACCACACTATAATTTACAGCACAATCATCTCTTTTCTTGATGATGAAAATGGCAACATAGTTTGTCCCAGTCGCTTTATCGGGGAGCTTCTTGAAACTATTGGAAACAAACCAGAAGAATATACCTACATACTTGTCCTCGCCTATCTCTCTTTTGCTTATTGCAAAAGCAGGCACGGACAAAGCCACAAGAAACAAAAGGGGTACGCAAAACTCGATAAAAACGAACAAGCCATTGTTCCTCTACTAAAGGAGGCCTTCCATAAAAATGTTTTTTTAAATAACTTTTTCCTTAGCAGTCCTAACCGCGAGCTCTTGGAAGATGAGATTAGCCTTTTTGACATGAGCCACTCTCCCGGGGAAATTCTTAAAAAGCTTTCTCAACAAAAAAGCATCTATGATGTCTTCCGAACCTCTGTGGGCATTGTTTCGGCCATTACTTGTGAAAAACTTCCCTCTATTCAAATGAATAATATCTTTGCCTTAGCCTCCTCCCTAAGGAGCTGTCAAGTCCTACGTCTTTTCGAGAGGCTCTGCCCTGATCTAAGAAAAGAGATATCCGTTGTTATGGTCTTTTTGTGTCGGACAACCCCCTGTATGGTGTCTGAGTTATTTGATTTGCTTGAAGACGATCTAAAGGACTGTAGAGACATTGTGGAGCTTGCCTGCATCCGGATAGATAACGGCGACTTGCTTAAATTCTATTTGGATTTACCCCAGAAATGGAGAGAAGACAGTGCTATTAAACAAATTTTGTTGGCGAGGTTGACCAAAAGTAGCCTTTTTCATTGGGTTTGTGAATCTGAAAGTTGGGATTGGGTGGACTCAGAAGAAGTTGCCCTTGAGTTCCTGGGACATGTAGTTCCCATTAATGAACTCCTCCCTACCTATCTCCAACTCCCCCGTCGGGTGTGTAATGCCGGTGAAAATCTTCTGAAATGTGTTCTAGCTAGGCTTCTTTCTGAAGAGGCAGGGACGCCACAGCAAAAGAAACGCATGGAACAATTCTGGAAAGAGTTTCTTCGAGGAACGTTGCTCAGACCAACCTTAAGAATTCGAGATCTTTCTTTGATAGAGCTTTTGATAGAGAGGGCCCCCGAGGTTAATCTAGTTGGTGTGTATGTTAGAGTGACTCAGGGTATAATGTCTCAAGAAAATGAGGAAGAACCTAAATGGAGGTGGGATAGAGTAATCAGGGTGTGTTGGGCAATAGTAGATCGCATTACTTGTGAGAACCAAGAAGAAGTTTTGATGGTCTTGTTGCCCGTTATCGACGGGGGTTTTTTTAAGAAAGAATGTGAATCCGAGGAGTTTCGAATCATTATTGAATATGTGTTAGATCACTTAGGTCCAACAAAAAAAGCAAAGGTCATTTACGATTGTTTATCTGACCCTTTTAAAGGGTACCTAGCCCTTCGCTTGAGAAACAGGGGTTGGATCCTTTCATCTCCTCAAACTTCCACGGACAAAGAAGAGGGGGGAAAGATCTTTAACGAGGACGATATAATCGGGCTTGCAGCCCCCCTTGTAAGACAGGATCCTCTCCCGTCGGATGGTTTAGTTTTTGCGGGACAGGTAAACTTACCGGATTCGGGATCCCTGCCTTCCAATGAACAAATGGGTTCAAGAACTAATTCTCAAGACACAACTGTTGATCAAAAGAATCTTGTAATCCAGATTTCTGGATTACTCTCATCATCCCTTGATAAGGGCAAGAAAATTGAAAAGATAAACTCTCTTCTGAGAGAAAGACTCACTTCCCCCAGTTGCGATAAAGACTGCACTCTTAAACAGCTTTTTGAAGGCTGTTCAAAGGTTTATTTTAATGAACTTTGGAAAAGTACTTTTCCATTTATGTCTTCTGATGAAGTCAAAAAAGAATTAGGACTTGTTTGTCTGAACCGTTTAGGCTACGTTCAGAACCAAGAGGTGCTTTCGCCTTTCCTGAGCGGACAAGAACGAGGTACGTTGACGAGCTCTGAAAACCCAATCCCAAAAGGGTTAAAAGACAAAATAGACCAAGAGTTGAAAAAGGCTGAGTTTCTTATCAGAAAATCAAGGCCAAGAGAGGTGGTGGACAACTTTAAAGGATGCGCTGAAGGAATACAAAACAATTTGGGCGTCATATTGCTGGTTCTGAGAAAACTTTCCCCCAATAGGGAGGAACGAACAAGCAATAAACTCAAAAAAGAAGAAGGCGAAAAATATCTGACAGAAGTGGAGGCAATTACAAGAGGGAAACTAGAAGAGGACATTCAAGAAATAGTCCACTCTTCTTATCAAAGAACTATAAATGAATGGAATTCATGTTCTGCATCTTAACTAAAGAAATTTCTTTTTTCTGGCCGCGGAATAAGAAATGATTTCCCACTATAACCGTCTCGCAGTCTAGAAAAATCACCATCGGGAGAGGCAATTCTCTTCCGAAGAGGTGTTCTAATAAAGGTTCTAACCTCCACACAGAGGTCTCCAAGAGCTCTCCATAAGGTGTCAGGAGTCTTAAGAAATGTTTGGAGAGATTGTTGCGATGTGTAATAGGCTTGGGATTCTGGGCTTCCTCCTGAGGTTTCTGTAATTTCCGCCAGACGAGTCTGTGCCGATCCGAACCCGGAGGTGCATCATAAAGTACATGCCGCTTTAGGAAAGCGCACCAGGTAGGTTTTGCCACGGTGGTCTGAATTTATCCCGAGGAGGTCGATCAATAATTGGTCGAGATATCGTTAGGACACGTTCGATGTGATCTTTCTTCCTGATTTCAACATCTGTTTTCTCTTAACGCGGTGTAAGTTCTCTTCTATCAGAGTGTGCAACAGGCGTCCGCAGAGAATAAGGAGGGGAGTTGACCTATGTTGGAGGGCGTTGGAGGGCAGATATCACAGGAATTTTTTAGAACTTTACTAGAAAGACTTCTCCTTTTAACTCATATTCCGCATTTGAATTTAAAGAAATTCCTTTTTTCGGGTTGGGGGTGAAATTT
>Ga0066190_10000082_pt1 | contig 13865 bp, 12 predicted proteins | sample WorMettanBELIZE1_FD_58708 | JGI IMG/M metagenome (GOLD analysis project Ga0066190, IMG submission 58708) | Marine gutless worms symbiont microbial communities from Max Planck institute for Marine Microbiology, Germany - Olavius tantulus... | ecosystem: Host-associated > Annelida > Digestive... | reverse complement strand
TACGATCAAGATCATTGGTAGCAACGATGAATTTCCCTTTGGTGACTTCTTTCTCTTTGAGAGCTTCGCTGTCCTCCTCTATTTTCCCCCTGTGTTCTCCGCAGACACTCATTGTATATCCTGTCTAAGTGGAAGAGAATCTACGCCGAGTTAAGGCGGAAACAGACATTGAAACCAGAAACAAGGACTACAGTCTAACTCTTGTTACATATGTTCCAATAACGCCTCAGTCGATGATTGATCGGGCTCCTCGAGAATAAATCCGGACCGCCATTTACTTATCTGGCGCGTTTTCCTACGGTGACATGCACTTCCTGACGTGCTCCTGTATCCGGATTAGTGTGGACCACACCTGTCTGGAAATGAGAGAAAGCTCAAGGACTCAACCCCGTTACACGTTGCAGAAACACCCCCGTAGAGACTACATAGAGACTTGGGTCTTTACCAGAAGGTCCTCTCGAAATACAATCGTCCTCCCTGGTAGTGGGTTCCCTGGACTACGGGATGACTAAGGCGGAAAAATCATTTTTCATTCTGAGCCCCAAAAAAGGGGGATTTTCAGAATCAAGTGCGGAACCTCTGTTGGAGGTTGCGGCTTGCGGCACTTCTCAGCTTGACTGTTTTCACGCGCGCCTCTGTTGCAACAGGTCCGTTCTGAGCTCTATTCTTTGTATCTCCTTACAAAAATAAGTCGATGGGGACACACCTGACTTATCAGAGGTCCATTTTTGAGACATCCCCGTCTCTCTAAAGCTCTCAATTTGGTGCCTTTGACACTCAGTTTCCTTGTGTTAAGACTCTCCTTCGGCTAAGAAGAAGCGCTGCAAAGGGGAATTCTTCGAGTTTTCCCAAGGCTAGTGAAATTGCTTTCCACTTTTCAAAAAGCTACCGAAAATTCAGAAAAGAAGCATCACTCCCTTTCCATTTTCTGGCCCATGAACTGAGATGTTTGTAAACAACAAGCTTCTTTGCACGCTGTTCCACAGACTTCTCCAAGAGTTCCTCCGAGTGCTGCCCCGCATGCTCCATAAGCTGGGCCAAGCACTGCCGTGAATGCGCATGTGCAGGCCACCGAACACACTGTATTGCAGCCCAACGCAAACGCACGTTCCAATAGGTTGTCCGTTGCCGAAAAGGCGATCTTTTTCCCTTGTGAGGTTATAAAACCAAAGATTCCCTGTTGGAAAAAGGGCCTCTTGCTTTTTAAGTTTTTTTCTGTAGTTTCACTATTAATGCTTTTGCCCTGTGATATGTTGTGTGCTATATCCATTTATGTCCTCAGATAAAATGTTGTAGGGTTCCACTTGCAATCGAGAAGTCAAAAAGAAAGCATCATTCTCTTTCCGTGTTCTCTCTTTTTTCCTATTATTCGGGGTGTCTGTGAACCACAAACTTCCTCTCATGATGAACCACAGACTTCTCCAATTATTCCCCCCAAGGGCTGCTCTACACAGTCCTCCAAGGAAGAACCAATGCTGTTACGAATAGTGTTGTACAGCTCGCCGAACATATCACTCCGGGGGAATTCTTTTCCTTATGGGATCACAAGTTCACGAACTTTTGTTTGTTGTGTCTGTTGTAGTTGAAAAAACAAGGTCCGTCTTTTTGTAAATTCCTTTGAGTTCGTTTTTGGCCTTGAACCAAAAGCAAGATCGCGATTCATTTAAATTATTAGCGACTAGATTGTACTAAACAGAGGTTTTTCTTGAAAAGCTTCTGTTTTTCTGCGGAAAAGATATTGTTGCGCCACTAGAAAGTAATTTTCCTTTCTTAGTGGGGATTTTAGTTCGAAAGAATTCCTTTTGCAGGACTTATGAAACAGCGTCTTTACTGCTGCGCATTCCTGCGCTTATAGAGTGTTGTACACTTCTCGCTGCGTCTTACACTCCAACATTTTACATGATCGATCACTCAATGGATCTTCCACATGTTGAAGTTCTTCCTTCTATCACGTGAGAGAGATAACTCTTCTTATGGAATGACGGGCCAAGCTATTTGTTGTGCTCTTTTGCGTGCGCAACCAGGTCACGCTCGCACGAGCGATATAGAACCGCGAAGTAAAACTTTGCTCCCCCGGCGGCGCGTGTTCCCTCATGTTTGGAACTCTTTGCTGTTGTCACATGGTATTGTGTAAACAATCAGGCCTGAATGCCGAGGAGGACTTAGTTTAGCTAATGGGGGCATTTTGATTTTCTTCTGTCTAAGGTTAGAGTAATGGCCTTTCCTCATAAAAACGCATGTTGAGTGTGTATTAGGCCTATTTCCGAGTCTATTTTCCAGTCTTCCAGTCGAACTCTTGATCTGCAATCAGTAGTCTCTCGCTGATGTCCATATGATTTAGAATGTGATCGCTTCCAGTGTTGGATCCTTGTTTGGATTGCTGTGTCCCAAAACGACTTACTAAGAGATTCAACGCAACGACAAAAAATGCCTCAGTTCTATCGCAGAGGTAATGAAACATAGCACAACTCTGATCGAAAGAATCGTACAGGGCACTGCAAATGGATTCTCGTTCACCACTCCCATGAAGTCGCGTTTGGAGGATGTAATGGATTATTGGAGAGAACTTGCTCGGGGGAAGAATTTGCTCGAAACAGGACTCGAACCTGCACGGGCACTGTTGGCCCAATGGATTTTAAGTCCAGTGTGTCTACCATTCCACCATTCGAGCACAATAAACCGAACCAAAAATGGCATTGTATCTCTTTCAGTATTTCTTTTTGGATGAGTTCACCTGAAGGGAGCCCCTCTCAACTCTCATTCCTGATGGTTAAGGAGGGGAAGCGGACCTTTATCTATCCAAAGTTTATGCCTACGGCAAGGAACAGGATCCACCATCGCGACTCTTCATCCATTTGATAGAACATCCTGCTGGTTGTGTATGGGGTTGGGAGACTTTGCCCTTGTGAAATAGATCCTGTAACGCCTGTTCCAAGTAGTGATGCTGAGCGTGTTCTACCTGGAGAGGAGTGTCCACAAGACCACCTTCGTACTGGAATTGATGTTTCTCATCAAAAAGAAAAAAATGAGGGGTACAACGAGCTCCAAATGAGCGAGCTACCTTTTGCGAGGGATCATGTAGGTATCCCCACGGAAGATGAAGATGGTCTACCCGTTTCTGCATCTCCTCGTAAGAATCCTCTGGGTATGCGGAGGCATCATTAGAATTGATGGCCACGAAACAAAATCCCTTGGGATACCACCTCATTACAAGAGCACGAAGATATTCCTCCATGGCGTGGACGTAGGGGCAGTGATTGCATGAGAAAAATAGCACAAGACCCTTGTAAGGGTCCCCCGTTTTCCTTGCCTTTCTAAAAGTATCCATGGTGTACCAATCCCCATTCACATGGAGGAGGTGAAAATTAGGAGCTTTCTGTCCGACCACCCATGATGACTTAAAGCGACTCAATTGCCCCTCCCTTCGACTGACTCAATGCTCACTCCGCTCCAATTGTAAGACTTCTTTGCGATTCCTGCGCCAGGGTTATAAGAAAACTCGATAAGAATGCTTTGTTACATATCCATGGTCCCTAGGAAAGTCCCCTGAAAGTCCCCTAGGAAAAAAACAGCTACTGTCCCTGAGCTTACATACGCTATGTCTCTATCGGTGAAAGATGGGTCTGTCCTCCCATCCATGGCTGTAGAACTTCAGGGATTTTCATAGATCCGTCCTCTTGTTGATAGTGTTCAATCAAGGCTACTAATACCCGTGGTGTTGCTAATCCCGATCCGTTGAGAGTATGCACCAATCTTAGACCATCAGGAGCGCGATAGCGCGTTTTGCTTCTGCGTGCTTGGAAATCGGAGCAATCGGAGATACTAGAACATTCAGAGTAAGATCCCTGCCCCGGTAGCCATACCTCAAGGTCGACCGTACGTGCAGAAGCAAAAGGAAGGTCCCCCGTAACGAGCTCTACACATCGGTAATGGAGCTTGAGATCTTGCAGAATCTCCTGCGCCGTGTCCAGCAAAGTCTGAAACACAGAAACACTCTGCTCTTCCTGAGCAAAAGCAAACATCTCCACCTTGTTAAACTGGTGAATCCGAATCAATCCTCGTTCGTTCTTTCCGTGAGCGCCGGCTTCTCGGCGGTAGCACGGTGTGTAACTAAAATAGATCTGAGGTAGCCGCTCCATCACGCTGTTGGCATGCAGTCCATTCAGTGCTGTCTCAGCCGTGGGGATGAGGTAACGTTGCTCGCAAGCGTACAGTTGGTCCTTGAACTTGGGCAACTGTCCCGATTCCCACATCCTCTCTTCAAGGATTAGGTGGGGCACCATGCGTTGTTGAAAGCCTTTTTTCCTCTGTTTGTGGATCATAAATTGTAAAAGTGCCCATTCTAATTGGGAACCTCGATCTAGATAAACAGGCCACCCAGAGCCTGAAAGACGCGCTCCCTGTTCCCATTCGAAGAGGTGCAATGCTTCATTGCACTCAACATGATGCTTCGGTGTGAAGGAAAACTCAGGCTTGGTTCCCCAAGAATCAAAACATACATTCTCCTGAGCAGAAACACCTACTGGTGTGGATCCATGGGGTATGTTGGGGAGGTACGAGAGAAGCTGATGCCTCTTTCGTTTTAGCAGATTAAGTTCCTCTTCTAAGCAGGAAATCTCTTGTTTGCACTTATGCACTTGGGTTAGAAGATCGCCTGTCTCTAGCTGTCGTGCCTTGGCTTCCCCCACTTTTTGAGAAAGTTTTCTTCGCTCGGCGCGCTTAAGCTCCACCTGTTGTTGCACGTTTCTCAGGGTGATGTCTACTTTTACAACGGGGTCCAAAGCTAGAGAAGCATCTTTAGTTTTGAGTTTTCCCTCTACGGTGGCTTTTTCATTTCGGATCAATTGGAGATCTAACATTCTGTCTTACCATCTCTTCATCAGTGGAAGAGTCGAATATAGAACAGAGAACTGTTTCAGGGCGAGCGTCCCTTCGGGTTTATCCCCCCTTTTCTTGCTCTCCATGCATATCATTCGTCAGTCATGGAGGGGATAAGGATTCTTACCTACCCGATTCGTGTGAAGGGAAGTGAACGCTCCGATGTGCATCCCAGCGCTTTATGGGGATCCTTATGGGGATCCAGCATGTGTATCATGCAGATAAGGGTGGATGTCCGCTAGATAGACGTACGGAGCCCTTTGTTAGGGATACAAGCTTTCCCTTGACTCAGCCAAACTTGTAGAAGTTGTCAAAGATTTTTTGTGCATTTAACTATTAGACAGTCTGAGTAGAATTATTCTCTTTTGTGATTTTTTATCGTGGGGGAGTGTGTCTGTTCCTCTTGTTGGCTCTTTAGGTTCCATCTGTAGTGTTATGTCTGGGGTGGTTTGTGTTTCCCGCTGGGTGTCATCTCTCAGTGCAATAATATTTTTTGCCCCCGCTCTATTGAATCTTCTGATGCGTGGCGGGGATGAGCACCTGGATGCTTGGTCAGTTTCGGCATCCCTCTTGTGTGGTGTTGCAAAGGGGATGATCACACGCTCCTTCTTCAGTTGGACGATTCGTTCCCTAGTGATTCGTTCGTTCCTCAATTGTTTGGTTTGTGAGTTCGTAGTGTTAATCGTTTCTCTCCTGGCAAAATGGATTAGGCAAAAAGGATTAGGGTTACACATCAACGAATGAATAGCTTCGTTTGAACGTGGGAAAGAGTTTTGTATTTGTTACAGAGTGTGATTCGCGTCCTGTTAGCACTTTGCTTGGGTTCGGGCACCCTGCGCGGCGGATCTCTTTGTCAGTGAAAAGACACACCATCCGAACGTGGCTGATAATGCCGGAAAAGAGGTGGCTTTCGTTCCTCCATGAGGTCTCATTTTCCTTATCATGGTCGACCCCTTCCGTTTAAAAAAATGCCAAACTCATTCTGAGCAACTCTTCCGTTGCTTCGGGGATCATGTCCTACATTAAAAGTCGGAAAATATCCTTTTTGCCTGGGGGAAAAAGGATTCCGTGTTGTAGTAGCCCCACAGGTCGATAGATTGAAAAAACTTCAAGTGTTTCCCCTATCTACGGGTTGGAAGTAGAATCAGGGCTCGCTTGTGGCACTCGATTGGGGTAAACGTGGAAAGTTGTTCAGCTTCCGTTTTCGATAAAGTATTGGGGTTAACCCGGTCTTCTTGTTGGGCTCGTCATGCTGATTGGTTGTTTTTCGTTCCTGCTCTGCTGGGATTGGTGTCAGGAGGGGATGGGATGTCGCCTGAGTTGGCCACTTTGGCGGTCTTCCTTTGTGGTTTTGCGAGGGGTGTTACAGAGTATGAGAGTATGTTTTTGGTCTCCGTGTTGATTTATTTATTGCTCGTTCGCTTTCGAATACCGCAGCTTGCGGAGTGGTGTTGGCGATCTCTAAGGCTGTTGCTGTGATCTGTTCAACTTCCGGAGACGACGAAAACGATAGGGGTATTCCGGTGTGATCCGTTGATACGCGTACTTATGCGCGATGGTTTTTTTGCAGTTCCTCGGTCCGCATGTCCTCGGTTTGGACGGGTATGTGGGTGAGTTGGTGCGTGGGTACTCTCCCTGGGAAGCTCAGTTTTTTGCCTCAACGGAGGAGAGAGTCCGTTGTGTAACGGCCTAGTTGAGCAATAGAGTATGGAAGTGCAGAGTATGGTTCTCATGTGTTGCCCTGTACTGCGCTGCATGTCGCACTGTCGCACCTACTGTCACGTTGTGCCGTGTTTCGTGGTTGGGTATCCCTTGCCTTCCGCTTGCAGAAGTAATGCTTGGAGGCATGAAGCTTCTTCCTGCCAACGGCGAATCGCATCTCCTGCTGTGGGCATTTCCTCCAAGGCAAGGGAGAAATCTTCTTCATGCATGAGTAGAAGACGTCGTATGTTCTCCTCGTTACCCTCAGCGATAGGGGTGATCAGATCGGAAAACAGGGGAGAGGGGGAAGCGTATGTTCGCCGTACATAATGGATGAGCCATTCCAGAGAGCGATGAGGGTCCACGAAGGATGGGTGATAGGTGTGTTGTAGATCTATTCCCCACAGGGAATGGACAGGTTGATCTAAACTAAGGAGGAGCAGAAGACTGGGCAGGGCCTTTAATAACATCTTCTTTTTCTCTTTCCCGAAGACAGCCACTATTCCTCGATTAGGGTCGTAATGAGGAATCCTCCCCAGAAGAGCACTCCCCGTTGGGGGAAGCCACGATTCTGGTAGAGAAGGAAGAATTCCCCTAAGCTGTTGGGACCTTTCTTCAATGAGTTGTTGAGAAGCTGTCTCAAATAGGTGGGAAGTAGGTGATGCAGTCCTTGGTGTTTTCCGTTGAGCCTGTTCACGTGCTGCCCTTTCCTTCTTCAGGGGAGAGAGATACCATTCTTCCTCTTCCTCCCTTTGGGTGAAGCGCAGAAAGGCATACCTCTTCAAGGGACAGAGAAGGGCCTCTTGACAAGATCCGATGGAGAGTTGTTTTGTCTGAGCCGTAGGAGAAAGGAAAGTCATTCTCCACGGTGGGGAAGAAGAAACATTGCAAATCGAACAGCCCCCTTGATCCTCCTTCGGACTCTTTTCTTTCTCCTGTATTCTAGGTTTAGAGGTTGGTTTTGTTGGATGTTTCAGTGGGGAGGAAAGGGATGGAGATAAGGGCATTACCTCGCTTAGAATAGCAGTTAAGGCTGGATCAGCACTGCTGACCCATAGGCTGCCCTGTGTGTTATCCTGTGTGCCGCAAAGCGCTTGTAACAAGGGAAGGGGAGACTCAATGCCTACGAGGAGAATGTGCTCAGCGGGCAGGAGTGTTTCGTGGGGGCAAATGAGGAGTTGAGCTTGTTGTGAAGTTCGAGTTTCAAAGTCAATAGGAGGGATAGGCCCCCTAAGTTGCTCTTGAAGAAGGGGATATAATTCCTCAAAGGAAAGGGTAGGGCATGTTGTTCGGAGGGTAGTACAACCTTCATGTAGCTGCGCTAAAAGGTTTTGGAGATCCCTTCGCATGTCTTTCTTGGGAGGAGTTTGTGATATCCCCTCCTCCTCACTTTCCTTCGAAGTGTTTTCTAAAACACCCGTGGGAGCCACACTCTCGGAGCTTATATGCTCGGGATCTGTGCGAAAAATCAAACGGATCCACGCCTCTGCCCTTTGAGCCCATTGGGAGGGGGTAAAACGTTCCTGAGAGCGAATGCAATGGGTCTCTTCCCAAAGGGAGAGGAAGAGTCGTGTTACTTGTTTCTCTCGACTGTAGGGTTCTTGCGTCTGTTTGTTGGAGGGAGAGTCGGAATGCTCCGTTTCCAGTGTTGCTTGTAACGTGAAGGGAGAGTGTTCTCGTTCCTGACTCCCTCCTAAGTCTTCCTCTTGATTCTCCTTTTGATCCTCTCGTCTGTTGTCTTGATGATTTCGAGAGATGAGGTGTCGGTGGGAAGCATTTACCCCCCAATGGAATGAATGCCAGAACTGTTCTAGTTTCTCCTCCTCGTCTGAAGGGAGAATAAAGCATGGATGATGGGCCAGGGCTAGGCACTCTCCTTTGGTCCAGCGTCCCATGAGAAGCTGAAGCAAGGTGCACACCCCCGCAAAGAGGGGATGATAGGTAGGTTCGTCAAGGATAGTGTAGGGGAGTTTGTGTTGAATGCAGAGAGCTGTCAATGAAGCATAGTAGGAACGCGGTGCTCTTATTTGCGCTAAGGGGGAGAATCCTCTCTGTTTCAACCACTGGGAGATCAAGCAGTAAGGGTGGGGATCAGAAGAAAAAACTAACGAACCATCTCCAACAAAAGAATCGAGTGAGGGAAGAGTGGTTCCTTCGAAGAAGCCTTTTCTCCACCTTGAAAGATCTCCCATGGAAGAGGATGGAGTGAGATGGGGATCTTCTGTTCTCACTTCGTAACCCCATTGATCACACTTTTGCATCCAGCGGTGGATGGGGAGAAGCCATTGAGCCATGAGAGGATCCTCCAAATCACCCATGTAGAAAGGACACGGTGAGAGGAGATAAATTCCGCAACAAAGCGGCATTAACGCTTCTTCAGGCATTCCAATGATGTGTAGGGAATTGCTCTCTTCCCGAAAGCTTACTTGTTGCAGGATGCTCTCAGAAGGGATTGAAGTATATTGGGCAATCCATTGGCGGAGTGAAGGGGATAGAGCAAGGAGCCTATGACCAGGCTGCATGTGGTGCGATATCTGGCTGCAGAGCGAATGGAGCGAATGAGAAACAACACAAACGCGTTGTGCAATCTGTAAGCAGGAAGCGGATGCGGGGTAATGCTCCTCTTTCATTGTTCTTCTCCGCTGTTTTCCTTCCAGGGGCTCTTTATGGAATGTCCGCAATACCTTTGAAAGTACTCCCCTAGAGCGCCTCTAGAGCGCCTCCCCTCGCGAGACATTCGGAATATTCTTGATGTTCTTGGAATATCTTTGGAATATCTTTGGAATATCCTTGGTGGTGCTACAAGGAGGATGTGAGCCCCTTGCAGCTATGCCCTATATTTCTCTGTTATGTATCCCTGATGGGTTCTCTAAAGCGGTACCCTACGCCACGCACTGTTTCAATCCAATCAAACCTGGGCCCCAATTTGCGACGGAGCGAGGCAATATGTACATCAACATTACGATCGATGACGAAGGCCCCCTCCCGTTGCACATCGTCTAGAATCTGGTTGCGTGTCATCACCCTCCCCCGGTTAGAAATGAGCCGACGCAGCAGACTAAACTCCGCCGGTGTGAGAATGATCTCATTCTTGCCTCTGTGCATCGTATGAGCGTCGAAATCAATCAGGAATTCCCCGAAGGAGAGCTGATGGTGATGAATTTGTAGGTTTTCCACATTCCGAAGAGTGGACTTTACTTTGGAGAAGAGGACCAATGGAGAGAATGGTTTGGGCATATAGTCATTAGCACCCAATTCCAGGCCTAGGATGATATCCACTTCCTCAGATTTAACAGATAGGATAATGATGGGGATGTGAGTTGTCTTGGGATCTCCTTTGAGCTCACGGCAAACGTCATAACCATTCTTCTGAGGAAGCATCACGTCGAGAAGGACGAGATCGGGTCGCTCTCGGCGAGCCATATCTAACCCCGTTACTCCGTCCGTAGCAACGGATAAGTGGTAGCCCGAAAGCTCCGCTTGAAGTTTGATAAGAGAGGCAATGTCCTCTTCATCTTCAACAAGTAGAATATGTTTCTTCTTCATGTGTTCCTAAGGCTGATTGTTTCTGGTTCTCTTGGTAACGTCGACAGCTGCTCTGAGTTTTACCATCTCTTTAAAAAGAAAGGAATCACCAATCATAAGTGGATGGAAAAGAAGTTGAAGAAGGTGATAAGGATAGAACAGACAACCCTCTCGATGAGCCATAGGGCGATAAAAGCAATCGTGGGGCTGATATCAAGGGTCCCGGCAACGGGTGGGATAAGAAGGCGGAAGAGAGATAGGTAAGGTTCCGTGTAGTAGTACACCCATTGAATCAAAGGATGCTGGGTCGATTGAGGAATCCACGAAGAAAAAATCCGAACCAACAACATGATCGAATAAGCTCTGAAAAAGTAATGAATCAGCAAGAGCAAACGCATAGGTACTATGCTATCACGAGGGATTCATATCGACAACTAAAGTTCCTAGAGGGGGGATGATGAGGCGCTCCCCGGGACGGAAAATCCCTCTCTTCTCCCCCTTCTTCTCGAGGCTGCCCTTCAGCAAGGTAGCGGAAGGAGATGCGAGTAAGAGGTGTGCATGCTCCTGATGAGGGAAGTATTGTTGCTTCATCCTCCGGTCTACCTCTCTCTCCACAGTAGAGGACACGTTGTGGAGACAGAGGAGAGCTCCTCTCCGATACCCTATTAAGGGGAAGGGAATGGATTGCCATTCCCAACTCTGCTTCCATAGGCAAGAGCGCTGTTGGTAGAGGGTGTTGAGAGCTTGCACCCACTGCATTACCCTGATGCTTTTGGGAGAATCATGGAGACATAGATCGTATCTCCAAGTGTCCTGGGTGCCTTGATCATTCCCCATGAACATGAGAGACTTTCCCACGCAAAGGACTTGTAGAGCGCAAAGGAGTAAGAGGTGTTCTTCGCGGGGATGAGGCATCTGACTCCAAAGGCTTTGTTTATTCACCTCATCGTGTGAGAGTGCTAACACATGCTTCTCTTGAAGCATGTAAGAAGCGATATGGTGAAAGGCATGCCACCGTTCCTCTTCTTGTTTGTTGAGAGCTTCCAGCACATCGTAAGACCAACCCACCTTCCATTTGGCGTCAAATCCCAGTCCATCTTTGCACGTGGTAGGTCGTGTTGTAGAAGTATATCGAGTAGCGTCCTCCGCAATGATCCATACGTCAGGATGGAGTTCTCGCAGGATTTGATTGAGACGCTGGATGAATTGAATGCCTGCTGCTTCCCCTTGGATAGATGCTGGTGTAGTACTTGGGGTACCTGAAGAGCTTGGAAAAGCATGGGAACTATCATGGGAAGCATAATGGGGCTCAAGAATCGCTTCCAATGAATCGAAACGGATTCCATCCACGTGGAATTCATCGATCCAAAAGTGAGCGCTGCTGATCAAGAAATTGGTCACCACGGGATGGGCGTAGTCGAACGTGTATGTATTCCACTTAGTCTGCTCCCGATCGAGGTCCAACTCGTAGAGTGGGGTGCCATCAAACCGTCCGAGGCCCCTTTCATCCTTAGGAAAGTGGGCGGGAACCCAATCGAAGATGACTCCGATGCCAGCTCGATGAAGTAGATCAATACACGTCTTAAGTTCATCAGGCGAGCCGTGGCGACTCGTAGGGGCGAAATAACCAATAGGTTGATATCCCCATGACCCATCAAGAGGGTGCTCAGTGAGAGGGAGAAACTCAACATGTGTGTAATGCATTTGGACGCAATGACGAATCCACTCATGGACATGTTCCACGTATGATTTGAAGGGGCTTCTCCCCCAGGAAGGAATGTGTACCTTATAGATGTTGAGGGGTTGGTGGTTGAGCTTTGTTCTCCGGCTCATCCACGATTCATCCTTCCAGAAGAAGGATGAGTGAATGAGAACAGGACGCAGGTGAGGTCTCAACGTAAACCATTGAGCGTAGGGATCTCCTCTTTCATGGAAGATGCCTCGATTCGTTTCAATGATGAAATGGTACTCAACACTCTTATCTAGAGAAGGGATGATGCCTACCCATGTCTCTCGGTTTCGCCTGAGCGGATAGGAATGGCCCTCAGCGCGTAGGGCCACAGACCGTGCGTGGGGAGCCCATACAATGCATTGGGTTAACAGACTCTGAGAATGAGAAGGGACCAATCGTCCACCCATCCAGGTGCCCAGGTCATAACGTCCTGGATCGTACAGAGCTTGTTCTGGGAAAGAATTTACACAGGTCATTCAGGTACTGTTTGTGTTGCGAGCTTGCCTCCTATCTAACAGATTCCCTCTAACCTTTGAGAGATATTTTCCTCTTCATCTGCGAAGTTTTTCGGAAATAGCCTTTGACGCATCATGGACGCATCATGGACGCATCATGAAAATTAAAAATTTAAATACAATCTTCCTTTCCTTTTGCTGGGAAGAACTGTAAAGAGGGGAGAATTCCAATGGAAACACGGGCAAGCACACCGAACACACCGAACACACCGAACGTCGTAGGCAGATCATGCTTTGGTGTAGGTCGGTTCTTGGAGTCCGGATTTTATGCTTGGTCCCAACGTAACGTGGAAGCGAGGGGGTTTTCTCTCTTAACCCTCTTAGCCCATTATGCAATGATTTTCTGCTGCCCTTACGAAACATGGGTCCTCGAGGATGGGTCAATTGATGCGGAACGTAGTGGATTTCGCTTGCGTGCGCACCATGTCGCATTCACGGCCCTCTTTGTAGTCGCTTTCGTGCAGTGGGGAATTCCCTTAGTGTCTTTGATGCGTTTCACCGTGTGGTGTGTGGTGTTGTGTTGTGTGTTCAGCGTAGGTGTGATGGGCCTTCGGGGGGGGTTAGGAGCCCGCGCGTCGAAGATACGACACTCCACCAGGACGGAAGAAAAAGAACAGGTCGTATTACTTGAAACCCCCTTGCAGACACGTTGGAATCAATTCATGGACGGAATTCCCCAACAGTCAAAAGTATTGGTTGAAGCTGAGTATCAGTCCGGTAATCGGTCAGGTAAAATGGTTGTGGTCCTCAAAGAAGGTGAAGAGGTGTACTCCAAGGCAGAACATATGTCCGCAGAATGTGTGGGTCGTGGGCAGGGGGCTCGTTCGGAGGACAACCTCTTTCCAGGATTTAAGATGCTTTCCCAGGGTCCTGTTCGTGTTGATTAGCTCCCTAAGCAGTGAGTCATAGAGTCTTTAGTTCTGTCTTTGTTTTGTTTTTGTTCTGCATTTTGTTCTGCATTTTGCTCAGGGAACAATTTCCTTCATTGAAAAGATAAAACCAACTTCCCTGTCTTGCCGCGAAGCGCAAAGAATGTTGCGGGGCGTAGAACGTTCCCATTAAGTCGTCATCATCCACGATCTCGCGGTTAAGATGGGATTTTGTTGTTTCTTGGGTCTTCGTGAAGTGGCTGCGGGACGTTATGCTTGTTGAAGATCACGCGGTGTGCCCTTCGGAAGTAGTGTGCACATTGCGAACTCCGACACGGAAAGGTAAAGGATAGGTCTCTGACCGGAAGAGGGACATAAGGAATTAACCGAAAGAAAAAAGGTTATGCCTTCTCCCAAAGAGGATATTTGAGCCATGATGGGTAGCCGGAGAAAATGTGGGGGTGTGTGAGTATGGCATCATCCGGTATAGGCATGGGGAAGAGAGAGATTTCGCCTTGGGTCCGGGAGAAATTGAGTGGGCTTAAGGACGAGCTATCTGGTTATTGTTCTGCCGAGGGCTGTGGTGAGGTTGCGCTTGAGCTTCTCGGTAGTGTGGAGAAGTATCTCGCGAGTGGGGTCTTCTTC
>Ga0066190_10000078_pt1 | contig 14186 bp, 12 predicted proteins | sample WorMettanBELIZE1_FD_58708 | JGI IMG/M metagenome (GOLD analysis project Ga0066190, IMG submission 58708) | Marine gutless worms symbiont microbial communities from Max Planck institute for Marine Microbiology, Germany - Olavius tantulus... | ecosystem: Host-associated > Annelida > Digestive... | reverse complement strand
CCATTAGCAGAGGCAAGACAATGCTGTATTTAATATGCCCTCTTAGGTAATGACGGGCGCCTTTCCTGCGTCCCAAAAATGGGGAACGGAGAAATCCTCATTTTGATGCGGAAAGACGCTTTAAAGAATTGGTTGACGATGGGAAGGTTGTAGGCCCGATGCGGAATGACGGTTTATTCGCCATTCCGCACAAAAAATGAAAAGCCCTTTTTTCTGCTACAAGATCAAAAAACAGTTGTCCTTTACGACTAAAACCGACACAAAAAGAGAAACATGTTGAGTTTTGTTAATCTGTCGATGTGAAACAGGCCTCCCTCGAAGCGGAAAACGAGGAACGAAAACCCTCACCCTGCTGCAGGACAACGACTAAAGGAAGGGCGTTATCATGAGAAAGAGAGAACACCCAAAGACCACTCTCCACCTCCAGGTATGGCCCTGTTGTCTTTGAACCATCAAGCAGGGAAGTAGCCCTGAAAGAAGGGAGATAAAGAATCCCCCGTACCGAAGGGCCGTGTAGAAAACGGACGTCTTTCCAAGAATAAGACAGAGGGGAAGAAAAGCTACAACCAAAGCTGCGCCCCCTTTCCGGAAGGAGCATCCTCGCAATTGGGGAAGGTCTATCAGAAAATCGAAAAGAGAAAGAACAACACCCAATAGAGAGGTGATAATCGCAAAAAAGTAGAAAGCCGAAGAGAAGGTTATCATAGGTAGAAGCTCTTGTTCAAAGGAGTCGTAAAGCTGTTGTTGTGAAAGAAAAGAGCCAATAAGGACAACCCAAAACAGATAGACAACCAAAGGAGCAAAGCTTCCCCAGAAGATAGATCTTTCAACGCTGGCGGCTTGGCCTTGGTGCAATCGAATAAGGCTGGGAACGACAATATGAAAGCCAAAAGATGTGAGCGCGAAAGAAAAAACACTCCAGTCCAGAAACCAGAAGAGGGGAATTTCTTTTCCCAGGAGGGCACCAAATTCAAGGTGCTGATGATAGAGGAAAAATCCAACCAAAAACAGGAAAGAACCCACAAGGCCCATAGAGGCCCAGGAGTTGATGCGATAGACGCTCTCCGGCTTAACAAAAAGCAATCTCCCCAAAAAAGCGCAGAAAAGAAAAATGGACCAACCGATCCATCCCAACACGATCGAGAAGTAAGCACACAGGAGGGAGAAAAGAAGTGCTGCGTACAGACAAGAACAAATTCCGCCCAGGGCAGGGCCAAAAAAATGTGTTGTAAGGGAGAAAAAGTTCAAAAACTCTCCCCTTTCCCGGTGCGCTTGCAACGCAGCCTCCGCAAGAAATCGAGCCGTCATCCAGGTAAACCACCAAATAGCAAGCAAGAGCATCGTGCCATAAAAGAGACCAAGGGGAGACAGGGCAGCAGGTAGACCCAACATCCCTCCGCCAATGGCAGTTCCCGCAACGAGAACCGCACCCTGAAGCTTTTCTTTTTCACTGCTTTTAGACACTAGCCAAACCCCTTAGTCAAGCAAAACCTCGAAAAAGCGCTTAAAAAAGCGTTTCAATTGCTACATCCCAACATACAACCCAGCAACAGTACATCCTATTACGAAAAGGGAGCTCGTCGCAAGGAGAGCCGCATAGTTCCTTCTATAAGGGAGGCGGAGCCATACCATAGTCGCGGGGAAAAGGCCAAAAAGAACCATCGCAAAAATACCACCGGCAAGCCCCAATGCCTTAAAAAAAAATGAAGGGAAAAAGAGGGAAAAAACGAATGGTGGGAGGAGAGACAACACAATGAGAAGAGTGCGTTGTTTTTCTCTAGAAAAAGAAAGGCTATTCGCAAACAGGTCCATAAGACTCATCCCCTGAGTTATTAGAGAGGTAGAGAGGGCAAAAAAAGAAAAGAAAGCTGTTCCCCAGACGGAGACTTTCCCCAGTCCCACAACCTCTCCTAGCAAAGCTAGGCCCATCCCCGTTTCTCTAGCAAGAAGAATCGTGGAGAGTGGAAAAGAGCCCAACACGACAAACAACCACGAAGCGTACATGAAAAAAACAATCACACTTCCCAATAGAACAATTGAAACAACCCTTCTTGGGAAACAGCGAAGAAGCGTGGGGATCGTGTTTTGAAAGCCAAACGACGTGATCATGGCGGGAATGCTACAGTATACACAGGAGAAGCTCATAGGGTAAATTCTACTTACCTGAACATGAAGCAAGAGGTCTTTCATGAGAAAGAAGTAGGAGAGAACTAACCCCCAAACCAACACGGCATTAACCAAAATACAAACCGAGGAGCCTTGGAAAAAGAGGTAGCATGCCAACACAAAAGAGAGGAGAAGGGTGGTCTCTGAAGAGAGGGAGAGGAGACTCCCAAATTGGGCAAGGCCACAAAAGTAAGCGACCATCAAAGAATAGAACAGGAAAAGAAAGCTCACCCAAGCAACGGCCTTTCCCGCGGGCCCAAAAACCTCCGAGGCCATGGTGACAAAATTAACCTCTTCCTCAAAAGATTCTTGTAGTTTGTTGATCATGAGACCTGATAGCAGCATAACAAACCAAGAGAACAGCATGACAAAAAGAGCGGGGAAGAAGCCTATACAAGCTGTGACAAAAGGAAGGCTTATCGTTCCGCCCCCAATACAGCTACCGGCAACAAAAAATATTCCCTTAATGGGGTGTTGTTGCCCATCCTCATCCATCTCCACCCCTCCCGAGAAACTCCTTCTGCAATAGCCTTCCTAGCGTGAGCTCATAGATTGTTTTTTCTTTTCGCTTCGGCTTTCTTGTTCTAAGCGACCCAGCTCCTTTTCCGCTCGGGGGTCTGTCATATCAGCAAAGCAGAAGAACGGCTCTAATTCGGGAAAGCGCTTGCACACACAACGAATTATTTCTTGAGCAATATAACGGTAACTAGGGTGTCCCGCTCCGCCAGACCGCAACTCACATAGCCACTGCAAAGCTCGTAAGTTTACGTGCATCAACCAACGCATCTTATACCCCATAGGAGCTACATACTGGGCCTCATAGGGCAAGTCGCTTGCTATTTCTTCATGCGCAAGGGCGGCCTCTTCCATGACCATTCTATAAGTTTCTTCGAAGGGAGTGTTTTGAAGCTCCCAAGGAAGATCAAATCCGTGTTGGCAGGTGATAAGTTGTCTTTCTTGTGTGAGCATGCGGTGCCGTTGTAGGTCGCGGTACGCTCCAAAATCACAGATAATTTCGAGCGTAAAGAAAGAGGTCTCACATCCACGAGGTGCTTTATGTCTCCTGTTTTTTCTCAACGAGTTGATCGACTCAAAGATCCCCGCTACCTCTTCCCTAGAAAGGGAGTGTGAAAAATCAAGCAGCTCCTGCATCCCCAAGTCTGTGTAAGGGAAAAGAAGGGCTGCGAGCATACGAGGTATTGCCTTGTTATCAGCATCAACAAGACGAACTCCCACAGAAGGTCTTTCCTCACTTACACCAAAGTCCGATCGTTCTCTACAAACGCTAGCGTAGGAGGAGAGGAGGCTTTGTAGGTGCTCTTGGAAATCTATGGAAGACTGGCAATGTTTGTGTTCCCTCTTTGCCCGACGAACGAAGGAGGGAATCACCTTAGAGAGAGCACCAAAAGCTTGCTCTCCAATATCTTTCGCCTCCGTAAGGGGATGAGAAAGAAGCTTTTGGCAAAAGTACTCAAAGAAGCGACCGTTTCCAAAAACCCCTACATTGGTCAAGGTGCTTGTGGGAAGCAAGCCCCGGATGATATCCAACACATGAGCTCTGATAGAGGCCATATATGGCCCTTTAGAAACAGACTCCCCCCGCGGATATTGTTCCATGGCCTTCTCCATTAGAGGAGGAAAAAGCTCCTTATAGGCCTCAAACAACCGACGACACATGCTCAAGTATCGATCCCTATGTTCGGAGGCAAGAAGAACAGGATCCTTATAAAAGGAAAAATCTCCTGAAACCTTCTGATCAAAGAAGACATACCGAGTAGATTTCTCCAAAGGAGAGCCCCCAATCCTACGATCCTCCATGATTTTAGCTCCCAACATGGAGACATTCTCTACAGCGAGGTGAGCGCCCCCCAACTCTCCGATGGAGTCATCACCATAACCGTCCAACACTCTGTCATAGAACTGAGACGCCTTTTCCTCATCAAGGATTCCCTCGAGAGCCTGAGAAGGGAGCTTTGCCGATTCCTCAGGCAAAAACTCCTTAAGCAAAAGCTCTCTCAATCCCATCGTGGACCTGGAATAACGAGAGAAAAGGGCCCCCTTAACAACTTCCGGAAGCCCTCGAAGAGCAAAAATATTCGCTCGCACGTCCGTCACAAAAACTTCTAGCCGCTCATAATCTTCCTCTTTCAACATTACCCCTCTCCTTCCCTATCTATCAGCGGCGCTCCGACGTCGTATTATATGAGAGGGTTTCGTTTTGCTGTTTGTGGATTTTGTGTCGAAAACATGTCAGTTATCTTCTTTTTCGTCGAAAAGCATGACGAAAAAGAGTGCTTTTTTTGTCGCCCTTTGCGCTTTTTAGTCCGCTTTTCGTCTTTCCTTTCTCTTTTTCGACAAAACAAACTCACAAGCCTTCTCCTCTGAAACCCGCAGGAGAAAGGGGGGCGTTTTGAACAAACCCACAGTCCTTAAAGAAGAAGAAACTAAAAAGACTTTTTTCTACTCTCTCCATAGAGTGCAATAGCAAGAGCACCCAGCTCTCCCGAGAGCAACCCCAAGGTGCTGGGATAGATAGAGCAAGCTTGTCGTGGAGCTTTCCATGCGTATTGTGGAAGCTTCCCCTGCAAAAGGGGGAACAAACTCTTTGCTTCCAGGACGGCTATTGTTCCTAGGACAACATCGGTAGGATTAAAGCACATAATCAATGCGCCTATACCTTGGGCTAAATGGTCCACAAAGGTGCTCCACACCTCATGCGCAAAAGGATCACCAGCACGATAGGCCGCAGCAATAGACTGCATGTTAATTTCCTGAGAGTTAGAGAGAGTTGTAGCAAAGCGACCTTCTTCAATTTGCTTTTGCACTCTTTGAAGAATGGAGCGTCCACCACATAGAGCCTCAAAGCATCCTCTTTGTCCACAGGCACAACGAGGTCCATGTCGATCTAGGACGAGGTGTCCAAACTCGCCAGCAGAGTCATTCTCCCCTCGAAGAAGGTGACCATCGAGAACAATACCTCCTCCCATTCCCGTACTCATCGTAAGGTAGATTAGAATTCTTTTATGGGGCTTGTTTCCAAAGATATGGGGCTTGTTTCCAAAGAACCACTGCGCTAGGGCTCCCCCGTTGGCGTCGTTTTCTAGGTGTACGGGAAAATCTAAGAAACGTTTCATTTCAGCAACAATGGGAAAGTTCCTCCAACCCTTGAGGTTCGGAGGGGTCAAAATCTTTCCTTTAGATTGGTCAACAGGGCTGGGTACAGAGATCCCTATACCGGAGGGGGGTGTTTGTTCCTTACTCATTAGCTTCTTCGCCTCTGTTACAATCTGTTCCAATGCTGGTTCTGGATTTTTTTGCGTGGGAAAGCGTACTTTTTGGGTGATATTCCCGGAGCTATCCCCTAGACAGACAGCTGTTTTTGTTCCACCAATGTCAACACCAAGCCATTTCTTTGTTCTAAAATGTTCCCGATCTTCCATAATGAGTGCCTCATGAAAGCCTGCGGGGGCTGCCGCCTCCCGGTCTTGTTTGTCTGGGTGTGGCGCAGTTTGGTAGCGCACTTGCATGGGGTGCAAGGGGTCAGAGGTTCGAATCCTCTCACTCAGATTCCTCGTTTTTTCGGATAGTACGGTTTTAGCGAAGATGTGTAAACAACTGTTTCAAAAAAAATATCAACAGCACACATCTCATATGGACCAGCTTATTTGCCAATGGGTTGAGGATCAACACTCGGCTGCTGTTTCCTTTTCAAGCGTATGTGCTTTCGCTCTAGAGGGAGGGCGAATGGTGCGGTCCTTCTTATTGGACCACATTGCCCAATCAATACGACCTGATTTTTCTTCAGACCGAGATCTTTTTCTTCTCTCCATAGAGTTAGCCCATGCAGCAAGTTTAGTTGCTGACGATCTTCCCTTTATGGACCATGCTGATACCCGAAGGGGAAAACCCTCTGTGCATGCCCTCTTTGGGAAGGATAAAGCAATGCTTTGTTGTTACCATTTGTTCTGTTCTGCTTTTGAGCTCCTCTCTTCCGCACGGGTTATGGAAAAAGAAAGCATCATCAGGGCTGTCTCTTGCTTGGCGAAAGTGGGAAAAGAGCTCGTGGGGGGACAGTGGATGGATCTATGTAGGGGGAGGGAAGGAACCCTCAAGAAAGAGGACATTGAAATATGGCTCTCCAAAAAGACAGGATCCCTCTTCGGGACCGCTTTCGTCCTGGGGTGGTTGCTTGGTGGTGGTGACGAAGGTCTTTTGGAAAAGGTAGAAGAGATGGGGGTGCGTTTTGGCGTGTTATTCCAAATCAGGGATGACTTCTACGATAGGGAAGAAGACATTGGCAACAATGTTTATGCGTACCTTTCAGAGCGGGAAATCTTCGAAAAAAGGGAACACCATCAGGCTGTATTATCCCGGTGGGCACAACACAGCCTGATTCCTCAAGAACCTTTCGAGATGTTTCTTTAGGCCTGCTGTTGCCGAACCTTTTCAAAAACAAGCTTCTTAATCTTATTGAGCAACGTGGAGTCGGAACGAAGAGCATCCCGCACGGTGTCCCTGCCCTGCCCCAGCTTTTGTTCCAAGAAGCTAAACCAAGAGCCCTTCTGTTGGACGACGCCGTAGTTGATTGCTGCATCGAGAACGGCGCCCTCTTCTGAGATACCGCAATTGAGGATGTCAAACTCCCCAACTTGGAAGGGAGGGGCCATTTTATTTTTTACAACCTTGGCGCGAACTCTGCTTCCTAATTCTCTTCCATCACTTCCCTTGATGCCGGAAATCCTTCGGATGTCAACGCGGATAGAGGAGAAGAACTTCAGCGCGCGACCACCAGTTGTTGTTTCGGGATTTCCGAAGAAGACACCGATCTTTTCCCTTAGCTGGTTAATGAAGATCGCGCAGGTCCCTGTTTTGGCTAGTGTTGCGGTAAGCTTCCTTAGGGCTTGGGACATCATGCGGGCTTGCATTCCCATGGCGCTGTCGCCAATTTCTCCCTCTAGCTCTGCTTTCGGAACCAACGCAGCCACAGAGTCAATGACAATTACATCTACTGCGCCTGACCTAGCTAAGAATTCCGCAATACTCAGAGCTTCTTCTCCTGAGCTAGGTTGGGAGATGAGTAATTGGTTAATATCAACTCCAATTTTTTTGGCGTAGGAGGTGTCTAGTGCGTGTTCGGCATCGATATAGACGGCCTTTCCTCCCATGGCTTGAGCGTTGGCAACGACATGGGTTGCCAGGGTGGACTTACCAGAGGATTCGGGCCCGTAGATTTCAATAACCCGGCCGCAAGGAAACCCTCCAGTTCCTAGAGCAATATCGAGAGTAAGGGCTCCTGTGGGAATAACTCGCACCTCTCGGTTGGCTCGGTGGGAACCAAGCGTCATTACGGCTCCCGTTCCAAACTGCTTTTCTATTTGGGAAAGGGCAGAGTCGAGGGCTTTTAGCCTTCCTTTTGCTTCTTCATCATCGGCTGTTGAGGGTGTTCCCTCTTTATTTATTTTCTGAGCTTCTTTGTTCATCGTCATGTTATTTGTCCAGTGCTTTTCCGGGGCCTCATAGTACCATTCTTTCTAGAAGGTCTGAAGAATTTTCTGATTTTTTACGGATAGGGGTCGTCGTTGTCTTCTTGCCTGAGGTAGCTCGCAAACTTTGCAAATTCCTTTTGGAAAACAAGGTCCACCTCGCCAGTTTTTCCATGACGATTCTTTGCCACAAACAACTCTGCCATCCCAGGGCGGTCGTTAGGATCGTAGTAATCCCGACGAAGCAATAACATGACGACGTCAGCATCTTGCTCAATAGAACCGGACTCACGTAAATCGCTGAGAAGAGGGCGGTGTCCGGCGCGCTCTTCTACCTTTCGGGAGAGTTGAGAAAGGGCCAGGATGGGAACGTCCAGTTCACGCGCTAAGATCTTGAGCATGCGTGAAATTTCTGAAATCTCATTCTGCCTAAACTCAACGGAACGTGAACCGGCAGAGCCGGAGATCAATTGAAGGTAGTCGATGAGGATGAACTGGACGTCATACACTTCCTTCATTCTGCGAGCGCGAGTTCTCAGATCATTGATACGAAGGTTGGGTTGGTCATCGATGACCATTGTGTTTTGTTCCAGTCGTCCACAGGCTCTTACAACTCGTTGATACTCTTCGCCGTTGATGTCACCTGTAGCGATTTTCTCAGAGGGGACTTCCGCCAGTTCTACGACAAGCCGGTCTACAATTTGGTCAGCAGTCATCTCTAGAGAAAAAATCCCTACAGGCTTTTGGTGTTGCAAGCAAATGTGTTCCGCTATATTGAGGGCGAAGGCTGTTTTTCCCATGGCGGGCCTTGCCGCGAGGATCATCAGGTTAGAGGGAACACAACCTTCGATGAGGCGATCGAGATCAGAAAAACCCGTGGGAATCCCTCTCTTCGAAAAGGCTTTTGCTCCATGTTTCCTGAATAACTCCTGTCGATGCTCCAACTCCTTGAGAAAGTGTTCTTTTGGAAAGGTTTGTAGGCGCTCTTTCACAAGTAGGCCCAGATGGGAAGAGACCGAACGACCTATGGAAAAAAATGTTTGTTGAGCTCGATCCAGCATGTCTGCTACATCATCAGGTTGAGACCAAGCTTCCCGTTCTATGCGCTGAGCTCCCTCTATGATTTGTCTTAGAGTGGATGCGTTTTTGACGAATCGTACATATTCCTCGACGAAGGGGGAGGATCCTGCAAACTGAACCAATGAAGTGAGATAGTCCACACCACCTGCATCTTCCGTCTGTTGGGTTCGTTTCAACTCTTCGGAAACGATGTGAATATCAGCGGGGCGATCCTTCTCGTAGCAAAAACGTAGAACAGAAAAAATGACCTGGTGCCTGAGCTCAAAAAAATCCTCCTTCTTGAGCTGTTCCACGCAAAGATTTAAAGCATCCATAGAGGAGAGCATGCAGCCCAAAACCATCATTTCTGCTTCCTTTGAATGAGGCGCGAGGGCAGTGTGTTTTTTCATCTTTGTGCTAGCTACTCCTTATGAATGAGTAAGGAGGTAGTGTATCCAAAAATAGGACTTCTGTAAATCGGACAGGACGTGATACAATCCCCTCCTTTGTTGAGCAGGTTGGGATGAGAAAGAGGTCTTTTTTTACTCTAACGGAAATGATGGCTGTGATCCTTGTTTTAGGGATGTTGCTGGGGTTGGTGTCCTACAATGTTCAGGGTTCTCTTCAGAGGGGGCGCCACTTCATCACGGAGCAAGGGGCGCGGCAGCTTATAGAGTTTGTTGAAATGGAGAGTGTTCGTCAGAACCTCACTCTTGAAGAGCTTGTGAAACATCCAAGGGCTCTTAAGAAGCTATGCCAGCAGTCAGGTGTTGTGCGAGATATATCTAGCTTCCTTTCTGACGGGTGGAAGGAACCCTATGAATTGCAGATTGGTGATGGAGGCGTCCTTCTTGTTTTCAGTAGAAAAGGAGGGATGTATGATGCCTCTGGGAGGCTCCGCGAAAAAGCGGGGACGCCGTAAAACTTTCTATTTCCTTTTGGTTGAGGTATTCGTTCTGCTTTCTCTCGCGGGAATGTTTCTCTTCTGGTTGTGGGAGAGGAATGGTGTGTGCAATGCCGCTCAACGAGAATTCTGTTCACAAGCATCTTTCTTCGACACTGTGCGATTATGTGAGCACCGGTCCCGTCACCTGAATCGGTGGATTGTTTTGGAAATTAGGGATCAGGGAAGAGTTTCGGGAAAGAGTGATCAAGGTGGTCGTGGGGAGCAAAGAAGGGCTCTTTACAGAGTGATTGAGGAAGGAAATCCCTTTCCATGGAGGGAGGTGTTGGGTTCCTTTGAGCTCTATGGGGAGGCCTTGCCCCACCAAGGGAAAGAGAAGATCACTTATCTCCCGGGTTGGGGAGCGGCAGTGCTGAATCATTCCGTTCGCCTGTAAGGTGGGGTTCTTCTCTCTGGAAAAAGCAACTTGTCTTTTAGGGGCTAGTTGCTATTATGGCTCTTTCTCGCGGAAGCCTGAATTTTAGAAGGGGAGGAGATGCTGAATTACCTATCGAACTTATTGATCCGCCTCAGGAAGGCCCTTGTCCTTCTTTGTGCTTGGGTTGTTCCCAAGTTTAGGGCTACAATCTCTCTTGCGAAAAAGGTGCTGGGAGGAAGTTTTTTTCTAGCAAAATCTTTGTCCTGGTCCTTCTTTGACCTTTTTGTTCGTAGTGTGGCGGTTGTCTTTGGTGTTGTGGTGGGAGTTTCGGTGCTTACATCGTCCTTGGTTGTGGTGAACCGTCAGCCGCCACGACCCGTAGTTGAGCAAATGGTTGTGCGAGAAGGGGGGCAAAAGTGTGAGCAAGGGGGCGGTGAGAAGTGGCCTGTGTTTGCAATAATACCCATTACTGGACTCATCGACGAGGAGCAGCATGAGAGGCTCTCTTTTCTCCTTGCTCACATAGAAGAGAAGGGTGGAGATTCTAGCCCTGTTTCTGGTTTAATCTTGGATATGGATACTCCTGGAGGAGATGCTTATTCATCTCATATGATGTTGAGTGAACTATTACGTTTTAGAGATAGAACTGGAGTGCCTATCTGCACGAGAGTAAAGAGCTTGTGTGCTTCCGGGGGGGTGCTCATTTCTTCCTGTTCAGATCTCACTGTCTGTACCGGCCCGTCCCTGATAGGAAGCGTTGGTGTTAAGGGAGGGACTCACTTTAATGTTAGCTCAATCTTGGACCAGCTTGGAGTAAAGACTAAAACCTTTTTTGCCGGGAAGAGGAAGGACGGTCTCAATCCCTTCAGGCCCTGGGGAGAACAGGAGGGAGATGACATACAAGAGTATTTGGGGAATGCCTACGATTTATTCTTGTCAGAGGTGGTTCGAGGGAAACCCCGCGTGAGCGAGAGCAAGCTCAGAGAGGTGGGAGCGGCGTTATTTCTTTCAAAAAAGGCTCAAGAGCTGGGGCTTGTCGATGAGATTTGTGATCACCCAGATGATGCGTTTGATTTGTTTGCCCACCATATTGGCTTAGACAAAAAGGTTCGAGTGGTTGAACTTAGACTATCTACCCAAAGAGGGTTGGGTTCAAGCTTGAACTCAAGCCTGAGCTCTTTGTCTAAATTCCTTCAAGCTAAGGTTGTCTCTCTTTTTCGCCCGATGGTCAGGGTTGATTAGACCCCTTGAAAGGGGCTCGGAGGCTCTTTGGTTTTCTTTTCCCTCCAGGTAATGTCGAAAGAAGACCTGGAACTAGAGAGAGGGGGAAAGAGAATCAGAAACGAATGCGTTGAATAACCCACAAGTCGTCTTCGCTGAGGCTTATGGGGGTGTTTTGAAGTTTTTCAAGTAGGAGGGATGGGGTCCAGTGTTGGGGGGTTCTAAGAAGAATGTTCTCTCTCGTTTCCCGATTCCAGAGATGTTCTATTACTTTACGATGAGCTCTGCGAAAGGAGAATAGAAAAGGCGAATTCCATAGCCAAACCTCTGTGAGGGGGGGGCAGCTTCCACGAAAAGAAACACCCCTAATTATACGAAACAGCAACTCCTGTAAGCGGGGAGAAGACAGTTCTAGTTTAAGAAGGTCATCTTTGGATCGGAGCTCCCCTCCAAGAGTTTTCTCTCGTAGAGCGAGAAGGAGTTGTTGTATGTCTTCGGGACTCTCGGCGCAACCGGCATACAAGTGATGGAATAGGGGAAGTAGCCACCTTGTGACGAGCGTAGGACGTTGCATGATAAGGTGGATAGAGAGCCCGCTCTGTTTTGTTCCCCACTGTGGATTGGAGGGGGTGTAGGGCATTCCCTCTGGCGCCCCTTTTGGGGCCTGTTCTCTTTGTCTTTTGCGAGGTGTGTTTTTTTCTTTTCTGTGAGGGGGAAGGGTTTTTTTAGAGCTCTGCAGAAGAGAACAAGAAGAGGCTGCGAGGATGTGAGCTCGGTGAGATTGTTGCACATCGCTCTGGGCCAAAAACATACAAGAAATCAGAAGAACAACTAAGAACAACACACACTCCATGTATGACATTTCTTTTTCCTGTAGAGAGAAAAACTCACGCCGTCTTCTTTTTCACGGTTAGAACAAAAATAGGGAGAGCACACAAAAAGGTTCGTCTCGTCAAAGAGGAGATGTGTCCTTCTGAGAATCTCTCCGGATGCTTTTCCAGGTATAGCTTTTGGTATATCCTTCCAAGTCTTATCCCGCTCGGGACCTGCCTGAGAGAGGTCTAAAAATACTTTTGACCCCTCACACCTCAAGGTACACCAAACCTTGCCGGCAAGGTAGGGCTCTAGATCAGGTCCTTGATCCACATAGATGGAAAAAGAGCCGTCGGCTTCCCACACCCTCATCGAGGAGTGTCGGATCAACTTCTGAAGCAATACGATGCCCTGCCCAAGCATAACCTCTTCTTCCAATGTTTGGATAAGGGCTTTTTTGCGATGTTGCTGCTCTCTCCATTCTGCTAAGAAGTAGAGGCACAAGGCAAGAAGAAACATGCTGATGAATACTTCAACTAACAAGAAACATTTCTTTTTTGTCATGAGCCTCTCTTTTTTGCCTTGGTTTAAAGAGTTCTTCTTTTTTCTACCCCGCGGAGACCCGGGGGGGTCGAGAGTCACCGATCCCTTTAACCCTTTGACAAAGCATTGAAACTACCTTCGTGGAGGGAGATTTTAAGAAGAAAAAGCATTCTGGTAAAGAGAATTGCTCGGTCTTGAAATCATTGAGAAGTTGAGCCATCCGAGGAATTGATTTGGAACAGTCTTTGTTGCGAGAGAGTGGGTAATGCGTGAGTTGCATGGGGAAGATCGCTCTTTATCGATTTAAGAACAGTCGTTACGGCGAGTGAGAATGTTAGTAAGGATGGTCGTCGGTCTCCTAGGGGGCAACGTTCGCTTTTATGGAAAACGGGGACGACCAAGGGAGGTCAAGCAAACTTTTTGCCAGAGAGGACTGTTAATTTCTATATTCTGATTCGTGCACTGCAAGATGGCGTGTTCGTGGGGTTTAACAATCAAAAATGTTGAGACGTCGTTGTGCTGTGCCGGGAGTTGAACTAATACTGCGGGCGAACTTTCGCAATCCGACTCTCATACATTGCGCCTAGTGGTTGAACAAAATTCCTTGTAGGAATAGAGGTTTTTTGTTGATGAGCTTGCGGAGCGCTTAAAAACATGCCTTCACCAAAAAGAACTTTTCTCAAACAAAAAACAAAGGGAAAGTGCGGCCCTTTGGGAAAGGTTTTTAGTTTTTTTGCAAGTAAAGGTGTTTAGTTGGTGAAAATGGGCTTGTGTTGTAAAATCTGTGTGGCGCAGTTGTTAACTTGTTGGTTTTTTGTTGTGCGGGCTTTTGCTCCTGTAGGGGGCAAGCTAAGTAGCTCAATATAAGGTGTGGCAACAAATCTAAATTAATTCTTGCGGTTGTTGCTAACAAGTCAGGGGGTGGACACAATGGCTTCAGGGGTCAGTGTAACACGGGGAACTGAATCGGGAACGGAACCGGTTTTGCAATCTTCAGAAGCGCAAAAAACCACATCGCCTAGGGTGGGTGCGTCAAAATTGAAGCGCAGCATCATTATTCTTTCTGCAGTTTTTTCCATTGCCCTGGTTTTATTAGTTGTTTTCTTTGTTCTTGAAAAAAGGGAAGAGAGAGGGAAAGAAAAAGGGGAGAAAGCAGCAAAGGAGCTTAAAGAAAGGTTTGATCAAGGTGACAGTAACATAAAACGTGGTGATATTGATAAGGCTGAATCTGAAGCACATCTTCTAGATAGGGCTGCTTATGTCTTTAGGAATGTCTCTTTAGCTTTGGTCTTTTTGGCACTGGTTTCGGGAGCTAGTGTTCTGGGGGTGCGTTATGGCCCTAAGGCAGTGGGTTTCCTTATTCAGAAAGCAAAGGGTGTAAGGAATAATCTCGGAACATCTCCTGAAGGACTTTCTGTGTCAAAACATCCCATTGAAGCGGCGCCCTTTTCTGACTCTGAATTGGAGAGGCAGACTTGTCTTCCACCTTCCTTGGAGAAAGATTACTCCGAACAACCCGCTGAATCCCGAGAACAACCTCAACAAATTTGTGGAGTTCTACTGAAGGATGGTAGAGATC
>Ga0066190_10000076_pt1 | contig 14244 bp, 14 predicted proteins | sample WorMettanBELIZE1_FD_58708 | JGI IMG/M metagenome (GOLD analysis project Ga0066190, IMG submission 58708) | Marine gutless worms symbiont microbial communities from Max Planck institute for Marine Microbiology, Germany - Olavius tantulus... | ecosystem: Host-associated > Annelida > Digestive... | reverse complement strand
TTGCCATCGTGGCGCTTTCGACGCCGTGAGTGAAGGGGGATGGGTCCATACCATTATCCTTCGTCCATCCTAAGCAGCGAGCTTACGCAGGACGTAGTGCAAAATGCCACCATTACGATAATAGTCCACTTCGTTGGGGGTATCGATACACACCTTGGCCTGGAAGGTCTTCTCGCCGCCGTCGTTTGAGGTCGCCCGTATCTTGACCGTTTTGGCATTGCCGCCGTCCAACCCTTCGATATCGAAGGTCTCGTAGCCTGTCAGTCCCAGGGAAGCCGCGGTCTCTCCGGCCATGAACTGGAGCGGCAATATTCCCATGCACACCAGATTGGTGCGATGGATGCGCTCGTAGCTTTCGGCGATGACGGCCTTCACCCCCAACAGCCGTGGCCCCTTGGCCGCCCAGTCGCGGGAGGACCCGGAACCGTACTCTTTGCCGGCGATGACAATGGCGGGTACGCCTTCGGCCTGGTAGCACATGGCCGCATCGTAGATGGAGAGCTGTTCACCGCTAGGTTGGTGGAGGGTGACGCCGCCCTCGGTGCCCGAGGCCATCAGGTTGCGCAGGCGGATGTTGGCAAAGGTGCCGCGCATCATCACCTGGTGGTTGCCGCGACGGCTGCCCAGGCTATTGAAATCTTTCTGTGCCACGCCCTTATCGAGCAGGTACTTGCCGGCGGGTGAATCGGGCTTAATGGCGCCGGCGGGGGAAATGTGGTCGGTCGTGATGGAATCCCCTAGAAAAGCCAAACACCGGCCCCCCCGGATATCGGGTACATCTCCAACGGTGAGACTCATCCCTTCGAAATAGGGCGGGTTTTGGATATAGGTGGACTCGGGCCAATCGTAGGTCTGGTTGGTGGCAACCTCGAGGGACTGCCAGCGCGCGTCTCCAGCGAAGACATCCGCGTAGGCGGCCTTAAACGCGTCCAACCTGACGTTGGCGGCGATGGCCTGTCGGATCTCGTCCTGGGTCGGCCAGATATCTTTGAGATAGACAGGGTTTCCGTCCCGGTCTTTGGCCAGCGGCTGCCGGTAGGGGTCAATGTCGATGCGCCCGGCGATGGCATAGGCTACCACCAGCGGGGGGGAGGCCAGGTAGTTCATGCGTACCTCGGCATGGACCCGACCTTCGAAGTTGCGGTTTCCCGACAGGATGGAGACCGCACACAGGTCTTTTTCGGCAATGGCCTTGGAGACCGGCTCAGGCAGGGGACCTGTGTTACCAATACACACGGTGCAGCCGTAGCCCACGTTGTGGAAGCCGAGCTGTTTTAAAGGTTTGATCAGCCCGGCGCGCTCCAGGTAGCGGGTCACCGCCAGGGAGCCTGGACCTAAGGAGGTCTTGACCCAGGGCGCGGCCTTGAGACCACGCGCGGCCGCTTTTTGGGCCACCAGACCGGCGGCGAGCATGACTGAGGGGTTGGAGGTGTTAGTGCAGGAGGTAATGGCGGCGACCACGATGGAGCCGTCGGAGAGTTCGATTTCCTGACCCCCGACCACCGCCTTGGCCGGTCCCAGGTCAGGGATATTACGTTCCTGCTTGAGATCGGCCAGTGCCGCGGGGAAATGGGTCACCAGGTCGGTGAGGGGCACCCGATCCTGGGGTCGTTTGGGACCGGCCAGTGAGGGCACCACGGTACCGAGATCCAGTGCCAGGATTTCAGAGTAGTCCGCCTCGGGGGCGTCGGCGGTGTGAAACACCCCTTGGGTCTTAGCGTAGGCCTCGACCAAGGCCACCTGTTTCTCGCTGCGCCCAGTGAGGCACAGGTAATCCAGGGTCTCCCGGTCGATGGGGAAGAGCCCGCAGGTCGCGCCGTATTCGGGTCCCATATTGGCGATGGTCGCGCGCTCACCCATGGGCAGAGTGCCGATGGCGGGACCATAGAATTCCACGAATTTGCCCACCACCCCGTGGCGGCGCAGCCGATCAACGATGGTCAGGACCAGGTCGGTGGCGGTCACGCCTTCCTTGAGCTCCCCGGTGAGTTTGAACCCCACCACCTTGGGGACCAGCATGGAGACCGGCTGACCCAGCATGGAGGCCTCCGCCTCGATGCCCCCCACCCCCCAACCGAGCACGCCGATACCATTGACCATAGTGGTGTGGGAGTCGGTGCCCACGCAGGTATCGAAATAGGCCTGGGTGGTATCGCCAACGGATTTCGGGAACACCACCCGCGACAGATACTCCACGTTGACCTGGTGCACGATGCCGGTATCTGGGGGCACCACCTTGAAGCCATCCAAGGCATTCTGCCCCCACTTCAGGAACTTGTAACGCTCCTGATTGCGCTGGAACTCAAGCTCGGCGTTTTTGGCAAAGGCGTCTTCCGAACCGAAGTAGTCCACCTGCACCGAGTGGTCGATGACCAACTCGGCGGGCAGCAATGGGTTGATTTTTTTGGGGTTGCCGCCGAGGGCCTGCATAGCATCGCGCATGGCGGCGAGATCGACCACCGCCGGCACCCCGGTAAAATCCTGCATCAGCACCCGAGCCGGGCGGTACTGAATCTCGTGGGAGGGCTCGGCCTGGGGGTCCCAGCTCGTCAGGGCCTCGATATCCTCGCGTCGGACGGTTACGCTGTCTTCGTTGCGCAACAGGTTCTCCAGCAGAATCTTCATGGAATAAGGGAGGCGTTCGCTCCCCGCTACCGCATCGAGCCGAAAGATCTCGTAATCCTTTCCCCCGACCGCGAGCCGGGACCTGGCCTGAAAGCTGTTTTGCATCGATAGACTCCGCCGTTGCACATATTATGACCGAATCGATAGCCAAGCATCTTAACCCAAATCCCCATCCCTAATATCCGTGGATTACAGCGGATCCTTGCGTTTGTCAATGATGCAATCCGTGTAGCCTGCGAATACAGTCAGGGTAGATGTGAAGCTCCTCTCCTCCAGAGGGAGTCGCGAAAGCCCGTCTCTCATTGGGAGGGTATCGTAAAAGGCGATGCTCGGCGTGGTTCAGGGATAGGCTACCATTTTCTGATGCTACAAGTGATTGAAAATGAAAGAAATGGAAAATCACGCTATTTCGTTTCCGCCCGGCGATAGCCCACGGACGGGCTTTTGCGACACACTCGGCGGAAGAAGGTTGGGGAGAGGGGATCAAAAAAGAGATGGGGAGTGGTCAATGAACCTCCTCTCTAACCACTTAAAAACTCACCACTACCCACCCATATTAATGTCGTGACAGGCGTAGATAGTCGAGGGCCGCCATGAGCAGGTTTTTGCGCCCGAACAGGATCTGCCGACGCCGACCCCCGACCTGGCGCCACAGCCAAGCGGAGCGCACGCCGGCCAGGAGGAGGGCGCGAATCCTATTTTGATTATCCGGGAACTGAAGAAAACGGGGATCGCCTTGGACCATGATGCGCGGCTGCAGCCGGCTGATGGTCCGACTGTAGATATCCGCCAGGTGGGCCAACACATTGGGATGCAGCATGGGGAAGTGATCCAGCTTACCCCGGGCTTCTTCTATGCCTGCACCGATGTCCTCAATCAGCCGGCTGCGACCCGCCAACATCCGCTCGAGCTTGAGCAGGGTAACGGCGTAGCGGGTCACCTCTATCTCCCGCGGTTGCTTGCCCGTCAGCTGTCCTACCAGCTCCTTCGCGCCGGCATTCACGCTGCCCGGTGCACCGAATATCTCGGAAACACTCTCGGCATCGGTCTGGAACAGGCTGTAGATACAAGGCGTCATGGCATCCGTGTCCACACTGCCCTGACGGGCGATCTGGCGGACGCACAGGACGGACTGGTAGATACCCGCCAGGGCGATGAACTTGTCTTTGTCGGTATAGGCCATGGGTCATTTTCGATCAGGGTATCGCAAAAATGGTGGCGTCAGCTGCCTGTCTGTGAAGTTTAAACCACAGAGAACGCAGAGAATTGGCCGGTGCCTTTCTCTGTGCTCTCTGGTGCGCCAAGAGAAGCCTGGTCAGTCTAGCAACCGGAGAGATGGTTACCATGTCAATTGCTGATAGACATGTAGCTGCAGTCTGTCACGTGGAGGTAACCAAGCGTGGGGAGCGAGGCCGGTTCAGGAGAGTACCGGTTGTCGGAGCGAAAGCCTGTCAAGTTACCGTTGGCGTTTGCAGTCAACGATGCTGGTAGGTCTTCAAGCTGAGGAAGCGACTCTACATCAAAGCGAAGCAGGAGCCGCCTTGAGACAACGCTAAGGCTGGACTCCCCTGCGATAGCTTCGGATGTGAAGGCAACCGGAAAGCCCCGCGCGGGGAAACCGCATGTGGCGTTTGATGAAGGGGAACAGATGAACGCGGCTATGATCCGGCTCGTGAGGCACCGCCAGACGAAAGGGGCAGAAACAGATAGGCTGGATCTACGGACACGGTAAACTTGCTCTCTACTCTACTGGTTCGAAAGGTGGTTCGAAAGGACTTTTGCGACACCTTCGGCGGGAGAGCATTTGCCCCGAGCGCAGCGAGGGGGCTTGGGGAGAGGGGATCAAAACAGTAAATCTCTGAAAACCGCCGGGAAGGTCCCCGATAGCCTCTAAAATCAACTCCCCCATCCGAGTACCCACCCACACATCCCGGGGGTGGGGGGGTGGGGGGGAACTGCCGCACATAGTCGTCGGTTACCATTGATGTGCCCGTTCTCTCCCCAACTGTTGCGTAGCAACCAGTGCCGGAGCCCCTTGTCGTAAAGGACGCCGATGATGATCATAGCATGCCATTCAGCGGTCTCATGCCCACCGGGTGGAGCGAAGACATCCATGCCGCAGGCCTGAGTGAAACCTCGACTGATGAAGGTACCAAAGACCACAGGATGATCGGCCCAGATGGCAAGCTCGACCTCCTTGAGTCCCCGTAGGGAAAGTACTTCTCCTCGACGACGCCGATCTTCCGCAGCTGGTGGGCGGCGGCCCGTAAATAAGAGCCCCCGTCACGATCCGTATCGCCCGTGTAATACCTGGAAGCCCAATAAAGGATGCAGGCGGCTTAGCTATTCGATCCTATCACGGCCCTCAAGTAAAGACTTTCAAAAATCTTGAGTCCGGTCCCCCAAACAGCGCTGAATCATTCAGGATTGCTGACAGTCCCCGCCCCTTCCGGCTCACGCCCAGGCCCGCTCGATGACGGTCCCGCCGAGGCATTCTTGGTCCCGATAGAATACCGCGGCCTGGCCCGGCGTGACGGCGCGCTGGGGGCGCGCGAAGTGGACCTGACAACGGTCGTCCCCCAGCGCGGTGAGGGTACAGTCCTCGATGGCCTGACGGTGACGGATCCGCAGGCGGCAGGCGAAGGGCACCGCGGGTGGTTCGGCAACGATCCAATGCGGGGCGCCGCCATCCAGGCCGCTGCTCATGAGCAGCGGATGGTCATGGCCCTGGACCAGGATCAAGGCATTGCGGGCAAGATCCTTGCGAGCCACGAACCAGGGCGCCTCCGCCTGGCCCGCCATGCCGCCGATACCCAGTCCCCGACGCTGGCCGATGGTGTAATAGGCCAAACCTTGGTGCTCGCCGATCACCTGGCCTTCCGGGGTCTCCATCGGTCCCGGAGCACGGGGCAGGTAGCGGGTGAGGAAGTCGCGGAACCGACGCTCGCCGATGAAGCAGATACCCGTGCTATCCTTTCTTTCGGCCGTCGGCAGACCGGCACGGTGGGCAATCGCTCGGACCTCGGTTTTAGTCAGATTACCGAGGGGGAACAGGCAACGGCTGAGCTGCGCCTGTCCAAGCAGGTACAGGAAATAGGTCTGGTCCTTGCTCTCGTCCGCCGCGAGTCTCAGGTGCCAACCCGTATGGTCGCGGGCTACCCGGGCATAGTGACCGGTGGCGATGCGTTCGGCGCCCAGATCCAGGGCGTGCTCCAGGAAGGCGCGGAACTTGATCTCCCGATTGCACAGGATGTCCGGGTTCGGCGTGCGTGCGGTCCAGTACTCGGTGAGGAAATGGGAGAATACCCGGTCCCAATACTCGGTCGAGAAGTTGACCCGATGTAGACGGATGCCGAGCAGCTCGGCGACCTTACCCGCCTCCTCCAGGTCCGCGGCGGCAGCGCAATAATCAGCGGTATCGTCCTCTTCCCAGTTCTTCATGAACAGACCCTCTACCCGGTACCCCTGTTCCAGCAGCAACAGGGCAGCGACCGAGGAGTCCACGCCACCCGACAGCCCAATCATGACGGTAGTCCGCGACAGCAGGATTTGGCTATCTCGGGGCATAAGATCCGCATCCTGATCCACGGTAGTCGAGCTCATACCTACTTGGCACACGGGCGGCGATCTGCTATCAGTTTAGTATTACCAAGATCCTCGAGTGACCCGCATCTTTACAAATGGGTCGAGTTTGTGCATTACTAAGAAGTTCAGGCATCGTCGGTCTAAGGCGAAGCCTCGCTGGAAAATGGGAGCGCGATTCCCGATGACCACTGAGCTCACAGACTCCGCGCCAACCGCCCTGATCGACCGCTTCGGCCGCCGCATCACCTATTTGCGGATCTCGGTCACCGACCGGTGTGACTTCCGTTGCGCCTACTGCATGGGGTCGGACCAGCGCTTCGCCCCTCGCGACCAGCTGCTCAGTCTCAAGGAAATCGCGGAGGTGGCCCGGACCTTCGTGAGTCTCGGCGTACGCAAGGTTCGCCTTACCGGCGGCGAGCCCCTGGTGCGCCGCAACGTCCTGTGGCTCATACGTGAGATCGCTTCCCTCCCCGGACTCGACGAATTGGTGATCACTACCAACGGCTCCCGACTCGCGGAACTGGCCGAACAAGTCCGGGCGGCGGGCGTCAGGCGTATCAACATCAGCTTGGACAGCCTGCGGCCCGAACGTTTCCGGCGCATCACTCGCAAGGGAGATCTCGCCGCCGTGCTGCGCGGCATCGACGCCGCTCTCGCCGCCGATTTTGAGCGCATCAAGCTCAATGCCGTCATCCTCAAACACCGCAACCACGACGAGAGCCCGGACCTGGTGCGGTTCGCCGTCGACAAAGGGATCAACATCAGCTTCATCGAAGAGATGCCCGTAGGACAGATCGGCGAACATAATCGAGCGGAGGTTTTTTATTCGAGCGACTGCATCCGTTCCGACCTCCGATCCCGTTTCCAGTTGGTCCCCACTACGGAGACTACCGGCGGACCAGCGCGTTACTACCGCATTCCGGGGACCGAGACCCGGGTGGGATTCATATCCCCTCACAGCCACAACTTCTGCGGTGACTGCAACCGGGTACGGGTCACCGCCCAGGGTCGGCTGTTACCGTGTCTGGGACAGGAACAGGTCCTGGACTTGCGCCATATCCTACGCGAACATCCAGGGGACGAAACCGAATTGAGCCGGGTCATCCAGGATGCGATGCAGCACAAGCCCAGAGGCCACGAATTCGGCCGCAGGGAGGACTTCGCCCTCGTCCGCCACATGAACGTAACGGGGGGGTGAGCGAGGACCGTTTGTCCGGGGGACAAACGCAGCCGAGCGAACGCCCTTCAGGGACGAAGGGCCGGGAGATGCACCAGGGATGGTGTCCTGTAACACCGATCGGGTACCCTGAGGTATCCCCACAAAATTTGTCCTGGGTATCCGGTCGGCAAGGAAAGCATGATGCTTATATGCGCCCCCCTGCTCGAGCGGCTCGCTCACACCGACCAGCTCATTGAACGCCTCGAACGCCTCGCGGCAGCAGGCCGATGGGCACGCTTCGCTTGCCCAACCAACTGTTGGAGAGCCGAGGAGGTCGAAAGCGGTGACGCGGGTATTCGATCAGTGGGCCTGACGGCTCTCGGCCCATAGGATGGTTCCCTTTGGAACAACCTGGAGCTCTTCCATGGCACTGATAGAATGCAATTTCTTCTCCGATACGCTTGGGCTCTGCTGTTCGGCCAAGGTGATCCTGCCGCAGCGCACGGTGTCTCAGATCGGTCTCACAGGCATCGCCGGGAACGGCGAGTTCCCCGTTCTCTATCTCCTTCACGGCCTGAGCGACGATCATACGACCTGGCTGCGGCGGACATCAATCGAACGCTACGCTTCCGAACTGGGACTAGCCGTGGTGATGCCGGCCGTGCACCGTAGCTTCTATACGGACATGGCGTCCGGCTATCCCTACTGGACCTTTGTCAGCGAGGAGCTCCCGCGGATCTGCGAATCCTTCTTCCGTATCAGCAGCGCGCGCGAACACACGTACGTGGCCGGTCTGTCGATGGGCGGCTACGGCGCGTTCAAGTTGGCGCTGCGCTGTCCGCAACGCTTTGCCGCGGCTGCCAGTCTATCCGGTGCGCTGGACATGTTGCCAAGCGTGGGGAACTGGGACGATCTCGGCAGCGACCTGCGCCTAGTCTTCGGTGATCCGGAGGACTTCGACGGCAGCGAGCATAATCTCATGCGTCTGGCGCGCCAGCTGGCTGCGAGCAACGGACCCAAGCCGCAGCTCCGGGCCTGCTGCGGCACGGAGGATTCCCTGATCGAAGGCAATCATCGCTTCCGCGACCAGGCGCGGGAATTGGATCTCGACTTCCACTATGAAGAAGGTCCCGGCGGTCACGAATGGGGCTACTGGGACGAGCAAATCCAACACGTCCTCGCTTGGCTGCCGCTGCCCGCGTAACGGGCCGGTTCGCAGGGAATCCCATACGACTTCCTCTCCGGAGAGACAAGCCGCGTTGGCCGACAACAGGGCCAGCGGATGCTGAGGGGAGCGTACCGGCGGGCTTGATCCGAAAGTGGGCGACGGCTTAGTGTAACGGCTCACACAGTTCGGTAAACGCCTTTGAGCACGAAAAACACAAACTCGAACACCGGCTTTAAACGGCGCAGCCGCCGCTGGCTCGGCCACCTGGTCCTGATCCTGGCGATCTTCATGATCCTGCACTGGTGGCGATCGGAGTCCCTCGCTAGCGGCGATGCCCCGGCCCTGACCAGCGACTTCGCGGGCGGGGGTCGATTCGATCTCGACGGCTTGAAGGGCAAGCCGGTCCTGGTCCATTTCTGGGCCAGCTGGTGCCCCATATGCCGGTTCGGTAACGACACCATCGCCGCCATCGCGGAAGATTTCGACGTCGTCACGGTAGCCATCCAGTCGGGAGGACCTGCGGAAATCATGGGGTATCTGAGCCGCGAGCCCTCTTCCTTCCCCGTCATCCCCGATCCCGATGGAGCGCTGGCGACCGCCTGGGGGGTATCCGGCGTACCTGCCAGCTTCGTGCTGGACGGTAGCGGCCACATAAGATTCGCTACGGTCGGTTATACTACTGGAATCGGGCTGCGGGGACGCCTGTGGGCAGCCGGCATGCTGGATTGATCGGCCAGAAAGACCGGACCATGTTCACATCTTGCCTCGCCCCGCGCCCTGAATATAATGCCGCGTGGCTAAGAAACTATTGCTATCTTCTGGAGGACCATCATGCCTACTTACGATTATCGCTGTGACGCCAACGGCCAGGTGTTGGAGGTCAACCACCGCATGAGCGAGAGCCTGTCCACCTGGGGCGAGCTCTGTGAGTACGCCGGCATCGAGCCGGCCGACACCCCGACCGATGCCCCCGTCCACCGTCTGGCCACCGGCGGCAACCCAGTCTCCAGCACCAACCTCGGCAGTGGCACCGCCTCTGCCCCTGCTTGCAACACCGGGGCCTGCTGTCCCACCGGCATGTGCGGCCTCAACTGAGAGCCTGTCCGACACTCCGAAGGATAGTCGAGCATTCAAGGCGCAAGCCGCTCGATGCACCAACCGGTCTGGGAGGTACGGCTGTAAAGAAAACGGTCGTGCAACCGGCTGTCTCGGCCTTGCCAGAACTCGATGGTCTCGGGCTCCACGCGAAAACCACCCCAGAAGCCGGGCAAAGGGACCTCGCCCTGGGAAAACCTACGCCGCATCTCATCCACCTTGGCATCCAGCAAGGAGCGGGACCTGATGACCTGGCTCTGGGGCGAAGCCCAGGCGCCGATCTGGCTGCCCCGGGGGCGGGTAGCGAAGTATTTGAGGGACTCGACGGTCGAAATCCGGCTGGCCCTGCCTGTGACCTGGATCTGCCTGGCCAGTGCGACCCAGGGGAAGAGCAAGGCAACCTTGGGTTGTCCCGCTATCTGTCCGGACTTACGGCTCTCGTAATTGGTGAAGAACACGAAGCCGGTCTCGTCATAGAGCTTGAGCAACACGGTGCGCACCCAGGGCTGACCGTCTGCGGCTACCGTCGCCAGGCTCATGGCGTTAGGCTCTGGGATGCTGGTAGCGATCGCTTCTTCGTACCAGTGCTGGAACTGACGGATAGGGTCGGATTCCAGCGCATCCCTGGACAATCCACGCGCCATGGCCTGGGCACGGAAGATCTCCGGGGTGGTCGTCATTTGGATGGGCTATGGGCATCGGAAGTCGATGGAGGTGAATACCAGTTCTCGCACTGCGCGCCGGATCTGGTGCATATCGAGTGGTGAATCTTCGCCGCTTTCTTCCCCTTCGATGAGGGCTTGACGTAGGGTTGCGAGCTTCCGTTCGCGTTCTTCGAGCAAGCGCAAACTGGCGCAAATCACCTCACTGGTGGAGCCGTAACGACCATTCTCGATCTGCCGTACGATGAACCCTGTAAAGTGCCCGCTTAAGGAAATGCTGGTGTTCGTGACCATGTGTATAGTTTTCTCTCGCATACTATATGCTCATAGCGACCTGTAAGCATCCCGATCTTCGACCCGGAGTTGGTAACTGAGCAAGGATAGTCCGGTCTCCCAAATAGCGCCAAATCATTCAGGATTGCTGACCGGAACCTACAGCGCTAGGCATAAGCAAGGGGTCGGCTAAGTGGCACGATCCTGCCGCCGCTTTGGATTTGGCGATGTAGATGTAAAGGTGTTGCGGCCAGGGAAAAGCGCCGTCGCCGCGGCGTGGGTGGAACTTAAGTGCCCGAATTCCCGGCAAACGTCGCTGGTATCCCCCGTGGCTGAGATTCGATGCGGCCGCGCCGCTTTGCCGGCGCACTCCAAAACAGTCCGTAATCCATAAAGAGCCTACTCTTAAATCGTTTCTCCCGGCTATCGGCAGGATCGCAGGTAACGAATACATCCGGGTAGTAGAAGGCGTCTGCTGTTCGACGTGCACCTTCATGTCCGAGGTATAGACCCGGCAAGGGCTGCCGCGGACGTGGTTGCGTAGCATAGAGGCCAGGTTGAGCGCGACGGTGACATGGGCCTCGCCAGCGCCGGCCATCGCGAAGACCTCGCCGGCGACATATTCATGCTTGAGCGGCGCGATCTCCTCGCCCGCCAGATAATCGTCAACGCCGATCTTAACTTGTTCCGCGGTATCGGTCACCGGATTGTTCCTGCGCTACAACAACCCTCGTTCGGCCAGGGATGCGGCATCCCCTTCGCCGATAATTAAAGTGATCGAGCACCCGCACATCCACCAGAGCGAGGGCATCTTTCAAGCGTTGAGTGATCTGCAGGTCCGCCTGGCTCGCCTCGGTGATGCCGGAGGGATGGTTGTGAGCGAGGATAACGGCGGATGCGTGCAGCTCCAGGGCTCGATGCACGACTTTGCGTGGATGCACGTTGGCGCCGTTGATAATGCCCTGGAAGAGCTCTTTGCAGCGAATCACCCAGTGGCGGTTGTCGAGGCAGACGCAGGCGAAGACTTCGCGCGTATGGTGGTACAACCGGGCCTTGAGGTAGGCGCGCGTCATTTCCGGGCTGGTCAACAGATCCCGATCCTTGAATTCTTCCTCCAGATAACGACGGCTCAATGCCAGCATGGCCTGCAGCTGGGCGTACTTTGCCTTACCCAAGCCCTTGACCCGACAAAAGCCCTTCTCGTCCGCGCCGAACAGGCCCTTGAGTCCTCCCAGCTCCGTGAGCAGGTCCACCGCGCTCTTTCCCGAAACACCAGCCCGAAACACCAGTGCGGAGAAAGATCGCCAACAGCTCGGCGTCGGTAAGGACCTGGGCGCCGCGGGACAATAGCTTCTCCCGAGGTCGTTCCTCCTGGGGCCATTCCGTGATCGGCATCTCCTACTTTCTCTCTCTCAAATGGCTTTTTGTAGGGATTCTGAGCCGGGAAGCCCCTCCACTCAAGGTACCGTCATTTGCGTTACAATCGATGCTTAGGTCCCTCGGCGGAAAAACAAGCGTGTCCACCACTTTTCATCTCGTAAACGGGTCCACGGCGGTCGGTATAGCCACCCACCCACCGGGCCCGCCTCACCCCCGTTGTTCCTCCGGGCAGGAAAGGCCTGCCCTCAGGAGTACATCGACTTTACCTGTCATGGACCGGAAGGACTTTGAGGCCGTACCATCCGTATCGTCCCCGCATGGTGTGCCGACCCTGTGAGCATCAAGGTATTGCTGGGCGTGAGCGGCGGGATCGCGGCCTACAAATCGGCCGAGCTGGTACGGCGCCTGGGTGAGCGTGGGGCCGAGGTACGTGTGGTCATGACGACCGCGGCCCAATCCTTCATGACGCCGCTGACGTTGCAAGCGCTTTCCGGCCATAAGGTACGCTGCGACCTCCTGGATCCGGGTGCGGAAGCGGGGATGGACCACATCGAGCTCGCGCGCTGGGCGGACCTGGTGCTGGTGGCGCCTGCGACCGCCGACCTCATGGCGCGCCTGGCCGTCGGTCTGGCCGACGATCTGCTCACCACCCTCGCCCTAGCCACCACGGCGCCGCTGGTCCTGGCCCCGGCCATGAACCATCGCATGTGGCTTAACCCGGCGACCCAGGAGAATCTGGTCCGGTTGCAAGATCGGGGGGTGCGGATCCTAGGGCCGGCGGAAGGCGATCAGGCCTGTGGCGAGCAGGGTCCCGGACGCATGCTGGAGCCCGACGAGATCTTGAATGCCCTGACGCTCGGTACCGACTCGCGGTTCACGGGAAGGCGGGTCCTGATCACCGCGGGCCCCACCCGAGAGGCCCTGGATCCGGTCCGCTACATCAGCAACCGCAGCTCCGGTCAGATGGGATACGCACTGGCCAGCTCCCTCGCCGCCCGCAGTGCCCAGGTGGTTTTGGTCAGCGGACCAACTGCCCTGGACCCGCCGCAAGGGGTAGAGCGGGTACCGGTGGAGTCGGCATTGGAGATGGAGGCAGCGGTGATGTCGCGGATCGGGGACTGTGAGTTCTTTGTCGCCGCGGCGGCGGTCGCCGACTACCGGCCGCAGGCACCGGCGGGGCACAAGATTAAAAAGGACCAAGCGGAGCTGAACCTGCGCCTGATCAAGAACCCGGACATCCTAGCTCAGGTCGCCGCCCTGGCCCAGGGTCCCTTCACCGTTGGCTTCGCCGCCGAGACTCAGAACCTGGAAGGACACGCGCGTACCAAGCTCGCGGCCAAGGGACTGGACATGATCGCGGCCAATTTGGTCGGCGGCGAAACCGGGGGATTCGAACGCACGGAAAACGCCCTTCTGGTGTTATGGCCCGGCGGGCGCAGATCGCTGCCCCTTAGCTCCAAGGCCCAACTGGCGGATGCCTTGGCCGACCTGATCGTGGAGCGCTACCTTGCACAAGCTGCAAGTCAAGATTCTTGATGTCAGGCTAGGTCGGGACCACCTCTTGCCGGAGTACGCTACCGCAGGTTCCGCGGGCTTGGATCTGCGGGCGATGCTCGACGGGCCGCTGGATCTGGACCCCGGACAGTGCGAGCTAATTCCTACCGGCCTGGCGATCCATATCGCCGAGCCGGGTATTGCGGCCCTGATCCTGCCGCGCTCGGGATTGGGACATAAGCACGGAATCGTCCTGGGCAATCTAGTCGGTCTGATCGATTCCGACTACCAGGGACAGCTGTACGTATCCTGCTGGAACCGGGGCCATGCTCGGTTCCGCATCGCGGTCGGCGAGCGGATTGCCCAGCTGGTGCTGGTCCCGGTCCTGCAAGCAGATCTGCAAGTCGTCGATGCCTTTACCGACTCCGAGCGTGGCGGCGGTAGGTTCGGCCATACCGGACGCCACTGATCCGGGCGGCATCCGAAACCTTTATCGGGATCTCACAAAATCCCATCCTGGAGATTTTCCAACCCGCAAGGCCGATTACGGCGGTCGAATCTCATCGGATCTGCTGTGCGAGCAAGGCAACCGAATGATAATTTGATAGAGAGCAACAGGTTACATCGAAGCATTACCCTGAGTGCTTTGCACGAGATCCCCAAAGTTGCTGAAATTTGAGATAAGGTTGACTCATTGCCGTGGAAAAATTTGCAACAACGCAGTTTAGCAGATCCAATACTGGTAGAACACGATACCTTGCAAGAAGCGGGATGAGGTTCATGAGCTGATTGATTGGACAAGG
>Ga0066190_10000072_pt1 | contig 14397 bp, 17 predicted proteins | sample WorMettanBELIZE1_FD_58708 | JGI IMG/M metagenome (GOLD analysis project Ga0066190, IMG submission 58708) | Marine gutless worms symbiont microbial communities from Max Planck institute for Marine Microbiology, Germany - Olavius tantulus... | ecosystem: Host-associated > Annelida > Digestive... | reverse complement strand
ATTTAGTCTATCATCTCTCGGCAAGCTACACGTCTTTCCAGAAAGTTACTTTAAAATGCGTATTTTGTTCCTACTAGGGAGTATAAATAAATAGGGTTCAAGATCGAGCATCCAAGATGATAGGGACGTCTGGCGGACGATCGGCTTTCGGGATCCGGTTGCTATGGGCTGCCGACATTTATCCGAGCGAGGCAAGTAGGTCGGGTTAGCCGCTAGGACGCAGCCTAGCCCGACAGGGCGGTGGCAGCTCACCCTCGAGTAGGGTGGGCTGCGCCTACCAACCAGGCACGGTATTGGTGGGCACAACCATTGGCGGCACAGCCCACCCTACGAGTTAGATGCAAAATATTCAGAAATAGGGTACTAGAACTCGAAGTTGGCCCACACCGGACAATGATCGGAAGGTTTTTCCATGCCGCGGATAGCGTAGTCGATGCCGACATCCACCAAGCGCTCGCGCAGGGGGGCCGTGACCAGCATCAGGTCGATGCGCAGACCGCGCTGGAGGTCACGTTCGAACCCCCGGCTGCGATAGTCAAACCAACTGAAGCAGTCGTCGGCTTGGGGGTGAAGTGCGCGGTAGGCGTCGTAGAGTCCCCAGTCGGTGAGGGTCGCGAGCCATTCCCGCTCCTCCGGCAAGAAGCTGCATTTGCCCGAGCGCAGCCAGCGCTTGGCGTTGTCGGGGCCGATGCCGATATCGAGATCCAGGGGCGCCACATTCATATCGCCGAGGATCACCAGGTTCCGATCCGGCGTAAAGCTTGCGCGGACGAAGGCGGTCAGATCGGCGTAGAACTTTTGTTTGGCAGGAAACTTGACCGGGTGGTCGCGGTTCTCACCCTGGGGGAAGTAGCCGTTGATCAGGGTGAGCTCGCGGCCTTCCGGTAAGGCGTAGCGGCCCATGATGGAGCGGCGTTGGGCGTCTTCATCGTCGTCGGGTAGGCCCTTGGTAATTTCCAGCGGTGTCTGCTTGCTCAGCAGGGCGACGCCGTAGTGGGATCTCTGGCCGAAGTAATGGGGTTTGTAGCCCAGCGCCTCGACCGCCTCCTTGGGAAAGGCGTCGTCGGCCACCTTACTTTCTTGGAGACCGATGACATCCGGGTCATGTCGAGTCTTTAGGGCCTCCAATTGGTGGAGCCGGGCGCGAATACCGTTGATATTGAAGGTAACGATCTTCATGAGTTAGCTGGTCTCCATAACTTCATAGGTCTCTTTCCGCCCCAGCTCCCAGCCATGACGGTAGGCTTTGCCACAGGGTAGGGCCTCGTGGCCTGCAATCGGGTCCTGCGCGTCCAGTTCCAGGGCTGTGGCCACGTGTCGTGCATACCCCAGACGTTGAAGGGCATGGATAACGCCATTGGCATAGCCCCGGTTGTACCACAGCTGGACATCGTCAGTGCAGTCCAGGAAGCCCTGCGAGTCATCGTAGAGGTCGCAGATCAGCTCCAAGAGCTGGGGCCGAATGGTATCGGCGCTCATGAGGCTGGTCGGGCGAGAGGTTGCGGGAGGATGGAGTGGCAACAATTCTAAATAACTTGGCACTGTCCGGAGGGTTTGACCTATGTTTTGTTTTAACGATGAATCACGCGAACCGGCGTGAACCGCATCGATGATGCCGAATTTCATCTAATTTTTTTGGTTGTCATTTCGAGCAAAACGAGAAATCCTTGTCCCGACGGAGGAGGGATCTTGTAACTTTAAGGGGCTGTCTTATCGCCAAAGAAAATATCTGACGTGGGCCTCCAGCCGACCTCAGCTCCGCTACGCCCCGCCGACTTGACTGATACCTAGCATTAGGTACTCTACAAAAGATGTTGACGTGAATGCAGTTGGTTGGAAAGAACACAATCCGGCAAGCCAGGGAACAGCTTGGTTTGCTGTGAATTAAGCGCTTGGATACGGCGGTGGAGCCGTGCATGTGGAAGGTCATCGAGAAAGATACCCATTGACCACCTGCACCTGACATACCATGCAGGTAGTCGTACTCATCTCCGGCAGCGGCAGCAATTTGCAGGCCCTTATCGACGGGGCAACGGCCGACTTGCCCATCTGTATCCGCGCTGTGGTCAGCAATGAACCAGGCGCCTTTGGCCTGGAGCGCGCCCGGCGGGTCGGCATCGAAACGCGCGTCCTGAACCACCGGGACTATCAGAGCCGGGAAGCCTACGATGCTGCCTTGGGCGATTTGATCGACGCATTCGAGCCGAGCCTGATCGTTCTGGCGGGTTTTATGCGCATCCTTACCCCGGCGTTCGTGGCTCGCTTTCGGGGGCGTATGCTCAACATCCACCCCTCTCTGCTCCCCAAATTCCGGGGCCTACACACCCACCGACGCGTCCTGGAAGCCGGCGAGACCGTCCATGGGGCCAGTGTGCACTTCGTCACCGAGGCGCTGGACAGCGGTCCAGTGGTGTTGCAGGCCAGGGTGCACGTGGAGCCGGGAGACGATGCGGAAAAGCTCGCCGCACGGGTGCTGAGCCGGGAACACCGCATCTATCCCCAGACGGTACACTGGTTCGCTCAAGGCCGGTTACGCTTGGATGCAGCTGGCAGGCCACGGCTCGACGGCTGGGTCCTGACACACCCTTTGCAGCTCGACGAGCTGACGGCCGATCCCTTGACTTCCCTAGGGGGCGTTCTCAATTAAGCCAAATCCCCTCGAACATCAAGTCCGGCAAACCCATCCACTTGCCGGTGGGTCGCGTCTGCTCGGTTTTCTCACACCAAGCCACAAAGACACCAAGCATTCTTCTGTTGCCTCGGAACCGTCATTCCGGCTTCCAAGCCGGAATGACGACCGACTGTTTGGTTTGCTCCCGGTCGCTGGTCACGGCCGGCAAAGCCCCCGGTTGGGGGCCGTGTTTCCGCCAATTATGCACAAGTGTACTTTTGTTGACTGGCGACACTGTCCTCACTTGTACTTTAGCCACTACCCAGGAATGAATCCCTTTGTGGCTTGGCGGCTCTGCGTGAGGATTGAGAACGTCCCCGAGTAAACTACCCGGCTGCCGTCGCTACTTCTCGGCACCGCTTCTCTCGGTAGCCTCTTTACTCTTGCCGGCAACGGAAATCATCTTTTGTACCAAATCCCAAGACGCCAGGGTGCCGGTGAGATAGGGCTGCAAGAGCTTGATGGGATCGTACCCATCGACCCCCTCGACCATGCGTTTGCGCAGCTTATCCAGCATCTCGCGCTGAATCGGCTCCACATCCGGTAGGCCCAGGAGCCTGCGCAGCTCCTCGGGACTCATGTCGATATCGATCTTGACGTTCATGGCGGACTCTTAGAGGTTACAAAAGACGCAAGGAACCCTAGTACAGTGTTTCAGACTATTTTACATTTCCATGGGTCAGTAAGATGCGGAAACTTAATGTGCCCATCAGCCCTATACAGGGAAAATAGACAGAAACTAGGATCCTTAAATGACCCGCATCTTTACATTCGATCACCTTCTCCCCAACCCCTCTCCCGGCGGGAGAGAGGCTTTTGTGCGCACTGCACAAAAAATTCGTGTCTCGTGGGCTTAAGGCGAAGCCTCGCTAACCAATAGGACAGGATTTTCAGGATTAACAGGATTTTTTGCTATGAAGAGCGTTTGCCGGTTTGGTAAGTGCATGATCGGATGTAGGAAATTCAGGAACGACAAAAATCTTGTCAATCCTGTGTAATCCTGTAAATCTTGTCCTATTGGGGTTTTGCCACGAAACTCGAGTTGGGCACTCGTTGGTCTAAGGCCCCCTAGTCGAAATGGGATACTAGACCCTGTGCGCCCCGCGAGCGTGGCTCAATGGCGACTGAAGCGGGGCGGCACCGATTCCGAAGGCGCCGGATCGTCCACCACGAGACCTTTGTGGACCCGCCGACCCACGAGCAGGCAGGCCCGCTCGAACGCCTTCTCCGCCTCCCCGGCATGCCACGCCCATTCCATCGGCGATACCGAGACCGGGATCTGCCAGTGACCGATGGTCAGCACGTTGGCAATGCGGATCTCCAGGGTCCAGTCGTGCCAAACCATTTTCGGGTCCTCGTCCTCGCAAAACTCCTGCTCGGCGAGCCGAATATAGTTGCCTGCCGTATCGTCCATAGACAGCACGCTGGAAACCACCAGTTTCTCATCGATACAGCTCGACCAGCCGGTGTGAACGGTCGAGGCGGTCGCCATCAGGGCATGGATAAGCAGGGCAGGGGTCAGCTCCAGTCGCAGCGAACTGCCCCAATCCGGCTCCGTATCGTCCTGGTCTTCGGTCATCTCGCTCATTTTATTCACAGCGTCCGCAGTTGGCTCGGAAAGGCGAACGTAGAGTGGGCTGTGCCCACCCCTCCGCCGGTAGCTGGCGACTGGTAGCAGGAAGCCGACAACGCACGCTCACCACATCCTACACTTGGTTATCTTTCTCCCGCTGGAATTTGAGCACCACCGTGGCATAGGGGGGCAACGTGAGGCAGATGGAGTACCCACGGCCGTGGATTCCATGCCGTTCCGCCATCGCGCCGCCCTCGCTGCCCCAATTACCTCCGCCGTAGACCTCGGCGTCGGTGTTCAACACCTCCCGATAGTAGCCCTCCTCAGGCACTCCGATACGGTAATTGGGCCGCACTACCGGAGTGAAATGGGTCACCACGATCACGAACTGGCTCCGGTCTTTTCCATAACGGGCGAAGGAAACGATGCTGCAATCCTCGTCATTGGTATCGATCCATTCAAAACCGCTCGCCTCGGCGTCCAGCTCGTGCAATGCCGGTGTCTTGCGGACCAGATGGTTGAAGTCGCGAATGAGCCGCTGCACTCCCAGATGCAGCGGATCCTGGAGTAGATGCCAGTCCAGGCTGATCGTGCTGTTCCATTCCCGGTCCTGACCGAACTCCGTACCCATAAACATGAGTTTTTTCCCCGGCATGGCGTAGGTCAGTCCCAGCCAAGTCCGCAGGGTAGCGAACTGCTGCCAGCGGTCCCCTGGAATCTTGTTGACCATGGCGCCTTGGCCAATGGAGACATGGTCATGGGAGATCGGCAATACGAAGCATTCGTCGAAGGCGAACTCGAGGGGATTGATCAGCTCATAGTGATAGTACTTGCGGTGTACGGGGTGACGACGCAGATAACGCAGGGTGTCGTAGGCCCATGCGGAGTTCCAACGCAGGCTGAAACCCAGACCCCCATCCTTCACGGCCCCGGTGATCCCCTTGCGCAGGGATGAATCCTCGGCAATCATCAAGACATCGGGATACTTGTCACCCACCAGCGTGGTCAACTGACGGATGAAAGCGAGGGCCTCCAGGCTTTCATTGCCACCGTCCTTGTTGGGTACCCATTGACCCTCTCCGCGGCCATAGTCGAGGTAGAGCAGCTTGGCGAGGCTATCGATTCTCAGTCCGTCCAGATGGAATTGGTCGAGCCAGTACAGAGCATTGGCGAGCAGGTAGTTGACCACCGCCGGGCGGCCGAGGTTATAGAAGGGCATATCCCAGTCCGGGTCCCGGCGATGGTGAGGATCGGCGTCCTCGTAGAGCGCGGTCCCGTCGAACCAGGCTAGTCCCTGGGGTTCGATCGACAAGAAGTTGGGCACCCAATCGACGACGACGCCGATGCCAGCGCGGTGGCAGGTATCGACCAGATACCGGAAGTCGTCGGGGGTACCGTAGCGGCTGGTGGGGGCGAACAAGGCCGAGGGCAGGTAGCCGACGGTATCGTCGAACGTATGCTCGCTGATCGGCAGCAAGGCGATGTGTGTAAAGCCGACGTCGGTGACATATTCCACCAGCTCGTCCGCCAGCTCGCGATAGCTGAGCCAGCGGTGGTCTTCCTCCGGCTTTCGGCGCCACGAACCCGGATGGACCTCGTAGAAGTTCAGCGGTGCCCCTCGGCCTTGTGTTTGCTTTCTTTGTTCGAGCCAGGCGCTGTCGCGCCAACGGTAGGTCCCCAACTCCCGGACCCTCGAGGCGGAGCCGGGGGGATGCTCGGTACCGAAGGCATAGGGATCGGATTTGAGCACCGAATCGGTCCCCAACGCGGCCTTGATTTCGTATTTGTAGAGATCGCCGCTGGCCACACCCGGAATGAAAATTTCCCAAACTCCACATTCGTGGCGCAGGCGCATACCGTGCCGGCGTCCGTCCCACCCATTGAAATCGCCCACTACGGCCACGCGAGCGGCCTGCGGTGCCCAAACCGCAAAGGCAACCCCCGCGACGCCTTCGACCTCGGTGGGGTGCGCACCTAAAATCCGGTAGCTCGACCAGTGGGAGCATTCGCGCAATGCACGCGCGTCGGCGTCACTGAGCACGGGTGGAAAGCGATAGGGATCTTCGGTCGTTTGCTCGCCTTCGGGGGTCCTGATCCGCAGCCGGTAGGGAAAAGGTTCTTTCCGCCCCTGGATGGTATCGACGAACAGGCCTTCGTCATGGATCTGTTGCAGGGTCGCCACCGGTTTGCCGGCGGCAATGTCCAGGATTTCCACGGCGCTGGCCTCGGGCACGAAAACCCGCACCGTCACCGCCCCTGGGGTCGTGGCCGCGTGCATTCCGAGGAAGGAGAACGGGGCCGGATGATCCGCGTTGAGCATGGCCTCCACATCCCGGGAGTCCACCACAGGTGGGGGCAACCCCCCGGCCCCGATACCATCGATGGGCTCCTTGGGTTCCGCCGGCAGATCGGCGACTCGGGTCGGTGCCGGCTTCTTTTTTGCCGCGACCGGTTTGCGTGGTGGCTGAGGCTGGGCTGGATGATCCCGGACGGCCGCCTTGGCGATCGCCTGGACCACGGAGACATGTGGAGTATCCTTGCCGGTCCGGGCCTGAGCGGCATCCTTGTCGGTTTCGGCCTGCTTCATGACCGCCATGGCATCGATCGCGGAATGGACGGTCGAACCCTCGGAGATGCCCGCAGCACCGGGGCGGTCGGCCTGCTTGCGAGGTGGGGGCTGGACCAAAGCGTTGGGCACTACTGGCTTCGCCTTCACAGCGGCGGCAATCGCCAAATCGGTGGCTGAAGCCGATTTTGTCCGAGTGCCCGGCAGCGTCTTCGCGACAGGTTCCGACTTCGGGGTATCCGCACGAATAGCCGTTGCTTTCTGCGAGCCTTTGCCGGTAGTTGACTGGTTACTGGTCGGTGCTGGTTTCTTAGCGGTCATACTGGTCGGTTCCCTTCCATATACATGACGTTACTGGCACATGGGAGTCTGTCGAGCTGGGTATCCATGCGATCCCGAGTCGGAAGGGCTCCCGAAAGAGGGTTCACGTAGTATCACAAGTCAGACGGTCCACGGACCCATCTACCATTATACTGACCTCCGCCGCCGCATAGTACAAGCCCGTCGTCAGGGTAGAGCGAGCGCGTATAAATTTGCATAATAACTATCGAACCGAAAAGGACGCGAAGAGCGTATGGATCGAGATGGAACAAACCTCCACGGAAGAAAAACGATGAATCACACGAATCCTCGCGGATCGATTCGCGAGGATTCACGCGATTCGTAATTTTCCCTTAATTTTGATTTTGCCAGTATACCCAATCCGAGCTGCGTAGCCTGCGAGGTATCAGGTCCGTATAGAGCAGGGCGCAACGAGCCAGGGAATCAAGGTCTTCCTGCTACGTCCGTGTTCGATGCGGCGGTGGTTGGTCGCATAGACGACGAGGTCTCGACGGAAGCGTACCTGAAAACCCGCGCGTTTTATGCGATAGATGCATGGTGATTTCACTGTGCGCTGAATTGCGATGAAGGGCGCACTAGAAGCCGGATGAGTCATGGGTAGACACGGCCCCACCTACACCACCGTCAGGCCAAAAGCCGGTCAAGGATACCGAACAGAACTTGGTTGATACGTGCATAATCCTCTCCCGTCATCACGAGCATTCGTTCCGCGTTCTGCACATACCTTCCGGGGACGATCTCGTCCGCGCAGTTGGCGACCAGATCCACCACCTTTGTAGGCATCGATTCCAGATGAAACTGGAGTCCCAGCACCTGGTCCGCATAGAGTAAAGACCTGATGCTCACAGCCCTCACTGTGTGCCAGATGGACCGCCCCATCCGGCAAGCCGAAGATGTCCCCGTGCCAGTGGAACACCTCGAATCGATGGGGCAAAAAGGCGAACAGATCCGACGCCCGGCCTTGATCGGTCAGCGCGACCGGAAACCAGCCGATCTCCCGGTGAGCATTCGGGTATACGCGGGCCCCCAAGGCAGCGGCGATCAGCTGGGCACTCAGGCAGACCCCGATCACAGTCTTACCCGCGGCGATGGCTGCGCCTATCAATGCTTTCTCGTTTGCCATCCAGGGATAGTCGGTCTCGTCCCGCACCCCCATGGGTCCACCCATGACCACCAGCCAATCGAACGCCTCTCGATCCGGCAACTTCCCGTGTTCGAACAGGAGCGTGGTGGTAACGGGATACCCCTTGCGGGCGGCCCAGTCATCGATCCCGGCGGGTCCCTCGAAAGGGACGTGTTGGAGACAATGGATACGCATACGAATAGCTCCGAGATTCCGTACATTTCTATGGGAATACTCTTTTGGCCGCAAATGAACGCGAATCAACGCAAATTGGTCGCAATCGGCTAACCGTCCTCGGTGTCTGGATTCCGGCAACACTGACCGGAATGACGCAGTGGGGTCTGAACGATTACTTTCGATCTCGTTGCCTTCATTCAAGGCCGACTCATCCTTTCAGGGATCGGCCCGTTTTCCCGTGCAACACCTGGGCGCGGAACAGGCCGATCAAGGTCTTGGCATCGGTGATGGTACCGTCGCGGCACCAATCCAAGACCTGCCCGAAGGATAGCCAGTGGATTTCAATGACCTCGTGGGTCTCGTGGTCGTGGGTGGCCCGCCGCAGGTCGCAGGCCAAGTAGAGGTAGATAACCTCGGTCAAGATTCCCGGCGAGCTGTACAGAGTACCCAGCTCGGTCCATCGTTCCGCTGCCACCCCCGCCTCCTCGGAGAGCTCGCGTCGGGCGGTGCCGAGAGGGGGCTCGCCCGGCTCCAGCTTCCCGGCCGGCAGCTCCCAAAGCCAACCGTCGGCTGCATGCCGATACTGGCGCAACAGGCAGACTCGACCCTGGTTATCCAGGGCCACCACGGCCGCGCCGCCGGGGTGTTTGACGACCTCCAGCTCCGTCGCCTCGCCGTTGGGTAAAACGACGGTTTCCAGGTCCAGGTCGACGATCTTACCCCGATAGACGGATCGGTGCCGCACATGCTTGTCTTCTGTCACTCTTTTCCCCCTCTCGCATGGGAACCCGCCCCCGCGATCTTGTAAGACTATATCTTACGTGAACGACAACACCTAATGCATACTGACCGCTCGGATCGAGCCGGCGAAAAATCCAACGCCCTGGGGGTTGACATGCGGGTCTTCATAGAAGACCGGGTTGAGGAACGAAACCCAGCCCGTGGGATGGGCAAAGCAAGCGTCCATCAAACCGAACGCGAAGTTTTGGGCATTCCGCGGTGGTTTCCGCACCGTGGCTGCTTTTTAGGTTGCACCAAGCGCAGCGTGCCCATCGATCCATAGCCGGGAAGATAATGTGAATGTTGGGCACGGCGCGCCACAGGCCGTGGGCTCGAACGCTGGCTCGGTAGTACGTGCGCGCCTTTACCCAACCTACGCGGCTGATCGGGCCTGCCGAGGGTCCGGGCCGGGGTTTTCAGGGTCCGGACAGGCCCGCCACAGTCTCGGCCAGAACTGCCGGGTGGGTACCGTGGACTTGCACTAGCCCGCCAAAGGACGGGAGAATCCCGCATCGGGCATTGGCGGGCTTGTCGCATGGCGGGTCGCGCCAATAGGATTGGTTTTTTGTTCCCCGGAACAAGAAATCGGAATATTTTGGAGTGCGGCGGCAGTCGGACAGCTCCGGGCTTTGGACCATCTGCGGTGCTTGTCGGCAGCACTCGATCGTCGACGGGCACGGTCCCGCCGCCGCTTTGGATCAGACCCGCCCAAAAACCAAAGCGCCGCCGCGCCGCGTGGGAAATGCCACACTACCGATCCTTGCGCAAAGGTCGCGGTCGCAGCGCACACCAACGCGGACCACAATCCGGTCGCGGCGCTCTACCGGCGCACTCCAAAAGGAGGGTGTCGCGATTCGCGGGGTCGGCTCAGGCTAGTGCGCGTTCGATCAATGCTTTGATCAGTGCGAACCTGTCCTTGGATAGGCTGGAGCGATCCCGCGGTATCAGGACATCATTGACATAGACCAGAATGTCGGTGACATGACGGTAGAATCCGCCGATGCGTAGGAAGCGGGGAGCACCTTCTTTGCCGAGAATCTCTACACTGTGTGCGCGGGTCAGCTCGTCCAGCTCATCGTATTTGTTCTTCCAATACAAGGCATAGTTAGCGCACTCGCGAAGACTATCGATGCGGGCGTCGTCCTGGATCAGAGGCAGGATGCGGTGCAGGAAATCCTGGTCCCGCTGCTTTGCGTTGGTGTAGAGGCGATAGAGCTCCGTCATGCAGTACTCGGAGCGTAGATAATCCCGGCTCAGGATCACAAGCACACAGCGGCCCGCGCTCAGTTGCTCCATGTAGTTGGAAATGCGGTCACCGGACTGTAGCTCGGTGCTGTCGCGACGGATGTGCCAGCCCTGCTTATCCAGCTCGGCGCAGAGTTCGTCCGCCAAGGGGTTCAGCCGTTCTTTGGCCCAAGCGTAGGAGACATAGACCTCGGGGTCGTCAGGCACAGTGGCCGGCTGGATCTGCTCCGGGTCCAGATTGGTTCCGGTCGCCGGGAGCGGCTCCAGCGATTGGCCGGATTAGCTCGAACCCTCGTCGAGGTCCCTGATCCATCCGACCAGCCGCGCCAACAGATCCGCGGCGCCGGCGCCTTTGGCACGGAGACGAATCTGCCCGCCATAGCCCTCGGCATCCGGTCGCTCCTCGACGATGGCGGTAGCGCGCGTTTCCTTGTCATACAGGCAAAGTCCATAGCGCCAGTACAGGGCCGTGGCACCGGCCAACCTGCCGAATTCGGAAAGCAGCAAGCGGGCGATTGCCGGCGACAGGAAGGGATAGACAAAGGCCGCTTCCAGAGGCTCGTCCGGCGTTGGATCCCAACGCGCTGCAAGCTCGTCATCGAGTACCTCGGGGCTTTCCGGCAGCAGATCCGGCGCCACATACTCGGTCTCCTCGTTTGGGCCTCCGTAGCAGTGGACGAAGCAGATGCCGCTGGTCTGCATCATCCCCAGCAGTGATTTCTGATCGGTTCTGGAGAGCCCTCGTCTGCCCCACAAGAGCACATCCAGGTCAGGACGGGTTAATTTAATCTGCTCCGGGTCGATAGCATTCCAGCGCCATTGTTTCCGGAGTACGCTGGCGACCTCGATGAGTAACCAGTCGGGGGCGAGCAGATCGACGCCATTCCTTAAGAGCGCCATGGGCGCTTCGTGCTCCCGTCTCCGGTACCAAACCACTTCAGGGCGACGCTAGCGTCTACGACCAATCTCAACGGTCGCGATCCTCGCGGATAAGCGAGGTGCTGTCACCGGTCCAGCGACCCTCCAGTGCTTGTACCAACACCTCGGCCTTTGCCGTCAACTCGGTGCATGACGGAAGTGGGGGTAAGGTGAGGAGCTGGCGCAGCTCGCCCTCAAGGGACCGATGGTTTCTCCTCGCGCGTTGTTTGAGGCGGTGCAATACGCCGTCGTCGAGATTACGAATAGTGACTTGTCCCATTCGATGTGGCGTCCGTTAGTGGTGATTATTCCAAAACGATAGCATGAATGCGATCATCCGAACAAAGCGAATGGATCAAAAACGCCGAGAACCCATCATAGGTCAGGTGCGGAGCATATCGAATGCCGGCCAGCGGTACAGCTCCGATTGCCACCTGATCCGAAATGCCTGCTCCCACGCCACATCTTTCGGATAGCAGATCCGGAGATTGCCCACCGCGACCAAATCGCCTTGTGCAAAGATCAAGGGGATATAGGTGCGTATCCAGGGCGGCACACCTTGTTCCTGAAACAGTTTCTTCAGGGGACGACGCTGTCCCCCCCGCCCCTGCCGGCAGAAAAGGCCCGTCACGCCGAAGCGGACTGCCAGCCCGTGCGTGAATACATCCTGGGGGGCCAAGTCCCGTCCATCGGCGGCGAGAAACTCCAGAGATCCGAGCCCGTCCGGGAGTGCAAGGACGCCCCTGCACCAATGGATCGGGCCTGGCGCGGGTGCCGGGGGCAGGGGCGCCATGGCAAACAGGTCACCCCGGTAGCGGCGTACCTCGCATCCCGACCAGGCGACCAGCGGATTTGCATCCGCACGGGCGGTCATAATCTCGGTGAGGATACGGTCAAGATTTGCAGTATCCGGCGGGACTTGACCCTGGCCACGGAACCACTGGCGCAGTGCCGCTTTGCGCAACGGCAATGCCAGGTTCAGCAGACGCGCGATCGAAAGGCTACCGGCTCTTTGTCCTGCCGCCTCGAACGCCGCATCGTGGGCGACAGGGTCGATGATCGCTTGGGCCTCCGCGCAGTGGGCCGCGCTCCTTGCAATACTGGTCGCACACGCGGGCCAGCGTTCCGTCAGCCGGGGTAGTACGCGGTGACGCAGGAAATTCCGATCGTGTCCCAAATCCCGGTTGCTCGGGTCTTCCAACCAGTGGAGCTTCTGGCTTCGGGCGTAAGCGAGGAGTTCGGCACGACCGAGATCCAGCAGCGGTCTTACCAGCCAACCGTGCCCCAGGGGGGCCACCGGAGGCATGGCCGCAAGGCCTGCGGGACCGCTGCCGCGCAGCAAGGCCAGCAGCAGGGTCTCTGCTTGGTCGTCCCGGTGCTGGGCCGTGAGCAATAGATCGTCCGACTCCAGCAATTCCACCATGGACGTATAGCGTACCTGCCGGGCTATTGCCTCCAGGCTTTCACCCCGAGTAGGGGCTAGATTCAGGTGCCGGGTTTGGAGCGGCACTCCGAGCCGCGTGCAGATACGGGCGCAGTGTGTGGCCCAGCGATGCGAGTCCCGGTGCAGGCCATGATCGAGGTGCAGGGCATAAAGGGCGAAAGGGAGGCGGTCACGGATTGTGGTCAAGGCGTGGAGCAGCACGGAAGAGTCCACGCCACCGCTGTAGGCGACCCAGCCCTTCCGTGCTGAGGGCAAGGCGGCAAGTCGGGGCAGCAGAAACTCTGGTAGGGACGTAGGCATGATGCCGATGCCAAGATGAGCTACTCGCTGTATCGCCCGTACCCCAATACTCGCTCGTAGCGTTGGCTGAGCAGCTGGTCGATGTCCTGGTCCCGGAGCTCGTCCAGATAGCTGAGCAGGATCTGTTTGACGTTTGCGGCCGCAGTATCCGGATCCCGATGGGCCCCGCCTCGAGGTTCGGGAACAATGGCGTCGATCAACCCCAGTTCCTTGAGCTTGTCGGAGGTGATAGCCATGGCCTCGGCGGCGAGCTGGGCCTTATCGGCGTTCTTCCAGAGGATGGAGGCGCAGCCCTCCGGCGAGATCACCGAATAGGTACTGTACTGAAGCATTAGGAGCCGGTCCCCTACGCCAATGGCCAGGGCGCCGCCGGAGCCCCCCTCGCCGATGACGGTACACAAGATGGGGGTACGCAAGTGCGCCATAACCTGCAGGTTGCGGGCGATCGCCTCGCTCTGTCCCCGCTCCTCCGCCCCGACTCCGGGGTAAGCGCCAGGCGTGTCGATGAAGGTGAGGAGGGGCAGGCGGAAGCGCTCCGCCAGCGTCATCAGCCGCAGGGCCTTACGATAACCCTCCGGTCGCGGCATACCGAAGTTGCGGTAGAGCTTGCTCTTGGTGTCACGGCCCTTCTGGTGGCCGACGATAATCACCGGACGCCCGTCGAGGCGCCCGAGGCCACCGACGATGGCATGGTCGTCGGCGAAAGCCCGATCCCCGTGTAGCTCTTGAAAATCATCGGAAATGCGCTCGATGTAGTCCATCAGGTAGGGGCGCTGAGGATGCCGCGAAAGCTGAGAGATCTGCCAGGACGTGAGCTTGGCGAAGATGGATTCCGTGAGATCCTGGCTCTTGCGCTCGAGCCGCTCGATCTCCTCCTCGATATTGAGCGCGTTGTCGTCACCGACGTGCCGTAGCTCTTCGATCTTGGCCACGAGCTCGGCGATGGGTCGTTCGAATTCGAGAAAGTTGATGTCCATAATTAATCAATAATAATCAAAACCACACGCGGGAGACAGCGATCCTGAATTATCTGGCGTTGTCCGGAAGGAAAAATCCCTCCTAGGTCGGGACAAGTTTGACGGGTTGCGTTCGACACACAAGGCGCGCCGATCGTCTGCATAGGTCATGCTGGCATCTTGACGCAACCCACACCCACATTACCCCCGTGCAGCCTGTCCACGTAGACCTCGCTTTGGGTGTAGGATAATGGTATGGGCCCCATCCCCCTTCACTCACGGCGTCGAAAGCGCCACGATGG
>Ga0066190_10000070_pt1 | contig 14406 bp, 14 predicted proteins | sample WorMettanBELIZE1_FD_58708 | JGI IMG/M metagenome (GOLD analysis project Ga0066190, IMG submission 58708) | Marine gutless worms symbiont microbial communities from Max Planck institute for Marine Microbiology, Germany - Olavius tantulus... | ecosystem: Host-associated > Annelida > Digestive... | reverse complement strand
AGCAAAGAAAAAGTTCAATGTTTTCAGAGAGCAGGTAAGCCTATTCTGACTATTCATGCACTCAACGATCGGGTTATTCCTACGGGAGCTTGTCTCCAAGGCTATCTTTCTACTTACGAACATGCAAGAGGACATGACAGAAGCCTCTGGGTTGCTTGCTCTTGGCTTCTCTGTGGCATCGATTATCCTTCCAAGGATGGTTGTTGGGAAGTGAAATCTGAATTTCGAAATCCTCGGCAGGAACACCCTGGTGTGGAGGAACTTCTGAGAGCGACCTCGAGCTCACACTCACAAGGTATGTTGGATCTCGGAGGGGCGTTGGCGGCCTACATGGAAAGAGATAATGAAACATCCAAGCACTTAATGCAAAGGTTTTTCGGTGAGGCGAGAGAAACCCATAGTATACTCCCCCTTATTTGGTCTCTAAATACTCCTGTAGAAACTGATATATCCTGCATTCCGCCCTTGAGTTTAGAATCCTTTGATCTTCTTGAGCAAGGACTTAGTTGTTCCCCTGAAGGGCACAAATAGTGTAAAACCTCCTGGCTAAGACGCGAAATCATGACCGAAAAACCACTGAGTTTTGACCTTTCTGAGAAAAAAAAGTTTTCAGAATCAAGTGCGGAACCTCTGATCTATGGGAGTCTTGATTTCATTAAAGGGTGAAAAGGAATAGCGCAGTTCAGTTCGGGAGAATCACAAAGGACACCTCGGAAGGGGTTTTGTTAAGATGGTCCCGTCATTCCGTGTTTGTGAGTGTGATGGGCGGTCTGACTCGCCCGTAGGGGGCAACGAGGCTTTTTGGTCTAGTCTTAGGGTAGTCGGCGTAACACTCACCTCATCTGCTATCCTGGGTCAGGATAGATCACTTGGGTGAGACACTAGATGGGCTAATAAAGAGGTGTTTCTTCTTCTTTCCCACTCCTACGAGACAAAACTGTCCTTTCCAGTAAGCCCCCTCGAGGAGGAGGTCTGCGTCTTCCACCGGTTCTTCATTGAGGTATAATCCTTTATTCTGGATCAATCGACGCCCCTCTCCCTTGCTTTTCAGAATCCCAGTTTCCACCAATGCGTCTAACAGGGCAACTCCTGGGGAGACCTCGTGTGAGGGGACCACATCTCGCAAGGCTTCTAGTCTTTCACTGGAGATCTCCTTCCCCATACCCGTTCCAGGACGCGCAGCGTCAATCCCCTGCATTACCCGGTTCCACTCTTCACGGCCAAATAATTGTTGAGTGAGACTGTTTGCCAGTAGGGCGCGGGCTTCCTGAGGGTCCCCCACAACAGAGATTTCGGTTAACCGTTTGAGGTAGGTGACTACTTCCTCATCGTGCACGTTCCAAAGACCTTGGTAAAAGGCATAAGGGGAAATTTTCCCCTTCGATAACCATAGGGTCCCTTCCGCCGTTTTTCCAAACTTCTGTCCATCCCTCTTCAGAAGGAGGGGAGTGGTCATTCCGTAACACACCTGTTGGGTCTGTTTCTTGATGAGTTCTATGCCTGCGACAATATTGCCCCATTGGTCACTTCCACCCAACTGTAGAGTTACGCCATGATGTTTGGAAAGATGAACGAAATCGTACCCCTGTAGAAGAGAGTAAGAGAACTCCGCAAAACTCATTCCCTCGCCTGAAGTAAGCCTTGTAGCCACGCTTTCCCTAACCAACATAGGACCTAGACGGGCGCACTTCCCTATATCGCGCAAAAAGTGAAGAAAGGTCATTTCTCTCAGCCAGTCGTAATTATTCACGACCTCTACCGAGGGAAAAGGGAGGAGAAGTTCTTTCACTTGTTTAGTAAGTTGTCGAGCATTGTGTTCAATCGTCTCCCCCGGGAGTAGGGGGCGTTCTTTTTGTTTTCCTGAGGGGTCTCCTATGCGCGCTGTGCCCCCCCCTATCACAATAACGGGTGTATGCCCCTCTTTCTGTAACCAACGACTCATCGAGATCAAAGTAAGGGTGCCTATGTGGAGGGAATCTGATGTGGGATCGATTCCAAAATAGAACTTTCTGGGTTGGGAAAGGTGTTTCTCCAGATTTTGGGAGGTGATGTTGTCGATGAGGTCACGTTCTTTCAGTCGTTCTACAATACCCATTTGGGGTCCTATGTTCTCCTCTCACTTCGCTGCTATGGTTCGGGAAAGCCCTCCTCACTTGGAGGCCAATCCCTCTCAGCCACTTTGACTGTCTTAGGAAGCCATCAGCAAGCCTTCCCTCAGGGGCGGGATTGTAACACGTCACTCTACTTCCACAACGCTGAAACCACAAAAAGTTTTTGAGGAAGGATCCCCGACTTGAAACACTTATAACCTGGAAGTTACACTCCTCTCTAGGCGCCTTAGCGGAGTTTTCCCCTGAACAATCAAAAACATGGCCAAGAATGTGGTCAAGAGAATGCTGATGTCGACTACATGAGGCATGCCTTGAAAGAGGCACGATGTGCCTATGATTTGGGTGAAGTGCCTGTAGGAGCTGTCCTCGTATTCGATGGGGAAGTGATTGCTCGTGCTCACAACATAGTGGAATCTAATTCAGATGCAACACACCATGCCGAGCTCCTCTGTCTCCAACAGGCAGCTCGGCAGCTAAGACGATGGAGACTGTTGGGTTGTACGCTCTACTCTACCCTGGAGCCCTGCTCCATGTGTGTGGGGGCCATGTTTCTCTCCAGGATAGACCGTCTAGTGTGGGGAGCTCCTGATCACCGACACGGCGCACATGGAAGCTGGGTCAACCTGTTTGGGTCCAAACATCCAACACATCATATACAAGTTGCCTCAGGTGTGCTCGCGCAAGAAAGCAGCAGTCTTATGCGTTCTTTCTTCCAAGAAAGAAGAAATGATTGTTTGTGAAGGTTGCCTTGACATGTGAATTACAATCAGTATTGTTCCTCTTCGCGCACGTCTTCTTTAGGCCTCGCTAGGCTTCGTATCAGTGAATTGAAGCAGCCTCTCAGCGCACATAGCGACAACCGATCCAGGAGGGCTTTCAAGTCCAGGAGGACTCTCAAGCCCCGGTCTGGAGATACCTCTTCGAGACTATCCAAGGGTTGTGATTTTTTTAGGGAGGTACTGTTCGGAAGGTGTATTTCTCGATAAGTATAAGTTGATATCTATCTGGACTCAGATCGTAAAGCAACATTGTTCAACAGAGGAACGCCTTTCAACACGGGAGGATAATTCCTTCTCCGGTTACTTCCTCTTCTTTTACATGCGAACCGTTCTTCTGCCTATGGAAGGCATGCACCCCAGACAGAGAGACAACGGGAGTTTCGTTGAGGGTTTGAGTAGGATATTTGCCACCTATGTGACTGGGGAAAAGGAGTGTTCATCCTTCCCATTGACCAAAAGAAGCATTGAAGAATGGGAAAATTTCTGAAATCCCTTCTATAGAGCGTCTAATAGAGCAGTTTGAACAGCTTCAGGCAGGGGGGCATTATGATGGAACAAATATAGAAGGAGGGCCACAAAAGGATGTTTGGGAGGGGGCGTCTGAAATCGTTTCTCTTTAACTCATGTTTAAAGCACTTGGGAACACTCGTGGGCATTCAGGGTGTGGTTGGGTCCTAATAAAAGAATGGGTATTGTTGTGGAGCTGTAGTTGTGTAACGATCCTAGCCAGGTAGTTCGGCCTTTGGTTGAAGGTAGACGTTAAGTGCTGAGAATGGGTGTTTCGATATGCGATTCATGGAAAAGGATTGCCAATCAATTGTTGCAACGAAGGTCGTTTGCTGTGGTTTTGGCAGTGGTTGTCGTGGTCGTGCTGTCGAGTATTGCCTGCGTAGTGAGAGCTTACAGGAAAGATGTTAACTCTACAGCTCATGGGGAAGGTGCAACTGACCCTGCTCGGTTCAAAGTGTTGTTTCAATTGCAAATTATGGAGTTCTTGAAAACGAACGAGAGGCTCGACACTGGGAGGTTGAGAGAGATATGGAATGAGGTTGCGGAACAGTTGCGTGGTGATAACGAAGAAAAAAGTTCCTTTCTCACATTCGTACGTAAGATGGAGGAACCATTAACCGGATGCAAGTTCACTGAGAGGGACATTAGGGTGGGCGTGGGCTTGTACCCTGTTTGCGGGCTATTGGGTGCTTTGTATCCTGTTTAAGGAGTGTTGCGGAGAGGATAGTTTTTCCTCGAGTAGATTTCCCAGGGAGTGGAAAGATCTTTGGTTTTCTTTCGTAGAAAAGGAACTTTGCGCAATTCGCAGTACTTCTTCATGAGCATGAGGAGGACCTTGACATGGGACAGCATTTAACCGAGTGTCAAAGGCGTCACATAGGAAGTCTTATAGCGACGGGAATATCGCAGAAATAGATCGCGAATAGATTGCAAGAGCTTTGGGGTATCTCAATCAACCATTTATAGATAGATAAAGAGAAACAAGACCCAAGTGGGTCCGTTGCAACGGAAGCACACGCAGAAGCAGTCAAGCGGAGAAGTTCTGCAAGTTGTAGGCCCAAACGCCCGTTCCCTGAGCTGATCGAGAAGATCGAGCTGAGGGTCAGGGATACCCAAAGGCAGATACTCAGAGCCCGGAGCACATTGCTATTGCTTTGAAAATTAGGGGGGATTCTGATCAGCTACGGAACCATCCACCCGTCATTCCGCACCAAAATGAGGATTTTCCATTTTCTGGGTTTCGAAATCGGCCCGTTCTGTGTCGAACACCTAATTAAACTCAACAAATTTCCTTCTTTGTGGTAATTTCTGCGTGAAAGACGGCTATTTTTGCCGATTTGAGGGCGAAAAACAGAGGTCTTTCACCTTTGAATGTAGGTCTACCAATAGTTCAGAACAGATAAAAGGGCGGGAGACACTTTGTACAAGTATCTTAGACATGGCAAGAAGCGTTATGAGCCTAAGCAGATGATGTGACATCTGCCATTCATTCTTGTTTATCTAAGTGTCCAAATCCCAGTTCATAAGATGCCGCGCGACGAGGGTAAAGGATTTTGGAGACATGAGTGGATTACACGCAAGTGGAAAGCAAAGGTCTACTTGCGAATCTATGTCGTTCGTGCGAGCGTGGTCTGATTGAGCATATCAATGTTTGCGTCGCCAGTTCTTTTCCCAAAAGTGCAACAAAAAGTGCAATCTCTTGCTTGTCACGGAAGAAGAGATCCGATACGCGGAGAATCAATTGAATACCAGACCACGCAGAGTGTTGGGATTCAAGACGTCATAAGAAGTGTATACCGCTCTAGCGGTACAGGAATGCACGCCAACCAGCATAGCTACTATTTCATAAGCCATGTGGTAGGACTTATCACGTGTGTGGGCAACAGCAATGTCGCTGGAAATCGGATGAACGCCTCAGATGAGAATGGACACTGATCTCCACGTTATAGATCGTCATGCCCTGAAACAGTTTGCCCTACGATCCGACAACAGGAAGCACCTTAATTTCATCACGAAAGTGATGAAATGTGGCACAGTGCTTGACCGAAAGAGTAACGAAGAACACTGCGAGAATGGGTTCTCGCCAAGCCTGCTCTGCCCCATCAATATGCATTTGGGAGTACAATGGGGGAGTGCAATGGGCGCCTGTGTAGAGATGTAGAGGTCAAGAAGGGTTTGATAGGGTTGAAATTGTGTGCGGAAGAATGCCTGTGGAGTCCCTCTCTTGAAGAAAAACCCTTGATAAGGTTTCCCTGCAGAAAATACTTTTAAGCATACTTGTGAAGTTTATAGGTATAACAGGGTAATCATGTGGTACAATGCGCGTATTCGGAAGAGTTATGCTTCTCCTGAGTGAAGCTGATGGGAACGGCTCCCTGTGCGGGTAGGTGCGGGGAATTGGTGTCCTGTTGTTTGGTTTTCCTAGGTCAGCGAAGTGTAAAACGGTAAGGAGATAGGTGTTTCGCCACTTATGGGTAGAGACGGTTTTTATGGTATTTTCTTGGATCTAGAAACTACGGGTCTGAGTGTGCGCAGCCATCGGGTTTTGGAAATAGCTCTGAGCATTTATAGGCTTTTTCCCTTTGAACATATTGGTACTTATGAGCAGTGTATAAGTCAGCCTCGCGAGGTTTGGGAACAGAGTGATCCAAAAAGCCTTAAGGTGAATGGGTTGAATGAGAAGGTGCATCGAGGGTTGCCCGAGCCAGAAGTGGCTCAACAGATAGTCTCCTTCTTGGAGCGACATCAGCTCAATAGGTCCAATTCGGTATTCATTTGTCAGAATCCATCGTTTGATCGTATGTTCTTTGATCAATTGATTCCTTCTGAGCGCCAAGAGGAGATGCAATGGCCTTACCATTGGCTTGATTTAGCTTCCATGTTCTTTGCCAAGCAGCAAGGACTGGCACAGAGTAATGAAAGTGTGCCTCAGCCGTGGCAAGTGGGTTTATCTAAGAATGATATAGCCTCCCACCACCTGGTGGCTCCAGAGCATTGCCCTCACAGGGCATCGGGGGGGATGCTTCATCTTGTGCACGTATATAAGGTGTTGTTCTGCCTTGATAGAAAAGAAGCACAGCAAAATAGAAGAGAGATACACTCTTCCTCAACAGGGTAGAATGAACACCATGAAAGGAGTCACTGATCTTGGATGATCCACCGCAACAAACACAGCTTCCCTACGAGAAGAGTTATAAAGAAAATATGCGTGATTCTCTTGTCTTTCAGGTTGTCTTTGCGGAGTCTTTCGGGATAGCGCAAGGTGGTCATGCCCTGTCTGAGGAGCTTCAAAAACAGTGGGTAGATGTGTTCACTGAATTGAACCATATTTCTCGTAAGACAGCTTATGGCATTCTGGAGGAGGCAAAACACATCTTATCTCGGACTGGAGTGCTAGATGATCTACTGTCGGGTTGTTCTGAGGGATATTCCTTGGATCGGGTGACTAAGCTGGAGCTCGGTATTTTGCGTTGTGCGGCCTCCCGTCACCTCGCGCAGAAGGAAGATTCTATCCCCTATGCGATGGAGCTATGTAAGAAGTATGGGGCAGAGACTTCCTTCGTTTACGCTGTTCTCAAAACTTTGAATGAACGGGAAGCGCCAGGTGATCCTCCTCAGGGGTCTTGACCTTATTCCTGAAAGGGGAGGTCCTTCATCATTATAATATCATGCGGGGGGTGACACTGTGTATTCAGCGTGTGCCACAGCTTCTGAAGGCTTTGATTCTGTTCTTGAGAAAGTGGAGCAAGTGAGATCCAGCATTCCTGATTCTTGTGAAACCCAGCGCGAGTCCAATTGACAGACCCTATGCAGAGGCGTTGTTCATCAATCCATGCAAACTTATGGTGGAGGGTCCCCGGTCCGGAGTATTGACGTAGGTCAACTCCTGCTTGGAGAAGTGGTTGAATCGCTTTCTTTGCATGGATGCTGTGAGGGCGGTGTAAGAAAACTGTTACTTGGACTCCTCTTTGATGAGCGCGGAGCGCAGCTTGGATGAGTTGAGGATGTGTCCATGCAAACATGGCAATACGGATAGAATGCTGAGCTTCATCCATCCATTGGATGAGCCGTTTGAGGCTTTGCTTGCGATCTGGGAGGAGGAAAAGGGTGTGCTCTTGTTGGCAGTGGGTTGAAGTAATGGAAGAAGAAGACGACTCACCTCTGATGGCTTTGGAGAGTGCTTGGGCTAGGGTTGGGTTGTGGAGGAGTATGGAGGAGTTCCCATCTATACGTAGGGAGGATGGAGACCAATTGAGAGAGCCCAGGAGAATCCATTCTTGATCGATACACACAATCTTCTGATGCATGAGGGCTCCCCTTTTCGAATGGGGGAGAAGAATTGCTTCGGGAGGAAGGAGTTTACTTATGGAAGAGACGATCTTAGCATCGCATCGAATGGTCACCTGGATGCCCTGTTGAATCTTTGTTTTAAGGAGCTGGGGTAAAAAGGGATCAGAACAGGAGAAAAGGGAGAGGTCGATAGAAGATGTTGCCTTGTTTAAGAGGTTGTGGAGGGTGAGCTCCATGTCCTCCCGTTCTGTGGTGTACAGAACTGTTCTCATGGGGAGATTGGAAGAGAGATAAACAGAGCTTACTACGTAGAACGTGACCCCGAGTAACATGGAAGAAAGAAAGAGGTGGAAAACAAGGACTATCCTTGATGTCCTTCTCATCGCTTTTTTGAATGAGTTTTCCGGTGGAGAAAAATCAGAGGTTTTTTCCATCCTGCAAGCGCTTCACTGCCTGGTGCATCCCGATACGACTCATGGTGCGTAGAGCCTTAGTAGACAGGCGAACCCGGACAAAATGCCCCTTTCCTTCCTTCCCCTCTACCCACAGTCGCTTCTTACACAGGTTAGGAAGGAACCTGCGTTTGTTTTTTGCAGTTACCTTGAGGCCAATTCCCTTCTTCTTCTTGGCTATTCCCCTGTAACAGTAGCTCCTTCCTTTTGTAGGACGCTTTTTGGTAAAGACACAGTATCGGCTCACGAAAGACCCCTTCCTTATCTAAGAGTGCGAATTATACATTCTTTTTATCTATGAGATCAAGGCCGACTCGTAAGCTTCCCATATCATCGTTCTATGTCGACGCCCTACGTTGTTGTTCAACACTCCCCTCAGAAAGAGAAGCTTCGTTGCGAATACGACCTCCAATGTCCTTTTTGTTCTATTGCTGGAGGTTTCGTGGCGTTGCTCCATCGGACAGAACATTTCCATCGAGATACCAATACGAGGGACAGAACACAGAACAACGCGCTGACGACCAGGGTCCACTCAAACCATCGTATTCTGGATGGCATGATGTTCACTAGTATGTCTAAGAAGATAGAGCGAAGCTTCTTCGTGTTTCTTCATATAGAGGAGGTAGAGATCCAAGAGAGCGCCGAAGATAAGAAGGAAAGGTAGGGTTTGCTTAGCCGCTCGAGCGGCAAATGGGACCACTTTGTTTCCTTTTAAACACTTGTTTGCCATGCGGGTTAGATTCGCTGCGTTTTTGACAATGGAGCTGGTGGTTTTCACCTTATCGGCGTTTGAATTGAAAAGAGAACACACTTCCTTCCCTGTCTCGTACACAAGAACGGGAGAAAACAGGACGGTCAGCACGAAAATGACCTCAGAAACCAGACCTACCATTTTGGGCAGTGCTGAGGGAATTGCTGGGAATAGGGCTATACTCAATGCAAACAACATGCATACAACCAGCGCACTGGACAACAAGGACCCAACGTTTTTGACCGCGTCTGCGCAAGTCCTTGTTTGGGGAATCTTTTTGATTGAAGAGAACAACCCTGTTGATGCCCCAGCTAGACTGAACAAAGCATTAACCTTCTTCGCTTCTTTAGCTTTCGCAGCATTTTCATGAATCAGAGCAAAGAGCGCTGGGGGAGTTACTCTTTCGGAGACAACACTCGCCAGATTGTCAGACACAACCAGGATTGCCTTTGTCGCTTTGGAATCCCCAAATGTTTTGTATGCGGCGTGGATGGAAGGTTGCCCATGAAGGAAACATAGAGAAGCATCTCCCCGACTCTCGGCCCCCTCCGGCAGCGTGGGACGCTGATCTCCCTCCTTAGACTCCCTAACGTAATACAAGAAAACTTCACACAGGGCTGAGGTAAACGTTAAGGAGATGAATGTAGGAGCTCCCACCGTCACAACGCCGAATGCGCTTAGAATTCCCAGCGTGGAAACCACGAAGCTGCAGGTGAGGACTAAGAGGTCCAGTCCTCGTTCGACATAATAGTTGGTGGAATGGACCTCGGGGCACCCATTTGAAGAATATAAGTGACTCTTGATCAATGCTTGTGGGAGAGAAAGTAGATGCGGGAGAACTGAAAGGACTTTTTGAAAAGGGTGTGCCCGCCCCCACGTCAGCTGATCAGCGGATGACATGTCTGTTCCTTGGCCCTGCGGGAGCAGAAAACGTATTGAAGAAAAGCGTGCGAACGCAGTGCATGCCGTCGTCAAATTCCCACATTTGGTGCAATATGCGACGCCCATCATCAGAGAGTTCACTGCGGAGCAATTACCCATCAAAGACAAAAAACCCGAAAGACCCATTGGACGAGGTAAAGGTTGTGTAACAGAACTCATGATGTTAATTTCCTCCCTTTGAAGGGGACAGTGTACAGGATCTTCTTTTAGATTCCGTTAATAAATTCCTCTTCATTTGTTCCTTCCGTTTGGGGGCTGTTTTCCTCGTTGGATAAATGTGACGACTTGTTAAAAGACTATAAATTTGAAGATGGATCGCCCTAATTAATTTAGGCTGGGTTCTTTATTTCAAGGGCTTGTGTTTTTCATGCAAAATTTTCATCGTTCGTCTCAAAAAAAGGCTCCGTCAAAAGGAAGTAATATTCCTTTCTTCCGAAACCCGTTATCTGAGCCATCTTCTTGGTGCAAGCCTTGGCTCAAACCCTGGAGAAGAGATACTCGAATTCAATGTTTAGTGCTTTCCTTCGCCTTGTTGATGATGACGTTTTTGTGCGTCTATTTTGCTTGGAGGAATATGAATGTTATGCGGCATGCTCATCTAATCCAACTTCTTCCTTCCCTGGAGAAAGTTGATAAGGAGCCCCTGCAAGAGCGTTTGAAACAGGACCTTCAGGAGAAGTGGGACATTATCCAGCAGGTGCATCCGGATCAGAAAGAGGTCGTGCTTCTCTTTTTGGGTCGACAAGTTCAGTGGCAGCATCCCCTTCACGTGTTCCGATCTGAAGGAGAGTGGAAGAGTGTTGAAGGTACGGAGAAAGTTCCTTGCTGTGCGATGACTCTTCTCTTCCAACGAACTGTAGGACATGCTGCACGTCCCCGCGTCGTTCGTGGGATTCTCTCTTCCCAGGGTCAACAGAATCAGGAGGGGAACCCTCCACTAAGGGTTGTTCTCGATTTGACCGTGCAATGTGGGCTCCCATGGAGAGGGGAAGATATTCCGCCTTCCCTTCCTTTCTCTTGGTATGGGAGTCACTGTCTTCTATCCGATGCAAGGGACTGCCTCACTTCAACACAAGGAACTCAGTATCCCTTTGAAGAGGGGTCTTGGTGGTGTTGGAGAGAGGAAGGGATTGTGCCTTTTCAGCAATGCCAAAAGGGATCCCAAGAAGATGGGAGGGCTTATGAGGAGGATAGGGGAGGGTGCGAGGTATCTTGTGGGCATGTTCACCTTTGTATTTCCAAGAAGCTTAAATCCTCGTTAGAGGTGGAGATATGGGATCCTACATTCAAGTATGTCCAACGGCGGACTGTAAGAAAGAAGAAAGACTCTTTCAAGTCTGACTGGGAGAAAGGATTTTTCTTCGTACGTCTCCACTCATGGGCACAAGCCCTCTTTAAAACGGAAGGAGGTGAAGAGTTTCTGCTCCCCCTAGACCGTCCTCTTGTCTATCGAGAGGGACGTTGGATGGAAGCTGAATCCTCTCTGGGAGAGCCTTTGCTCTTCCTAGAGCAGGGTGATCGTAGTGGAGTGAGGGGGTCCCTCTACACGCCTTACCGCACTCAACGGAAGAGAGTTTCCTTCCCTGCAAGGGGGAGAGATGACAAGACAGTGGAAGCAGTAGATGTAAGATGAAATTGAGAGTAATTTTGGGAAAGAACACTATTATTTGTTTCGTCGTTCTGTTGTCTTATCTCTCTTCCGTTTTACCAGGGAGGGCAGAACAGGAACAGAGATTGGTGCCAATATCGGTGCCAACGCAAATGGAAAAAGAGTCGGAAAAACAGGATCAAAATTGGAAACAGTACGACGGGGAACTCAAACACTATCAACAACAGTTAGCGCATTACCATTCCGAAGGGGGAGTTCTCCTGGAACGCAACGCCTCGGAGGAGGAGTGTCATCAACTCTTTGAAAGGCTTTGTCGAGTCAGAAAGAAGATGGACGAGCTCCTGGAAAAGAATAGACCTGTAGGGGAAGAGGGGTACCTTTTTTGGCATAGCGGCGGATCTTCATCTACGAAAATGACCCTGTCTGAATTGATCTACACATTTGCTTCTCATGAAGCTGTGTACCTCATTCCCGAGGGGTGCGGGGAGGTGGAAATACAGTTGGTTGCTCAAGCACCTATTCCGAAAGCCCTATGGCCCCAGATGGTGGAAGCGATCCTTGAGGAGCACGGATTTTCGATTCGATCACTGAATCCCTACATGAAGCAACTGGTTTGCGTCTCAGAAATTAGAGGCACTTCGCGAGGTGTGTTGGGAGGAGGCCTTGGGGTTTCTTATCTTGCCAGCCAATTGCAGTCATTCAGAGTAATAGACCCTCAAGCTCAAGTGGGGTGGTTGGTTCCTCTTCATGAGATAGAATGGGTCAATAGTGGAATGAGAAGGGGAGTGAGAGATTTCAATTCACATGCCGTGGAGGAGATGTATCCTGGGGGGGAACGGAACGCATGGATGGATCAGTTTCGCTTGCGCATGCATCCTCTGGAAGGGGATGGAACTTCTTCTTTCGCCCTTTTGATTGGCCGAGCCTCTGACATACTATCGTTCGGTTCTCTGAAGGAGTTAGTGTGTCGAGAGAAGGAAAAAGAGCTCGCTTCTAGGTGTGAATCCTGGATGGTGCTTCCTGTGCAGCATCTACCCTTAATCGAAGCGCAGAATGTTTTGAATCACCACAGGATCCGAATATGCATTCGATCCTTGTGTGGTGAGCTCGATGGAGTCTCCTCTCCAGGAGAACGAAGGGAGTGTTGGCTTTTACAAGGGGAGGGGAATAGCGTAGAAGAGGCACATGCTCTGTTGCTTCATTTGGAACAGGAATTATGCAAACAGAAGAGTGCTACAAGGGAACAATACGTTTACACATGCCAGCATAGGACGAGTCAGGAACTGTACGATATCTTGAACGATTGGATCAAGGAGCAAAAGATCCATGGTGTTGCTGCGATCATGCGAGGAGACCAAGGAAAGTTATTGATCCAGACGGATGCTACTACCTACGACGAGTTGATTCATCTCATTCGCGCTATTGATCTTCCACAGACGATGGTGCGGCTTGACGTTCTCTTCTTCGAGCGCAAGCTCAAACAGTCACAGCAAGCAGGGTGGAAAGAATGGCATGGAGGGGCCCTTCCCACGCCTCAGGAAGGTTCTTTAGGTCATGCCCCCCATGCCCCCCATGCCCCCTGGGGGATCTCTTTCCATCAGCATGTGCTTTCGCTGATGTTCGAAGTGCCAGAATTGTTGCTCAAGGGCATATACCACACGATGTTGCTGAATCAGGAAATGCAGTTGAGTGCAGCACCTTCTGTCATTACGGCTAATGGAGTGCAGGCTGAAATCTGTATGGCAGATGAGATTTCCATTCTCACAGGCACCTGGAGCGAAGAGGGATCCAAAAAGGTGCATAAACAATTCGTTCGGGAGAATGTTGGATTAAATTTGAAAATGACTCCCTATGTGTGTTCTTCCTCGGGAAAGGGAGCGAATAGGGTGCGTTTGGACCTAGATCTTCAGTTCAATCATGTGAATCGTAATGAAAATGATCGTCCCGATATTTCGAGAAGAAGCATCAATAACCAGGTAACTTTGGATGATGGAGAAACGATGATCTTTGGTGGTATACGGAGGAAAGAACATGAACAACGGGTGCATAAGATTCCTCTTTTGGGACAATTGCCCGTGTTGGGTGTGCTATTCCAATACAGAGAAGAGGTGGAACAGGAAGTAGAGATGTGCATGGCAATTACCCCCCACATCGTAAGCCATCGATGTGAAGAGTCTGAAGAACCATGGCGTCCCGATAGACTTCCCGAAATAGAAGAGGTTCTAGATCTCGGACACATAGCCAAAGAGTTATCTTTTTTCGAATAGACTTGGGAGAACGGTTGTGGCCAGGTTCTCGGCTAGGACTGGAGAATTGCCGTCTTGCAGGGAAGTTCTTGCAGGAAAACAGGGATTTCCCCATTTTTCCTTTGTAAAAGAGAAGAGACGGGTGGTTCCATAGTATTGGTCCTCCCTGTGGTTTCCCTGAAAAGCGCGACTGTTTCCGTTGTTCTAAAAGTGGAGATAAGACCCCCATCGAGAAATTTGAGAGGAGAGGATTGAAAGAAGCACCTAGACTTGTCCTAAGTTAATTGAGTTCAATATCCGCTTAGTCGTCAAGTATTCCCCGGGAGGTGCATCATGCAGGTTCAAGACGAGCTCCTTGAAAAATGAGCTTTTGTCCTGTTCTGAGACGCGTTTCAGATAGCCTTTCTCGTTTAGATCACAAAAAGTTTTTAAGAAATTAAGAGCCTGTTCAAGAGCCTGTTCATAGGTGTGATCTTGTCTTATGAAAATGGAAAGCAAGTGGGACAGAGAATACCAAAGATGTCGTTGGTTGCTTTCAGACATGTCGTTGAAGGCGCCGTGGCGACAGCACGAACTCCAAATTTCACAATATCTACACATTGAACCTCATCAGGATTTCTATCTAAGAACTTAAAGGACAAATCACATATCTTGTGTTGAACCGTCATTCCGCACCAGATCCGCGATTTCCCTAGGCGCGTCAATCAGTTTTTTAA
>Ga0066190_10000053_pt1 | contig 15793 bp, 11 predicted proteins | sample WorMettanBELIZE1_FD_58708 | JGI IMG/M metagenome (GOLD analysis project Ga0066190, IMG submission 58708) | Marine gutless worms symbiont microbial communities from Max Planck institute for Marine Microbiology, Germany - Olavius tantulus... | ecosystem: Host-associated > Annelida > Digestive... | reverse complement strand
ACCCAGCATGAGGAAGCCCTCATGCGGATGCTGTATGCCGTGAAAAACCGAAAAGGCGCCGCCATGCTCACCGGTGAAGTGGGCTCCGGCAAGACAACCATCAGCAAAGTGCTCAAAGACAGCCTTTCAGCCGACCGTTACAGTGTCAAAACCCTGTTCAACCCGGCGTTGAATCCCTTGGATTTGATCCGTGCCATTCTCTTCTGCCTCGGAGATAGCAGTGACAGCAACTCCAAATTTACGTTGCTCAGTCGGCTCAACGACCGCCTGGCCAGCAATGCCGAACAGGGGCTGAACACCATCCTGATCATTGACGAGGCCCACCTGATCCCCGGGCGAACCAGCCTTGAAGAGGTGCGCATGCTGCTGAACATGCAGTCTGAGAATCAATTTCTCATCACGTTGATCATTGTCGGGCAACCGTTGCTTCTGGAAAACGTCACCGCGCTGCAGCCGTTGAAGGAAAGAATCGCCGTAAAATACCATCTCAAACCCCTGGATCTGCGGGACACCGTGCGGTACATCCTCTTCCGTTTAAAATCCGCGGGCGCCGAACGGGGGATTTTCACAAAAGAGGCGATGTTTCCACTCTTTGAATATACCGGTGGAATTCCGCTTCGAATTAACAATCTGTGTGACCGCAGTCTGTTGATCGGTCTTCTGAGAAAAGCCAGGGGCATCAACACCGCCATTGTGAACGAAGCCATCGAGGACATCCAGTAGGGATATGGAAACCAGACATCGACAACACATGGCCGGAAAAGGACGTCCGCAGAGGCCCCGCTTGATCATGCTGCTATGGTTTTGGGCCACCGGAATTCTGGTTCTCGGTTGTTATGGCACGCCACCGCCCAAACCGGCCATGCCTCCCGGCTCGGAAACACCGACAAAAGCTGCGGCCATCCCCCAGGGACTGCCGGTGGGGGGAAAGTTCAAAGCGGTGTGTGTCGCGGATCTAGACAACGATGGTCTGTTGGATATTGCCGGCGGTATGTCCGTTCCAGGAGCGGTGGCCATATGGTATGGCAAGGCGCCTGGAAAATTTGAGACCCGGATCACCCTGCCGGTCCAAGGCGATGTGATGGATATCGCCGCCGGGGACTTGGATTCCAATGGACTACAGGATCTGGTAGTCTCCGTTCAACGAGAGAACTACGGTATTTTCGTGTTGGGCCAGACTCCCGACCGGAACTGGAGGGTGTTTGAAGGACCTTCGTCAGCCCAATTCTACCGCGGCATCGAGGTCGTCGATATCAACAAGGATGGATTTTTGGATATTGCCGCCGCCAACCGAACGTCCGAAAATGTCAGCGGCATTCAGGTGTGGATCGGCGATGGCAAAGGGGGCTGGATCACGGAAACCGGCCCAACCCGGCAGGGCCTCTACATGGATGTCGCGGTCGCGGACTTCAATGAAGACGGGTTCCCCGATATCGTGGGGGCCGGCTGGGGCGTGGGCACGGCCTTGAACCTGTGGCTCGGTGACGGCACCGGGGGCTGGTCTTCTGTTCTTCGGCTTGCCGGGGGGAGTTTTTACGGGATTACCATAGACGACCTGAACCAAGACGGCCATCTCGACATTCTGGCAAGCACCTACCGGGCCGGCTTTAACATTTTCTTCGGCAGAGGCAACGGACGGTTCCGCTATTTTTCCATTCCCGAAGACACCGGTAGTTATCATACCGTATTGGCCCTGGATATCGATGGCGACGGATTCAAAGACATCGTCGCCGGTTCACTGGAGAATAAGGGACTCCGGACCTGGCTGTTCGACGGCATTCAGAGATTTGCCACCATCACCGAGCTGTTTCCGGAGAGCGGCTTCCACTATGCCCTGGCCAATGACGATATTGATGGCGACGGTTTTGCCGACCTGACATCGGCGGCCTTCGGAGAGGGCATCCAAGTATGGCTCAGCGGTCGATCCGGTGCCCTCACACGTGGGACTTTCAAAACCGGAGAATTGACGGTCCAACCGAAACTGCTGGATACGGATATTATTCGCGAAAATGCGGTATTTACCACCGCCGCCGGCATTGACGAATATAAGATCGGTCCGGGTGACGTCCTGGAAATCACCTTCTGGAAGGGAACCACGGGGACCCGAGAGGAGCTGACGGTCCGGCCGGATGGGAACATTTCGTTTGGGTATGTGGAAGATCTGCATGTCAAGGGGTTGACGGCGAGACAGCTCGACGGACTGCTCTCGGAACGCCTGCAGGAATTTATTCGCACCCCCCGTATCGATATCCGGGTGACCGAGTTCGCCAGCAAATCCGTTACGATACTCGGCGCGGTGGGCAGTCATAGCGGGTCTGGTCGGGGGCCCGGCAAGTATCAACTGACCGGTAAATCGCGGGTTGTGGAAATGCTTGCCGAAGCCGGTGGGCCAAACCGGGATGCCAATCTCAGGGATGTGCGCATCACCCGAAAGAATCGGCGGCTGGTGCGTGCCAACCTGTACAAGGCGCTCACCCAGGGCGATCTCACCCAGGACATCATTCTCGATGATGGGGATACGGTGTATGTCCCCGTCGTGACCCAGGCATCCAATCGGGTGTACGTTTTTGGCGAGGTTGAAAAACCGGGTGTCTATCCCTTTGTGGAGGATGAAATGCGGATCGCCGATGCCATTGCCATGGCCGGAGGGGACACCGTCTTTGCCAAACGTGAACACGTGAAGGTCGTTCGAGGGGATATCAACAATCCCCAGGTCATATCCGTGGACCTCAAGGCCCTGATTGCCAGTGGCGATCAGACGCAAAACATCGCACTGGCCAACGGAGATTTGGTGTATGTGCCGCGCAGCTTTGTCGGCGACATCAACCGATTCGTCAAACAAGTGACCCCGCTGTTCCGTCTGATCATTTTCCCGGCCCAGACGATCAACGAGTACGGCAGGGCGAGCGATTACCTGAGGGGGGATCAAACCAATTTCCCCTGATGATGACCATTGAATTGCATGTGCCGCGGGATGACCGCAGCGATCTCCTTGGACGCCGATCATGGCCCAATATGATGTTGATCTGAGAGATTACTGGCGGATTTTCCGGAAACGGAAAGCCATCGTGTTTCTGATGGTGTTCCTGGCCGGGGTGTCCAGCTACGGGTTCGCCAAGCTCAAAGAACCCACTCCCCTCTATGAAGCGACCGCGGCCGTAAAGATCGACCGGTATACCAATATCGCCGATTTTCTGAGCGGCGGATTCTGGACCCAGACGGAAACCCTGACCACCCAGGCATTTATCATCACCAGTTTTCCGGTATTGATCAAGGCGGCCCAGGAACTCGGATGGCTGTCCGAGGATTTGACGCCGGACGAGGTCCAAAACTCCGCCGCCATGGCCGTGGTGGGACGCCTCAAGGAAATGGCAACGGCCGAACCGGAGCAGGGCACCAATATCGTGAATATCGTGGTGGTGGGCAACGATCCTTACGAGTCTGAGAAAACGGCCAACGCCTTTGCACAGGCCTTTCGAAAATTCAATATCGAGCAGAAGAACAAACAAATATTCGAAACCAAGGCCTTCATCGAGAAACAGTTGTCGGAGACATCCCGACAGTTGAAGCGTGCGGAAGAAGACCTTCGAACCTTTGAAGAATCCAACACCCTCCTATCCCTGGATGCGCAAACCACCGCCCTGATCAATCGCATCACCGGACTCGACAAAGAACTCGATACCATCAAACGGAATCGACATGAAGTTCAGGAACTATTGAACAGCGTCTCCCAGGCCGATCAGCAACCCCAGGAGGTGCGCACACGATTTTCTCCGGCGGTCAAGGGTTCTCCCGTCGAAACTCTGGGGATCCAGCTCCGGGAATTGGTACTCAAGCGCCAGGACCTGCTTTTTGAATTCCCCGAACAACATCCTCTGGTGTTGGAACTCAACGTACAGATCAACAATGTCATTCGGGAAATCAAAAACGAACTCGAAACCTTGCTGGCGCGACTGGAAGCTCAGGAATCCGGCATCCGGAAGCGTTTGGAGACGTTGATCGCCGAGAACCAGAGTATCCCCCAAAAGGCCCTGGAACTGGCCCGTTTGCAGCGGGAATTAAACCTCCAGTCGGAGCTTTACTCCCAACTCAAGGGAAGGTACCAGGAAACCCAGATCAAGGCGTCGGGCCAGATAGAGGAGGTGACCGTTATCCGTCCGGCGATGCTCCCCCAAACGCCGATCAACATTCCGTCCAAGGCCATGATTATTGTCACGGGCATCATCATGGGACTGGTCATCGGTATTGTGTTCACCTTTATTGCAGAGACCCTCGATACTTCCATCGGGACGATCGAGGACGTGGAAAATTTGTTGAACATACCGGTGCTGGGGGTCATCCCATTCTGGGAAAAGGAAGAAAGCGGCAAGCGCTACTCCCGAGCCGCCAGGTACCAGGATCTGGTGGCCCATTTCGATCCGAAATCGCTGGCGGCAGAAGCGTTCCGTTCCCTGAGGACCAACCTGCAGTTTATCAGCATCGACCGAAGCGGAAAATCGTTTCTCATTACCAGTTCATTCGTTCAGGAGGGAAAAACCGCCAACGTGGTGAACCTGGCCTTGAGCATGGCCCAGGCCGGCGACAAGGTTCTCCTGGTCGAAGGGGATCTGAGAAAACCGCTGGTTCATAAAATGTTCGGTATTGATAAATCTCCCGGCCTGACCGACTACGTCCTGGGCAACTACAACTGGCGGGATATCACCATTACCATTACGGATGTGATGTTGGGTGAGTATCAGATCGAGGACATCTTACGCACCCCCGGTCTGGACAATCTGAACATTATGACAGCCGGCACGAATCCGCCCAATCCGTCCGAGATTTTGCGATCGCCACAGTTCAAGGCGTTTTTGGCCGAAGCCTATGAGGAATATGATGTTATCTTTTTGGGTGCACCACCGGTTTTGCCGGTCGCGGATGCCACGGAGATTGCCACACTGGTGGACGGCGTCATTCTGGTTTACAAAGTAGGCGCCATCGCAAGGGGCATTTTGAACCGCGCCAAACTGACCTTAGACAACGTCAATGCCAAAGTTCTGGGCGTGATTCTCAACAACGTGAAACCCGAGATGGGTCCGGATTACTTCAAGTACCACGCCCATTATTACTATGGCCCGCCCTCCGAAACAAACGTGGACACGGTATTCTCCGGGGGTAAACTGATCCGATACCTGTTGATCGCCGTGGCCATTATGTTGATTGTACTGGGGATTTTTTGGAATGACCTTTTCAACGGGTCGCCGTAAACCATTGAATAACCTATACCTGCGTCGGTCTCTCTGAAATGCCGGCCGAGTCCGTCCCATCCATGGGATGGCGGTCATGTCAAGGTGCTGATCAAGTCTGCCATTTTGATGTTTCTGATTGTGGCCATTGCCATGCTCACCGGTCTGATGGCCTCACAGTACCCACCGCTTACTCTGCTTGCCGTTCTCGCCGCCCTTGTGATTTTTACACTGGCCTTTCTGAATACCGAGGCCGGGCTCTACATCCTTTTATTCTCCATGCTGCTTTCCCCGGAGATCCTCATCAGCGATCCCGGGGGCACGGTTGCTGAGGCCCGGGGGGTGACCATCCGTCTGGATGATTTGCTGCTGGTCATCATCGGTTTTAGCTGGTTCACAAAAAATGCGATCCATAAGGAACTGGGTCTCTTTTTGAGGACCCCCTTGAACAGACCCATTTTTTACTACGTGGTGGCCTGCCTGCTGGCCACAGGAATCGGCATTATCGTCGGCCGGGTGAATCCGAAAACGGGGTTTTTCTATGTATTGAAGTACTTCGAGTACTTTATTGTATTTTTCATGGTGGCCAATCACCTCGAGACCAAACAGCAGTTGAAACGGTTTCTGTTTTTCATGTTCCTGACATGCCTGATCGTCTGCGTCATCGGAATCCTGCAGATTCCCGCGGGCGGGCGGGTGAGCGCCCCGTTTGAAGGAGAGGCCGGGGAGCCGAACACCTTTGGAGGATATCTCGTATTCATGGGAGCTCTGGCGGCCGGCATTCTGCCGACGGTCCCGGAACACCGCGTCCGATCGTTCTTGCTGCTGGTTCTTCTGTTCATCATTCCTCCGTTGCTGTTCACCGAATCCCGGTCGTCCTATCTGGCCGCCATTCCGGCTGTGCTGGCATTAGGACTTCTGGCAAACAAAAAGGTCATCGCTATCGGTTTGGTCGTGTTCGGACTGTTGCTGAGTCCGTTTATTTTGCCATCAAATGTTATCGAACGCATCACCTATACATTTGAACAGGCCTATTACCCGGGCCAGCAGGTCGAGATCGCCGGGATCCGGCTGGATACCTCCACATCGGCTCGGCTTAGAAGCTGGCAGGAGGGCTTGCAGGACTGGACCGATCGTCCCGTCCTGGGTCATGGTGTGACCGGATATGCCTTCATGGATGCCCAGTTCCCGAGGGTGCTTGTGGAAACCGGTATCCTTGGCTTTATGGCGTTCTTCTACATCCTCTATTCGATTTTCAAAGTGGCCTTTGCAAACCTCAATCAACTGTCGGATCCGTTTTACAGGGGACTGGTCAAAGGGTTCATTGCCGGTTATATCGGCCTCCTCTTTCATGCCATCGGCGCCAACACCTTTATCATTGTGCGTATCATGGAGCCGTTCTGGTTCGTTGTCGGCATGCTGGTCGTGCTTCCAAAACTCGAGGCGAACGAAGAACATCCGGAAACCGACGCCTGGGAGACAAGGGCCGGCATCGAGCGGCAGACGCTCAGCGACCGCCTTCCCGCTCCCTTTGGCGGCCGGAGACTGTATCCGTAGACAACACCCTGGGGTGTCATGGGCGTCCGACATGATTGGACGCCTTTTTTACGTCATGCCCTTCACACCGGCGCTGCCGCCGGGGGGATAATTCGCAATTGACGAACCCACCGGGATATTTATAGTCGGTGTCATGCCGATGTTTCGAAACCGGTTGGCATCGACACCGTCGGGATCGTGATCGAAATCGGATTCCAGACAGGCCGGCCGTCTTCGACGTCGACACCGAACCCGAAGCCGATACCGATGGTTTCGGACCATTTGAATTCCGAGACGATCCGCATGAGACCTTCCGTGGACCTCCTGCCAGTACCTGAAATTTTAGCCCCGGCGGGCAATCGGCCGGCGTTTCTGGCCGCCCTTGCCGCCGGCGCGGATGCGATCTACTGCGGCCTGAAACAGCACTCGGCACGTATGGCCGCTAAAAATTTCCGGATGTCGGATCTGGCCGACCTCCGTGCGACCGCCTCAGAGCATGGCACGCGACTGTACGTGGCCATGAACACGATGGTCAAAACCGGAGAATTACCCGACATCGGGCGGACCCTGTACCGCCTGCAACAGGAGGTGCATCCGGATGCCTTGATCGTGCAGGACCTGGCTCTCGTCGCGTTGGCCGGACAGATTGGATTCACTGGGGAAATCCATCTGTCGACCCTGGCCAACGTGAGTTTTGCCGCCCCCCTGCGCCATCTGTCCCAAAATCCCGGGGTACATCGCGTGGTGCTGCCCAGAGAGCTGTCCATTGATGAGATTCAGGCCATGGCCCGGGCCTGCCCGGAGACGTTGGGACTGGAGGTGTTTGTGCACGGTGCTCTGTGCTATGCGGTTTCCGGGCGCTGTTATTGGAGCAGTTATCTGGGCGGTAAAAGCGGGCTTCGGGGTCGATGTGTGCAGCCCTGCCGAAGGCGTTACTCCCAAGCCGGGCGCAGCGGGCGTTTCTTCTCCTGCCAGGATTTGAGCATTGATGTGTTGGCAAAGGTGCTTCGCCGGGTGGACCACATTCGAGCTTGGAAAATAGAAGGTCGCAAGAAAGGGCCCCACTACGTGTACCATACGGTACAGGCGTACCGGCTCCTTCGCGATCACGGCCAAGACGCCAAGGCCAAAAAGGAGGCCGGTGCACTGCTTTCCCGGGCGCTGGGCCGCAGAGGGTCCCACTACAATTTGCTTTCCCAGCGCCCCCAGAATCCAATACCCGAAGACGGCGAAACCGGATCCGGGCTTCGGGTGGGTGTGCTGAAGGGAAAGGGGGGGCAACCCTTTCTGGTTCCCAATCAAGCCCTTTGTTCCGGCGACACCCTGCGGATTGGATATGAAGATGCTCCCGGCCATCGACTGTATCGGGTTCCCCGATCCGTGCCCAAGGGGGGGCGATTGGTCGTCGCCGGCGTTTCCCGGAAGCGCTCCCCGTCGCGGATGCCGGTATTTCTGATCGATCGGCGGGAGGACTGGCTGAAAGAGGCCATGGCGGTCGTGGCGCCGTCCGGGCCGATTTCCGGCCGGACGCCCCCGGGTCGATCCGAATTCAAGGTCCGACTCCCGCGCCAGAAGGTGCGGAAACCGAAAGTCGTCGGCGACGTCCACATCTACCGCCACGTGGATCATAAACGTACCGGCGCTTCCTTCGGGGTGTGGTTGTCCCTGGATCGCGTTCCTTCACGCGCCGATAAATATGCAAAGCACGCCTGGTGGTGCCTGCCCCCTGTCATCTGGCCGGATGATGAAGACCGTATGGCCGCCTCGGTGCTGGACGTTCTGCGTGCGGGTGGGCGGCGATTCATACTGAATGCGCCCTGGCAGACGGTATTTTTCGAAAAACGGCGTGGCCTGTCGTTGTGGGGCGGCCCGTTCTGCAACGTATCCAATCCCCTGGCCGTCGAGCGGCTCGCGTCTTTGGGGTTTTCCGGAGTAATTCCCGGTCCGGAACTGGGGGCTGGCGATTATGTTTCCCTGGCCCATGCCAGTCCTCTGCCCCTGGGATTTTTGATATACGGACATTGGCCGTTGTGCGTGTCCCGAACCCATTCACCGCGGCTACAGGAACGCCGTCCGTTTGTCAGTCCCCGGGGGGAGGATGCCTGGATCAGCCGATACGACACCAATTACTGGATGTATCCGAACTGGCGTATTGATCTGAGGAAAACAAAAACACAGTTGCAGCGGGCGGGATACGCCTTGTTCTTGCACCTGCACGAACCGGTGCCAAAACATGTGCGTCTAAAACCGCGTCCGGGCAACTGGAACTGGACCATCGGGCTTCCATGATCCGTCCGTATCGCTTTGGCGTTGACGAAGAAATACGCCGTCGGGTATCACCGGACCATCGGTCTCCCGAATCCATCTACAGACAGGAACACCATGAATCAGTTTCCGTTCGAGCATGTTCTGGTCACCGGCGGTGCCGGCTTCATTGGATCCCATCTCGTTGACGCTCTGGTCGATGCGGGCTGCGGGGTGACGGTGCTCGACGACCTGAGTGCCGGTCGTCGGAGCAACCTCGATCGATCCGGAGCGCACATCACCTTTGTGGAGGGAGACATCCGGGACCGGAATCTGGTGTCGGATCTCTGCCGAGGGTGTCAGGCGGTGTTTCATCTGGCCGCCGTGGTATCGGTGCCGCAAACCGTGGAAGACCCTCTGGGCACGGCCAGCATCAACGAGATGGGAACCCTGACGGTACTTGATGCCGCGCGACGAAACGGCCTGCAGCGGGTCATTCTGTCCAGTTCATGCGCGGTATATGGGGATGGACCGGAGCTGCCCAAACAGGAACAGTCCCGGAAAGCGCCGCGCAGTCCCTACGCCCTCCAGAAACTGACCGGCGAGAGATACGCCGCGCTGTATACCGAGCTTTATGGTCTGGGTACCGTCTGTCTCCGGTATTTTAATGTATACGGTCCTCGTCAGGATCCGTCGTCTCCATACTCCGGCGTCATCTCGGTGTTTATGAAACATGCCGCCGCGGAAGAGGCGCCCCGGATTTATGGCGACGGCCGGTAGTATCGTGACTTTGTGTTCGTGGATGATGTGGTGTCGGCCAATCTGCTGGCGGCCTCGGTGGATGACGCCAAGGGAAGGGTGTTTAACATCGGCACCGGACGATATACCCGGATCCATCGGCTCTGGGAGGCGATCCAGGACATTTCCGGTTGCCGGCGCACCCCGGAATTCTTACCCGAAAGACCGGGGGATATCCGCGAGTCTGTCGCTGATATTGCCCAGGCCCGATACCGGTTGGGTTTCCAGCCGGTCTGTCCATTCGAAAACGGCCTGGCCGCCACCTATCACTGGTATCGGGATCTCGGTCCCTGATATCGGACGCGCCTGGGCGGCATTCTCCGGCGTGGCTGGCCCTTGCAACGTTGTTTCTCATAAAGGTATGAGCAGATGACTCAGCACAACATTCGTATGGTAATGGAGACGGTATCGGTTCAAATGGCCCGAGGCCCCGATATTGTCGATTTCACAAAGGACCTGACGCGTATTGTGGCCGAATCGGGCGTCACCGACGGCATTCTCTCAGCAACGATGATCGGATCGACCGGATCACTGACCACCATTGAATTCGAACCGGGGGTGGTCGAGGACCTGAAAGCCGCCGTGGATCGGATGGCGCCGCCCGGTTTGGACTACGCCCATGAACAGGCGTGGCATGACGGTAACGGACACAGCCATGTGCAGGCCGCATTGATGGGACCTTCCATCGGCATTCCCGTCAGAAACGGCACCCTCCGTCTGGGTACCTGGCAGCAGGTAGTGGCGATCAACCACGACAATCGGTCCAGAAACCGGCCGGTGGAAGTGACGGTCATCGGGGTGGGCGCTGATCCGGGGTAAGGGTGTTTTCGAGGGTTCCGCCGGTGCCAGAGATACGCTCCGATACAAGTTGGTCGCCGGGCGCGTGTTTCACATCTCGCTGTGAAAGATACAGACGCCGGTCTGAGAGGTTGCGTCCGAGGGAAATCTTGCAAACCCTGTAGACGAATCTTTCTGGTGTTTCTTCGGACGCTTTGTGTTCTCCGTGGAGAACATCTCCGGACTGGGGCAGTCGGAACCGGCGGTTTATTTTTTTTCTCCATGTCCGATTTCAGCTGGGCCTCAAGATCGGCCCAGAGGCTCTTTCTCTTTTCTTCCTGCTCTGCTTTTATGGATGCAATCTTGTCCGCCATCCCTTTTCGGGAGTCCTGAAACTTTTTGACCTCATCGGCCAATGCCGGTGCTTCTTCTTCTCCGGCCATGTCTTCCAGAACAGTGTGGTCACGAATAAAGAGCTTTGGGCCGTGGGCGCCCTCGACGATTTCCAGAACCCCCCGTTGGTGAAGGCGCCGACACATCAGATGGCCTTGCTCAACGGATAGGGACAGGCATTGGCACACCGCCTCGACAGACGGCGGAACCTTCTCCTGGTGTTCCAACACCCGGATCGCGGCAACGATGAGGTGTCCGCTGGTGTAAACATTGTCACCCGGCATGATTCCTCCCAACGCCGTTTCCCGAACGGATCACGGCCTCCGGCTGGTTCTGTGAGGGGATCACTTTTCCGGCGATTTCCATGGCAAAACAGGTGCTGCTTTTCTTGACACGAAGATGTAAGCAGAGTAACATTTGCCGCCGATTAGTCAAGTGGCAGACACCTGCCGGAACTTACCCAACCCATAAATATCGTTCGGATTTTGCGATTTTTCGAGCACTACCCGGGCAATTCCGAAACCCCGTCCAGCCAGTGGGAGGCAACCATGACCGAAATCATCGATGTACGGGCAAGGGAAATAATCGATTCAAGGGGAAATCCGACGGTGGAAGCCGATGTATACCTTTCCAGCGGCGTAGTGGGGCGGGCGGCGGTCCCTTCCGGTGCTTCTACCGGTAAGCGGGAGGCCCTGGAATTGAGGGACAAACGGTCCAAACGGTACGGCGGAAAAGGGGTTCGCAAGGCCGTCCAGAACATCAATGACGGGATCGCACCGGAGCTCATTGGGCTGGACGCCGCCGATCAGACCTTCCTGGATCATACCATGATTGCCCTGGACGGTACCGCGAACAAATCCAAGTTGGGTGCCAATGCGATTCTTGCCGTTTCCATGGCGGCGGTGCGTGCCGCCAGCGCTGCCTACGGCCTACCGCTGTATCAATATTTAGGCGGCATTCGTGCCAAATATCTTCCGGTGCCGATGATGAATATCGTCAACGGCGGTGCGCATGCCGCCAACAATCTCGATATTCAGGAATTCATGATCGTTCCCATTGGGGCGAAGACCCTGGCAGAGGCGGTTCAAATGGGGGCTGAAACGTTTCACACCCTCAAACGTATTCTCAAAAAGAAAGGGCTGAATACGGCGGTGGGGGATGAGGGTGGATTTGCCCCGGATCTGGAATCGAACGAATCCGCCATCCGCTTCATTATAGATGCCATTGAAGCGGCCGGCTACACGCCGGGAGCCGATATCGGCATTGCACTGGACGCCGCGGCCAGCGAATTTTACAGCAAAGGGAAGTACCACTTGGAATCGGAGGCAAAGCGACTCTCACCGGCCCGTATGATCGATACCTACGAAGATTGGGTCGACAAGTACCCGATCCTGTCTATTGAGGACGGCCTGGCTGAGCAAGACTGGGAGAACTGGGCCTTGATGACGGATCGGCTGGGCGGATCTATCCAAATTGTGGGCGATGATATCTTTGTGACAAACCCAAAAATTTTCGGCAAAGGCATTCAGGAGGGCGTCGCCAATTCCATTCTGATCAAGCTGAATCAGATCGGAACGGTGACGGAAACGTTGGACGCCATCAACATGGCCAAGCAATCCGGGTATACAACCATTGTGTCCCATCGTTCCGGGGAAACCGAGGATGCCTTTATCGCGGATTTGGCGGTCGGGGTGAATGCGGGTCAGATCAAGACCGGGTCGCTGTCCCGGTCCGACCGGATCGCCAAATACAATCAGCTCATCCGCATCGAGGAAGAACTCGGCGGAACCGCCCGGTTTTCGGATGAAATAATTATTGCTGGGTGATGCTGTGTATCGACGGATTCGGTTCATCGGTCTGATTTGCCTACTCTGTGCCGGCGGGATGCTGCCGGCACACGCGTATGTTCTGGATACGGCCCAGATTCTCGATAAGGTGGTGAAAGCGGTCGGTAGCAAGGGGGCCGCGGTGATCCACCAGTCACTGGTGCTCCATGCCGCTGCCGGCGATGGCGAGCCTCCGCTGGTTTCCGAAACCGTGCGATACCTCTTCCCGGGGCGTTTCCGATCTGAGATCCAGTCGGAAACCGTACACAAAATTCAGGTCGCCTCCTTTGGTGACCGGGTTACCGTCATCAATGAGCAACTCCCCGCAGAGGGGGAGAAGTGGTTTGACCGCTACAAGGACTTGATGCTGTATCGCGCGGCGTCCCCGTTGGAAACCATGTTACAACAGGCCGGCGTCGACACGACGGTGTCCAGCTTTGGCCGATTTGAGGGGCGCCTGGCGTATATCATCGGCGCACGTTATCCGGATGAGTCTGTTCCACAGCTTTGGATCGACAAACACACCTTTGTTCCTTTCCGGTGGGTCGTGTCCGGGAAGGATTCCGTCCTGGAAAGGGACTTGCGGGAGATACGCTATCAGGGGTGGCACAAATCCGGCGGTGTCTGGTATCCCATGCGCATCGCCTTTATGGTCAACGGGACCCTTGCCCGGGAAATCCGAATTGAACGTGTGCAACCTCAGCCCACCCTGCCGGAGGATCAGTTCGACGTGGCCCGGTTGCGGTTGTCTACCCAAATGCGGCTGATGGATCCGGCGAATACGGATGCGGGAGAAGCCGAAGAAGTCCAGAAAACCATTGAGGATTTTAAGCAGATCTACGAACGCGGATCGGAATAACCGATGAGCGCACGCTGGGAAACGGTCGCTGGGAGGTTTTCAAAAAGACGGGGTTCATGGTAAGTCATAGTTAATTTTTTCTATCAAGGGGTAAGCATGGCGAACGACACGAAATTTATCTTCACCACCGGCGGCGTCCTTTCATCGTTGGGAAAAGGGCTGGCTTCCGCCGCCATCGGGGCGCTTCTCGAAAGCCGAGGATTGACCGTCACTCTTCAAAAGCTGGATCCTTACATCAACGTGGACCCGGGAACCATGAACCCGTTTCAGCATGGTGAGGTGTTTGTCACCGACGATGGCTCGGAAACCGACCTGGATCTCGGCCATTACGAACGGTTTACTTCCGCCAAGCTGGGGAAGGACAATAATTTTACGACCGGAAAGATTTATCATTCGGTCATCTCAAAAGAACGCCGGGGAGACTACCTGGGCGGCACGGTACAGGTCATTCCCCATATCACCGATGAAATCAAGAACAGCATCAAACTGGCGGCCAATGGTGTCGACGTCGTCATTGTGGAAATCGGGGGCACCATCGGGGACATTGAAAGTCTCCCGTTCCTCGAGGCGATTCGCCAGTTTCGCACCGATGTCGGTAAGGAAAACTCCATCTATATCCATTTAACCCTGGTACCGTTCATCGGTACCGCAGGGGAGTTGAAGACAAAGCCGACGCAGCACAGCGTCAAGGAACTGAGGAGTATCGGCATCCAGCCCGACATCCTCCTGTGCCGCACCGACCGGTATCTTTCCCAAGATATCAAATCTAAAATTGCACTTTTCTGCAACGTCGGCGTGGATGCGGTGATTACCGCCAAAGATGTGGATTGCATCTATGAAGTGCCGCTGATTTTTCACCATGAGGGGCTCGATGAGAAGATCGTCGAGCTGCTGAATATCTGGACGCGGAAACCGGTACTGGATGAATGGGAGGAACTGGTCGAGAAAATCAAAGCGCCGGCCCATACCACCACCATTGCCATCGTCGGAAAGTACACGGATCTCACCGAATCCTACAAAAGTCTTAACGAAGCCCTGGGCCATGGCGGTATTCCGAACAACAGCCGGGTGGATCTTATATTTGTCGATTCCGAAACAGTGGACGCCAATACATGCAGTGAAAAGCTGCTCGAGGCAGATGGCATACTTGTTCCGGGTGGTTTCGGCTCACGGGGCGTGGAAGGGAAAATCTGCGCGGCCCGTTTTGCCCGGGAGCATGGTGTTCCCTATTTTGGCATCTGTCTCGGTATGCAGATCGCCGTGATTGAGTTCGCGCGGCACGTGGCCGGGCTCGAAAATGCGCACAGCTCAGAATTCGACCCCGCAACGCCCCATCCGGTGATTTATCTCATGACCGAATGGTATGACGATAAAACCGGCAGGGTGGAGCACCGGGACGCGATGACGGACAAGGGCGGCACCATGCGGCTTGGGGCCTATCCCTGCCGATTGACGCCGGGGACAAAAGCGGATTCCGCCTATGGGGCCGGCGACATCTCCGAACGCCATCGGCATCGCTACGAGTTCAACAACGACTACAAAGCAAGGCTCGAACAGCATGGTTTGATCTTCAGTGGCGTGTCGCCCAGCGGAGAGCTGGTGGAAATTGTCGAGCTAAAAGATCATCCGTGGTTTCTCGGCTGCCAGTTTCACCCGGAGTTCAAATCGAGGCCCCGACATCCGCATCCGTTATTCCGGGAGTTTATTCGCGCATCCTTAGAGCATTCAAAGCAAAAAACCTAGGTTCGGGGGGTGCCATGGCGGACTGAAAAGGGTCCGCCGGACGGCCCATGACCCTCATCCGGGGAGACACCGACGCCCGTATCCGACCTGTTTCGGATACGGGCGTCGGTGTTTTGCTTTTTTGAACCAACGTTTATGGCAATTGCGCAATATTTGTTCCGTTCAAGTAAAACGTGTTTCTGTCGACACACTACCGTGTCGAGAGAATCCGCACCCGTAGATACTCGGGGTCGGGGTCGATATCGGTATCGGAATCGGAACAGGTCGGTTATCGTTGAAGTCGATACCGATACCGATGACTCCGGTATGCTGACATGCGTTTACTGTCTCTCAATCGGAACGGCATTGTGGCGAACTGTTTAGCGATTCCGGATGAACCATCGGGTAATGCG
>Ga0066190_10000051_pt1 | contig 15907 bp, 10 predicted proteins | sample WorMettanBELIZE1_FD_58708 | JGI IMG/M metagenome (GOLD analysis project Ga0066190, IMG submission 58708) | Marine gutless worms symbiont microbial communities from Max Planck institute for Marine Microbiology, Germany - Olavius tantulus... | ecosystem: Host-associated > Annelida > Digestive... | reverse complement strand
GACATCGGAGATGGGTATTTTGCCTGTGAATACCTTTCCGACACGCACGAATGTCCTATATCGATGGGGCGAGTGCACTAAAGCGAAAGAACGAAGTAAAGAGATTCGGAAACATAAGTGGGGCAAGCTTTGTGAGAAAGTAAAGATAATTATTGCCCCCTTCTGATCGATCGTCTCTGTTGGTCGTCTCCGTCGCAAAACGTTCTTGTGTCAAACTGATGCGGAGAGTGCAATTCTGGAATAATCCGAAAAACATCACTTCATTAATTGCAAAGAGCTTCGCTTGCATTGGTGGATATTGTGGTGAGAAATGAGCAATGTTGATGAGCTAATGAGAAGATAATCGGGAGTCACCCATCTTTCCTTTCCAGGGGAAAGGGAGCCTGATTCATGCGGGGTGCTCGCTACCAGGGGAACGGACGAGAATGTGGTGGTCCAAGATATATCGAATGTGTGCGAATGAAATGCAGGAACGTTGTTGCGTCCACTCTATGAGTTCCCTCAGAACCCATTGTTCATGGTGAGGAATGGAATAGATCTCTTCTATGCTCTTGATCAAAATCTTTTTCTGCTTGTGTCTGTGTAATATGTAACTCATGCATTTGAGAAGGCCCCAGCTTCCGTCTGCCTCATCTTTGGGCAAACGGTCGAATAGTGAACTTACTTCATGCTGTGAGGAGATACTCAGGATGTCCATCATCGCTCTGAATCGTTCTAGTGTTGTTTGAACGCCACCCTCATCGAGAGAGCTCAGGGTAAAAGTTTGTTCGTGGTTGAATGTGCAAAGCACCCCCTTAAGACGTTCTTTCCAAGAGATTGTGTCAACGATGTTTTCGATCAGTTGAAGGAACAACATAATGACATCGGCCGTAGATTGGTGATGATAACGCATATGGGCACGAATCTCATCAGCCCCACCGGGAAAGATGAGTGTCACCCTTTGTCCCTCAAGGAAAAGACGATCGCGCAATTGATCAATGTCTTCTTTTTTCATTCGGGCAGTATCCCCCGAGAAGTAGAGTTTGTGGAGTGTGTCTCCCTTTTCTATCCACGATAAGAGGTAGCTATTCACGTTGGATAGGGATTGGTCAATAAGCCACCTCCCTGTGAGATGGTTGCACGGAGAGGCTTCCAAATGAACCAGGGAATCCTCTTTTTCTATCTCTATGTGATCGCCCCATTGCATTTCGTGTACATGTTGAAAACCAAAGGACCTGAGTCGCATCGAATCGATCCCTGCAGGGACAACTACGTGGGGTTGTTGTAATAGAAGATGTTTGAGCGTGGAGAAATGTAAGTGATCAGGATGGTTATGTGTGATCAATATTACATCTATAGGGGGCATTTCATCTGGTTGTATTGGGGGTGGTAATGTCCTAGGGGAAAAGTGAGGTACCAAGTCGCCTAAGATGGGGTCTGTAAGAACAAAAAGATCTCGTCTTCCTTCTTTTGGGGAAATCAGAATCCATTCCGTAGAGTGCCCCACCCAATGTAGTGAGGATACATTGCCATCATCTTGAAACAAGGGAGGGGATATCTCGAGTCTTGCTTCCGTGTCTTTCTGGGTCTTTCGTACACACCATCTCTCCCAAAGGATAAGAAAGGTGTGAAAAAATACATCCCTAATGGAGTAGGATAGTTGGGCCTGCTCATGATCGTAAAAAAATTTTCTCTTTGCTTTGAACCACCAACGGGCAGGTGACCACCTAGAGGTAGACGTACAATAGGGAGGACGCCATGGGAAGAGAGATGATGTTTTCTTCAGAGAGCAAAGGGGGAGAGCAAAAGAGGGAAGTGACTTTCGATAGCGGGACGAAACGTGGTAGGCCACCTGTCCCAACTTTTCGATCATAAGTGATGCTTTCTTGCGTGCTCTCTGCGTCCCGATTCGAACGCGCTTCCTGAGGTAAAGCAAGATGGCTCGTACGGTATTGGGATGGGGAAGTTCTGAGGGTTCCTTCTTCCTAAAGAAAGGGAGACGGAAAGATAAGGCGAAGGATCGTGTTTTTTGAAGCCACCTTTCAATGGTAGTGGAGATAATCCTCCTAGCTTCCTTGGAGGCTTTTCCCATGACTTTCCTGTTTCTTTTGCGTCTATTCATTGTTTCCGAGTCGACCTCAACCCACTTCCGGTATATTTTCCTGTCTTTCCCCTAATTTCAGGATCACTTTTCTTCAAAGGGTTATCGAAAATAGAAAGGACCTAGATCAAATAGGGGACATGCGTATTATATTGAGGTCGGGTTTATAGAGGAGCTTATGGCGAAAGAGGATACTTTCGAGGTGGAGGGCATTATAGAGGAAATGCTTCCACGTCTTCAATTTAGGGTAAGGCTAAAGAGTGGTAAGGAAATTATAGCCTATTTGAGGGGGAAAATGAGGACCAATAACATACGGGTAAACGTGGGTGATATCGTCACGGTCGAGATGACCCCTTATGACCTAGAGCAAGGGAGGATTACTTATCGCAAGAGGAATACACCTCAAATAGTCGATCCGCCTCAATAGACAATAGAAGATTCCTCCTCGGCCGGATATTCTTTTTCTTTTGAGTTGTAAAGGGGACGCTGTGCATCTGTTCAAGCGAGATCGGTTTTATCCTTCTCATCGTTCCTAGCGGCTTGTTAGGGAGTAGGGTCGAAAAATGTTTGAATGGCGTCTTGCAATGAGGACCTAAAAAGGGAATCAAGTGATGGCTTGGTTTGTATATTGATTTTTTGTTGGGTGCTTCTGTATGATCGTGTCTCGGTCGTGCTTCTACCTCTGGGGTTGGTGTGCCCGGGTAGCTCAGTGGTAGAGCACTTGCATGGTAAGCAAGCGGTCGTAGGTTCGATTCCTATTTCGGGCAGGTGTATTTGAGGAGGGTTTAGTCTGATGGCAAAACAGGCATTTAGTCGAGAGAAGCCACATGTTAATGTTGGTACAATTGGGCACGTAGATCATGGTAAGACTACTCTTACGTCCGCGATCACCAATTATTGTGCGAAGAAGGGCTGCGGGCAGGCAAAGAAGTTTGAAGAGATTGATAACTCTCCTGAAGAGAAGGATCGTGGAATTACTATTGCCGCTAGTCATGTAGAGTATGAGACGTCAACCCGTCACTACGGACACGTGGATTGCCCCGGTCACGCCGACTATGTCAAGAACATGATTACTGGTGCCGCTCAGATGGACGGGGCGATCCTTGTAGTTGCTGCGACGGATGGGCCGATGGCGCAAACTAAGGAGCACGTGCTTCTCGCCAAGCAGGTGGGAGTGCCTAAGATTGTTGTTTTCATGAACAAGTGTGATATGGTCGATGACGACGAGCTCTTGGAACTTGTTGAGATGGAGTTGACCGGCCTACTCGAGGAGCATGGGTACACAGACTGTCCCGTGGTTCGAGGCTCTGCATTGAAAGCTATAGAGGGTGATGACGCGTGTATAGAGGAGCTTCTGAAGGCTCTGGACGAGTATGTCCCTATTCCTGAGAGAGATAAAGATAAGCCGTTCCTTCTCCCTGTTGAGAGAGTGAACTCCATTGAGGGTCGTGGTACTGTTGTCACAGGAAGGGTGGAGCGCGGTATTGCCAAGATGGGCGATAAAGTCGAGATCTTGGGCGGATCTGATGGCGTTATTCAATCCACCATTACTGGGATTGAGATGTTTCAGAAATCTTTGGATACAGCCGAGGCTGGTGAAAACGTGGGTATTCTTCTGCGTGGAATCTCAAGGGATCAGGTGAAGCGTGGTATGGTTGTGTGTCACCCTGGGACCTGCAAAGGGCATAAGAGGTTTGGTTCTACTGTGTACGTATTGAAGAAAGAAGAGGGTGGTCGTCATAGTCCGTTTACCTCAGGTTATCGTCCTCAGTTCTATATCAGGACACGTGACGTAACGGGTTCAATTTCTCTTGATGCAGGGAAAGAGATGATTATGCCCGGCGAGCATGCTGATCTTAAAGTTGATCTTGTGTCTGAAGCAGTGTTGGAAGATGGGATGAGTTTTGCTATCCGAGAAGGTGGTCGTACTGTCGGTGCTGGAACGATTACTGAAATTATTGAGTAAACATAAATAAGGGTTGGGGTGTGTAGTTCAGCTGGAAGAACGGCGGCCTCCAAAGCCGTAGGTCGGGGGTTCGAGACCCTCCACACTCGCATATCCTGGGGGAGGTCTCTTGAGGTTGATGTTCAAAAAAGTTGCTTCTTTCCTTTCTTCTGTTCGCTTGGAGTGTTCCAAGATAGTATGGGGTGGAAGAGAGAAAGTCCTTTCTAGTGTTCATTTTCTCCTCTGCGTTATGATCTTCGGCGGTTTTTTTGTGTATGTTTTGGACCTTGGGTTGCGCGTCTTGTTATTTGGTTGCATGAAAAGCTTGGCAGGCCTTTGCGCGTGGTGGTCCTCTTGAATGAAGGGAAACTATGAGTTCGGAAAATGATCGAGAGGGCGGTGATCAAGGCTCTTCTGAAAATGACTCGGAGTGCTCTGAGTCGGAGGTCAGGAGATGGCAAGACTCTTGGTATGCCCTGAGGGTTACCTTTGGTAAGGAAGATGTCGTTAAAAAACGTATTGCCCAGGGATGTGCTCTAGATTCTGATGTGCGGAACTCAATTAGGGATGTTTTGATTCCAACTGAGAGAGTATCGGAATTGAAGAATGGAAAACAATGTGTTGTTGAGCGTAAAATCTGGCCTTCTTACCTATTCATCAGGATGGATTTGTCAGACGAAACCTGGCAGTTCGTTAGGAGAATAGATGGTGTCCTCGGTTTTGTAGGTGGCTCTAATCCATCCGCCCTAGGTGCTTCTGAAGTTAAAGACTTGCTTAAAGATCTTGATGACAAGAAGGGGAGTGTTCGTAAGGAAGGGCAGTTCTCCGTTGGGGAAAGTGTCTCAGTGATCGATGGAGCCCTTTCAGGACTTATTGGGGAGGTCATTGCTGTCTTTGAGGAGAAAGGGTGTCTTTCTATCAAGTTGAAGATCTTCGATCGAGAGTCTAGGGTGGATGATGTTTCCTTTGATCAGGTCCAGAAAGTGGAAGAGGAGAGTGTAGCAAGTGAGTAAGCAGCAGAAGCAACAAAAACAACAAGGGCGGAAAGTCAAGCTGCGAGTTCCTGGTGGCAAAGCGGCTCCTAGTTCATCAATTGCTCCTAAATTGGGTGGGGCTGGAGTGAATATCATGAATTTTTGTAAGGAGTTCAACGCAAGGTCTCAGGATCGCATGGGAGAGCTCCTTCCTGTTGTGATAACGGTAAATCCGGACAGATCCTTTACCTTCGAAGTTAAGGAGCCAGAAGTCTCTTTTCTCATTAAACAGGAGACGAGCCTACAGAAGGGGTCTTCGAATCCGAATAGAGAAAAAGTGGGAGTTCTTTCTCTCGAAGCTGCGAGTCGTATTGCGAAGAGGAAAATGAAGGACATGGGTGTTCAGCTGGAGGAGTCCGCTTTGCGCTCTGTGATAGGGACCGCCAAGAGTATGGGGATAGAGGTCGAAGAATGAAAAAGAGTAAGCGTGTTCGTGCTTTTGTCGATTTTTTTAAGCGTTCGGAGTCGTACAGTTTGGAAGAGGCATTGCAGATCCTAAAGAAGGCGCCTTCTGTTCGTTTTGATGAAACGGTCGATCTTTCATTGTGTCTAGGAGTGGATCCCAAAAAGTCGGATCAAAAAGTCAAAGGTTCTTTTCTGTTCCCCCATGGAACGGGGATGTCTGTTTCTGTGGTTGTGTTGGCTAAAGATGAAAATGTTCAGTTAGCTTTAGATGCAGGTGCAGAGCTTGCTGGGGATGAAGAGGTAGTCGACAAGATTTTGTCTGGGTGGGTTGACTTCTCAGTGTTAATCGCTACCCCAGACATGATGCGTTCTGTCGGAAAGCTGGGTAAGGTTTTGGGGCCACGGGGGCTCATGCCTACATTGAAAGGGGGGACAGTTTCTGCTGATGTTGCTCGGGCAGTCAAAGAGGCAAAGATGGGTAAGATCTCTTTTCAGAGTGACAAAAACGGTGTGATCAACGTTCCAGTAGGCAAGTTGTCCTTTTCTGCAGAATCATTGAAGGAGAACGTAAATCTTTTTATAGAAGAGGTCGTTCGACTCAAGCCTCCTGCTGCGAAAAATTATCTGAATTCTATGGTGATTTCTTCCACTATGGGGCCTGGAGTTCGATTAAAATCTGATGTAGCTGCGGATGTTTAGGAGATAGGTAGGAAAAATGCGTAAAGAAAAAGAACTGTTTCTCGATGAGGTGTGTAACCACATTGAGGGGTCTCCTGATTTTATAGTGATTTCCTATGACAGGTTGTCTTGTGCCGATTTCAAGGCGTTGCGTTCTCAGATTTCGGAATGTGGTGGTTACCTTGAGGTCGTTCGGAAGAGGCTTTTTGCTGAGGCTATGAAGAAGCGTGGTATGCAGATTACGTCCGAGCTGTTGAAAGGGCACATAAGTGTTGCTTTCTCCTTTTCCGGTCATGGAAGGAATAAGTACGATGCTCTGATCGCGCAAGCTAAGTGTTTGTTAGACTTTAAGGGAAGGAAAGAGGCAACTTTGGAAGTTGTGGGTGGGGTGTTGGATCATTCTTTTCTCCCTCCTGGTGAGGTGAAGATGTTTGCAAATCTTCCTTCGCAACAAGAATTGAGATCACAAATATTGTCAGTGCTGTCTGCTCCGATGAGTGGCTTGCTCTCCGTTCAGGAGAGGTTGGTTGCTTCTGTACCCTCGTGTATAGAGAGTTACCTGGAAAAACTGGAGTCAGGCGAATAGACAATTTAAAGAAAGAACATAAGAGGTGAGATTGTGTCGTTAACTGAACAAGAAGATCAGGAACTGGTTGCTCTTAAGAAGAGCTTGAGTGACCTTTCAGTTATGCAGATGGCCAAGCTAAAGGCAATGCTAGAAGAAGAATGGGGCGTGAAAGCAGCAACAGGTGGTGTAGCAGTTGTGCCTGCTCCGCAAGATGCCGACGCCGGAGAAAAAGAAGACGCTACTGAGTTTGATGTATACCTCTTGGAGGCTCCTGCTGATAAGAAAATTGCTCTTATTAAGGCGATGCGTGCAATTGATCCTACTCTTCTGTTGAAAGATGCGAAGGAATTTGTTGAGCGATCCAGTGCTGCAGAGAGAATGATTAAAGAAAAAGCTTCTAAAGAGGAGTTTGATTCTATTTGCGAACAGATCAAGCAAGCCGGCGGAAAGGCTGGAATTAAGCCCTAGTATGGGGAGTATTCCTTGTTCTCAGGACGAGAAGGTAACTGGGAAGTCGCCTTAATTTCTTTTCGTTCTTTGTTTGTGGTTCCAGTCGGAAGATGCTTCGGGGATGTTTCCTTGTGAAGAAGTGTGGAGCAAGACAGGCGTCTCTTGTTTCACTTTTTGAGGAAAAGGGCTGATGTTTTGTTTCTGTTTTGAAATATAAGTTGAGGGAGAACGAAAGGGGGGTGTCTCTTTCTGATGCGCTTCCGTTGTGTTCGGTCTTGATGGGATTGAGAAAAAGGGTGACTTGCAAAAGGTGATCTACTCGGGTCTGTGTCCTGGTGGTAAAGGGAACGTTGGGTTTTATTAAGAATAGTGGGTTTAAGGCGGTGGCAACCGCCTTAATGGGATGATATTGAAGGTTATTACATGGCATCAAGAAGGACAATGTCCAAGGGGAGTAAGAGGGTTCATTTTTCCGCTTCAAGAGAGATTGTGGATCTCCCCAATTTGATTGAAGTGCAGATTTCTTCTTACGAACAGTTTCTGCAGAGGAACATTCTCCCCCATGAGAGGGAAAATACAGGGCTGGAATCCGTATTCCGTGAAACTTTTCCCATTACATCAGTGGATGGCAAAACTTCTTTGAACTATGTTTCTTACCACTTAGGTGAGCCGAAGTATTCCTTCGAAAAGAGCCTCCATAGGGGAGTGACTTATCAAGCCCCTTTGAAGGTGCGTTTCCGTCTCCAAGACGACACGGGAATCAAAGAAGAAGATGTCTATATGGGAATGATCCCACTCATGGGTAGGAGGGGGACTTTTGTGATTAATGGGGCCGAGAGGGTTGTTGTTTCTCAGTTTCACAGATCGCCAGGTATCTCTTTTGAGAAATCTCTTCACCCTAAGGGAATAACCACCTACTCATTCCGCATCATTCCGTTTTGGGGAACGTGGCTAGAAGTGGCGTTTGATATTCATGATCTAGTACATGTTCATATTGATCGGAAACATCGTCGGCGTAAAATTTTGGCAACAACTCTATTACGTGCTTTCGGTTATTCAACAAATGAAGACATCCTGAAGGAGTTTTTTGATTTCACATCAGTGAAGTTAAGTTCTTCCTCCGATTTAGGACAGCTGTCGGGAAAGATCCTCGCCAAGGATATCGTAATAGATCGAAAGGTAAGGGATGGGGCGGAAGGCCCCTCTGATGATGAACCCCAAAATCATCAGGATGCTCAAGATCATCAGGACGTTCAAGAAGAAAAGACGGAGGAAGCCGCCGAGGAGGGACAACGTCTCGTCCTGGGGAGAGCCAGTGATACTCTTACCTCTGTCACGATCAAGCGGATGATCGACATGGGAGTGGAAGAAATCTTCGTCTTAGAAGGATCCACAGACTCACACCCCATCCTAAAGATGTTGGCAAAGGACCCCACTACAGTGCAGGAAGAAGCGATCAAAGAGCTGTATCGCAAATTCCGCCCTGGTGAGCCAACAACTTTGGCTAATGCTCGTTCGGCCATCATGCGTTTCTTCTTCGATGAGAAACGTTATCAGTTAGGGCGTGTAGGACGTTATAAGATCAACAAGAAACTCGGCGCACCTACGACTGAGGGAGATCTCAAGATAGGGATTCTTCGTCGCGAAGATATCGTGTTGGCGTTGAGGTATCTTTTCGCTCTGCAAGAGGGCAGGGAAGGCTATGCAACGGATGATATTGATCATCTTGGCAATCGCCGAGTTCGATCCGTGGGTGAATTGGTCCAGAACCAGTGTCACATTGGATTAACGCGTATGGAACGTCTGATCCGCGATCGTATTTCGATGTCTGATCCCTCATCAGATACCCTTACTCCAGGAAAAGCAGTATCAGCACGTGCCTTCTCAAGCAATCTTAAAGAATTCTTTTCTAGGTCTCAGCTTTCTCAGTTCTCAGATCAGAACAATGCTGTTACGGAACTTACTCATAAACGTAGAGTCTCCTCCCTGGGGCCTGGGGGCCTCAACCGGGATCGCACTGGGTTCGAGGCTCGTGACGTTCATACAAGTCACTACGGAAGGGTATGTCCAGTTGAAACGCCAGAAGGTCCAAACATCGGTCTGATCACCTCTTTGGCCTCCTATGCGAAGGTGAATGAAATGGGGTTCATCGAGACTCCTTATCGCATCGTTCGGGACGGGATCGTCACGGAAGAGATCGAATACCTAACAGCCGATCTTGAAGAGAAGTATGTGATTGCCCAGGCTTCGACAAAGTACGATGACACAGGTTTCATTACTGACGAAGTCTGTCGAGCAAGACATGCTGGGGAGTCAATGGAGATTGAAACGTCCAAAGTGACACACATGGATGTTTCATCAGGGCAAATTTTTTCCATTGTTACTGGGTTGATCCCCTTTCTAGAACACGATGATGCTAACCGTGCGTTGATGGGTTCAAACATGCAACGCCAAGCCGTGCCCCTCCTTCTTCCTCAGTCTCCTGTTGTAGGAACAGGTTTGGAAGAACGTGTAGCAAAGGATGCCGGTGTCCTCATCGTTGCTGGTGAAGATGGAGTCATCGAGTCAGTGGATGCGCGTCAAATTACTCTGACACCGAACGAAAACCCCTCTAAGAAAATCAGTTATCCTCTGAAGAACTTCATTCGGTCCAATGCAGGTACCTGTGTGCACCACCGTCCCATTTGCAAGCTCGGAGACCGAGTCAAGAAAGGGGACGTATTGGCAGATGGGCCCGGGACAGATCAGGGTGAATTGGCTCTGGGAAGGAATGTTCTTGTTGCGTTCATGCCTTGGTATGGGTACACCTATGAGGACGGTATTGTCGTTTCCGAGAGATTGCTCCGAGAAGATGCATACACTTCGATCTATGTTGCAGAATTTGAAGCAACAGCTAGAGATACAAAATTGGGTCGGGAAGAGATCACCAGGGATATTCCTAATGTCTCCGAAATTATGCTCAATAAATTGGATGAGGATGGAGTCATTAAAGTAGGAACTGAAGTTGCTCCCGGTGACATTCTTGTTGGGAAAGTGGTTCCTAAGCCTGAGACGGAGCTCTCCCCCGAAGCTAGACTATTGCGCGCTATTTTCGGTAAAAAATCGTCAGATGACGTAAAGGATGTCTCCTTGACAGTTCCTATGGGAACCTCCGGCGTGGTCATGGATGTGAAAGTTTTCTCTAAAAAGGATCGACTATCCAAGACGGATGAAGACCTCGTCGAAGAAGCATCTGCTGTTAAGGTTTTACAGAGAGAATATAAGGAGCGAACTGAAGAGTTGCATCTCGAGTTGTGTGAGCGGTTGGGAGCCCTCCTTCTTGATGAAGAGGCTCCGGGTACAATCGTCCATCGCCGTACTTCGGAGATCATCATTCCGGAAGGAAAGAAGGTTTCTCAAATCATGTTGGAAACTCTAGAGGAAGTACCCTTAGAAGATCTTGTAATTCCCGCTGTAGAACTCTACGAAGAAGCAAAGAACATCCTGTTGACCTACCGCCGAGAGGCGGAACAATTAAAACAGACTTCTAAGGCTTCTATTGAGCAACTTAAGAAGGGGGATGGCGACCTCGAAATGGGTGTCATCAAGAAAGTCAAAGTTTATATCGCTACCAAGCGAGGTCTCCAGGTAGGAGATAAGATGGCTGGACGGCACGGAAATAAGGGAGTTGTTGCAGCCATTGTTCCTGAAGAAGACATGCCTTACATGGAAGATGGTAGAACGGTAGATATCATCCTCAACCCCCTAGGTATTCCATCGAGGATGAACATGGGTCAGTTGCTTGAAACCCACTTGGGCTATGTGGCTCAAGGCGCTGGTTTGAAAGTGGCAAGTCCCATCTTCGAAGGTTTCCCGGAAGAAGAGATTTGGAAGATGTTCCGTGAACAGGGGCTTCCAGAAGACGGGAAATTCTTCCTCTTCGATGGGAAGACGGGAGAAAGGTTTGACCAACGCGTTGTTGTTGGAACAATCTATATGATGAAACTGAACCACCTTGTAGCAGACAAGATTCACTCACGTGCGACAGGGCCCTATTCTCTCGTAACACAACAACCTCTTGGAGGAAAAGCTCAAGGAGGTGGACAGCGTTGTGGGGAGATGGAAGTATGGGCACTGGAAGCGTACGGTGTTTCTTACATCTTGCTCGAACTGCTAACGGTGAAGTCAGATGATGTGCTGGGGCGTGTTGAGATGTACACCCGCATTGTCAAAGGTTTCAACTTCCTTTCCTCTCACATTCCAGAATCTGTGAATGTATTGATCAAGGAGATTCAGAGCCTCGGGTTTGATCTTCGTTTCCATAAGGTTGAACACAAAGACCAAAGTGATACCTACATTGATGTAGATCCAGCACAAGGCGACTTCGACGCCGTTTCTATCCGTATTGCTTCTGATGACGTCATTGTTAACGAGTGGTCCCATGGTGAAGTCAAGAAACCAGAAACGATCAATTACCGTACCTTCAAACCTGAGAAGGGGGGGATTTCCTGTGAGAAGATTTTTGGTCCAGTACGTGATTGGGAATGCTCTTGTGGAAAGCACAAGAAGATTAAACATAAAAATGTGTTCTGTAATCGCTGCGGTGTAGAGGTCACTCTTTCCAAGGTAAGAAGGGAGCGCATGGGGCACATCAAGCTGCCCGTGCCGGTGGTCAACATCCTTCTCTTTAAGACCCCTCCTTCCTTGATTGGAAATCTTCTGGGACTTTCTAAAACTGACTTGGAACATGTCATCTATTACGACGAATACATCGTAGTGGATCCTATGGGTTCAAAACTAAAACACAAACAGATCTTGACAGATGCCGAGTATCGTGAAGCTCAACTAGAGTGGGGACGTGATGGGTTCTCTGCTAAAATGGGTGGTGAAGCGATCCAGGACCTCCTGTTGCAAGAGGACTTGGAAGCATTAGTCTTGGATACAAGGGAGAAGCTGAAAAAGACCCGATCTGTACAGGGTAGGGTAAAAATTGCGAAACGTCTCAAAGTTGTTGAAGGCTTTATGGCTTCGGGCAACAAACCCGAGTGGCTTGTCAGCCACGTGTTGCCTGTGATGCCGCCAGATCTGAGGCCTTTGGTTCTTCTGGACGGGGGAAGATTTGCTACATCAGATGTTAACGATTTGATCCGTCGTGTGTTGGGTCGTAGTAATCGGCTCAAGATGATCTTGCGTCTCAAAACTCCGGACGTCATCGTACGTAATGAGAAGAGGATGCTCCAGGAATCCGTTGATGCGTTGATTGACAATGGGCGTCATGGACACCCTGTCATGGGTACTGGTAACCGTCCATTAAAGTCTCTCTCTGAGATGTTGAGAGGTAAGCAAGGACGCTTCCGTGAGAACTTGCTTGGAAAGCGAGTGGATTACTCGGGTCGTTCTGTCATTGTGTGTGGTCCGGAACTCAATTTGAACCAATGTGGTCTTCCTAAACAGATGGCTCTTGACCTCTTTGAGCCCTTTGTCGTGAAGAAACTGAAGGACCTAGGACACGTGTATACGATCCGTGCAGCTAAGAAGTTGATTCATGGGCAGTCAGATATCGTATGGGATATCCTCGAGGAGGTAATTCAAGGGCATCCTGTGCTCTTGAACCGCGCTCCTACATTGCACCGTTTAGGAATCCAAGCTTTCCAGCCTGTCCTTGTAGAGGGGCAAGCCATCCGCATTCACCCTCTTGTTTGTGCTGCGTTTAACGCTGACTTTGACGGGGACCAGATGGCAGTTCATGTTCCTCTTTCCGTTGAAGCTCAGCTTGAAGCTAGGTTGTTGATGATGGCGTCAGATAACATCTTCCTCCCTTCATCGGGAAAACCTGTTACGACGCCTTCACAAGATATGCTATTGGGAATCTACTACCTCTTGCACGATCCTATCGGCTTTGCAGACGAGGAGTTGTCTACATTCAGCAATGAACAGGAAGTGCTCTACCTCTTAGGGCTTAATGTCGCTTCGAAGAGGGGTGTAGAGAAAAGAATACCCGGTTCTATGTCTGAAGAACGCTTGGACTCTGATGGGTGGGGCATTCCTCTTCATCGTCCTATCCTAGTGCGTTTGCGTGATAATGAAGATGGTTCCCAAAAGGAGTCGTTGGTTCGGACTACTCCGGGGAGAGTGTTGTTCAACACAATTCTGCCTAGGAAGATGAAGTACCACAATTATTCTGTCAAACAGAAGAGCTTCTCCTCCCTTATCGTGGAATGTCATGAACAGGCTGGACTCGAGGAAACGGTGAGATTCTTAGACCGAATGAAGGATCTAGGGTTCTGGGTTGCCACCAAATCGGGAATTTCCTTGGGTGTGAAGGATGTGATTGTTCCTGACGAGAAAGCGGACCTCCTTGGCGATGCATACGAACGTATCAAGCAGGTGCGTGAACATTACAACGAGGGAGTGATCACGAACAGGGAACGTTATGACAAGGTGATTTCTATCTGGACAGAAGTGACGGATCAGCTTTCCAAGAAGATGTTTAAAAACTTGGAAGCTGACTTCATGAATCCTCTGTACATCATGATGAACTCGGGAGCAAGAGGTAACCCATCTCAGGTAAAACAATTAGGGGCTATGCGTGGTCTCATTGTGAAGCCTTCGGACGAAATTATTGAATGGCCGATCACAGCAAGTTTCCGAGAGGGAATGACAGCCATTGAGTACTTTAACTCCTCTCACGGAGCGAGAAAAGGGCTCGTGGATACGGCATTGAAAACCGCGGATGCTGGTTATCTGACACGTCGTCTAGTAGACATCTCACAATCGATCACGATTGTGGAAGAAGACTGTGGTACTTTGATGGGTGTGGATACTTCCAGGATTCTTCTACAGGGCAAGGAAGAACTGCTCTCCCTGAAGGATCGAATCTACGGTCGTTTCGTATGCGAGGATGTCCTTCAACCAGGAGATAGTACGAAGTATCTTGCTAAGGCTGGTGACCTCATCACTTCGGAACAAGCAGAAGCGATTGACAATGCGAATGTTGAAGAAGTGAGGATCCGGTCACCGTTGACATGCGAAAGCGAAGACGGCATTTGTGCGAAGTGTTATGGCCTCAACCTTGCTGCAGGTAGGGTTGCCTGTAAGGGAGAGCCTGTGGGTATTATCGCAGCGCAGTCGATCGGTGAACCTGGAACGCAACTAACAATGAGAACCTTCCACATGGGAGGTATTGCTTCCACTTCATTCCAGCCGGACCTACTGGCGGAGAAGGACGGGGTCGTTGTATACGTCAATATAAGATGTGTACGCAACGTTAAAGGACATTGGGTTGTATTGAACAAGAACGGTGCTCTCCACATCGTGGAAGATCACAACCTTCCTGTTGAGGAGTATGTTCGTCGCATCCAAGGGAACTTGTTAGAGTCTCTTCAGGTCCTTCCAGTGGAGATGGGAACAGAGATCTACTTCGAAAATGGAGCGAAGGTTTCTAAGGGGGCAATGTTAGCTCACTGTGAGCAAAGTTACACTCCTGTGATTTGTGACCGTCCTGGTTATGTGGCTTATGAGGACCTCGTAGAAGGGGTCTCCATGACCAAAAACAAGAACCCTCAGACGGGTAAAGTTGAGTGCATGGTTAAGCAGCACGGGGGAGGATTCCATCCTCAGGTTCTCATCTACAACGATAAGGAACGCACCGACCTTGCAGGGACATACACAATCCCTTCGGGAGCTATCCTGCAAGTGGAAGAGAATGAATACGTTTGTGGAGGAGATCTCCTCGCTAGGGTTCTTAAGGGACAGGTCCGTACCGCAGACATTACGGGGGGTCTTCTCCGCATTGGCGAGTTGTGTGAAGCTCGTAAACCAAAAAATGCCGCTGAGATTGCTCGTATCGACGGTACGATTGACTTCAAGGGAGTTCAGAAGAACAAACGCGTTGTTACAATCCATGACGAGATGACAGGCATGGAAGAGCATCACTTTGTTCCTCTCAACAAGCATTTAGTGGTGCAAAAGGGTGATGTAGTTGTCCGAGGGCAGCAACTCACAGAGGGAACAGTATCTCCTCACGAAATTCTGGAAGTCGGTGGACCTAGAGCTCTATACACTTATATGAAGAATCAATTCCAAGAAGTGTACCGTCTTCAAGGTGTTCATATCGACGATAGACATGTTGAGATCATCATTCGACAAATGTTGCAAAAGGTTTCGATTACACATCCCGGGGATACAACATTCCTTTACGGAGAGGAAGTCTTCAAGAAGGCATTCCACGAAGAAAACCAAAAGGCCATTGAGTCCGGAAGTCGTCCTGCGCAAGCTAGGTCAGTTCTTATGCCTATGACCAAGGGTGGTTTAGGAGCGGAGTCCTTCATCCGTAGGGCTTCATTCCAAGACACAACACGTAGTTTGTCTAACGCGGCCGCCTTCGGGGAAATGGATGATCTTAAGAGTGCTAAAGAGAATGTGATTATTGGACGTCGTGTTCCTCTGGGGACTGGGTTTGATCGACAGGAGGAACTGCGTAAAACGAAACACCTCAGAGAAAGAGCAAAACATAGCGCTTCTTTTGAAGATGAGGACTTGGATGTTATGCCAGATTGTTCTGGAATCCTATCGAGATTGGATCAAGAAACGTCAAGAGAACTTGAAAGAGAACGAAGTTGACTTCTTTTACCATTACCCTAAGTGAACAGAGGAGCACCTTGAGTTAGTCACTCAAGGTGCTCTATTCTAAGCCCGCTCGACCTATCAACTCATATTCCGCATTTGAATTTAAAGAAATTCCTTTTTTCTGATTTGGGGGAGAAAAA
>Ga0066190_10000041_pt1 | contig 16515 bp, 14 predicted proteins | sample WorMettanBELIZE1_FD_58708 | JGI IMG/M metagenome (GOLD analysis project Ga0066190, IMG submission 58708) | Marine gutless worms symbiont microbial communities from Max Planck institute for Marine Microbiology, Germany - Olavius tantulus... | ecosystem: Host-associated > Annelida > Digestive... | reverse complement strand
CTTATACCGACCAGAGGATTCCCAGCTGCAGCACAAACCGCCATAATAGCAACGGCCAGACAACATCCTATTGCTGCTTTCAAAGCTCTACTTGCAACAGGACTCAGGTGGACCATATTCCCTACCACCTTGTCTACCACGAAAGAAACGGCATCTTGGAAGAAGGTCGGGTCGGCACTTTGGACAATAGCGGCGACACCACCAGCAATGAGCATACCTCCTATTGCGCCGCCTACGCCAGACGCCAGGAAGGCGATCCCTACGACCGTCATAATAGCTCCGATAATTCCCGTTATGATCTTTTGAATGAAACTCTCGTGTTCCTGTTTCTTGATTTCCTCGATTTGCTTGTCCAGGGCAATGGAAACACCTTCTCTGGAAGCTTCCATACCTTTGAGTGTTGCATCTTGGACAAGACTGTCTGCTTTATTGACCGTAGACCGGGCCTCCGAAACGATGGAAACAGCCTCCGAACGAGTCGCGCCGAATCGCGCCAGACGGTGAGACCAACCTTCCTCTCCCTGAACACCGGAACGCGAAACCTCTCTCCCTTTCCCTCTCCTCCGAACTCTTCCGGGAAGGTTAGGATTTACTCTGCGACAACCATCGCAACCAAAATGATTGAGAGGAGAAGATCCACCTCCACTCCTCCGTTTCTTTCCCCTGTCGGAACGACGCTTCTTTCGTTCTGTCCTATCCTGCTCATCAAAGCAAGCATTTTGGCTTCTCCATTCTTCTGTCCTACATCCCTCAAGCTGGATCAGCTTAGGTAAAGAAAAACCGTTGGCAACTTGATCGCCCTGAACTCTCATAAATAACCCACTTAAAAAATTAGAAAACGCTTTCGCGACTGTATTGATGCGACGGAGGCAATGTAAAAAAGAAGAACAAACCACCATCCCCTATAAAGATATCTTAACACAAAGCCCAGTTTGTTAAATCATTTCATGAAATAGTTGGGAAATTGCGGCTCCCTGTCGAAGAAATAAATGAGCAGAAGAAGAAAAAAGAAGGGGGATAGAAAAAGAAATAAGTTCAAGGGGAAAGTACAACAAAAAGAGCAAAAGAACAGAAAATGGTTGACTCCACGAGTGCACTCCCATGAGTGCACTCTCCATGACTATCTCCAAGTGCCTCCAATACCCCCTTTCCAAGGATGGGATGGAGGGGCATGATACAATCGTAGATTCTTCTCCATCCAAATCCTCTACCCCAATTACCTCAATAAAATGAGCAACAGATGTCCCATGGAGGATATATAGATGGAAAGAGAGGGAAAGATGGACCTTGACCGGAAGGTAGATGCCGCGAGGCCTCTCTGAAAGGTCTTCCTATTAGAAGACTTCTTTCGATTGAGAACCGTCCTTCATAAGGGTAGCTCCACCAGTGATTCCACTGGAATATTCCACTACTAGAATACTCCTCTAGAATACTCCTCTAGAATGCATGATAAAATCACGATAGGAAACGGGATCTCATCCCTCAGTCAAAAAAAGGAGGGCTCTAAATTAAGACGTAGAACACCAAGCATCAGGCCTTGCCTTTTTTATCTATTCTACATTCCGCTTTTGTCCGCTGTTGAAACTCTGGCGTCCTTTGATTCACGTATTCTTCAACCCTCTCAACGGAGGACACAAGGAATACGCCCGCAAGGAATACGCCCGCAAGGCAAAAAACGTAGACAAAAAAGAAGTAAATAACCACAGAAACCTCGAAAACAGGAATCTGCGTTGTAATGGGTTCAAATCTTCTTTACACTTACACAAACTCCGTTATAGAGCGATATTATATGCTCTATAACACCCATAACTTGTTCGGCTGAGTCGAACACTACCGTCTCACCATTCAAGACACTGTTCACCATATCACCTTCCTGAGAAGACAGGGACTGAGCCGTTTGGATGCGAGAGTCGAACAACGTCTTGGTTCTTTCAATACCCGATTCTCTTCCCATCAAATCTTTATTGTAGTTTTTCATTTTGACTTCGAATGTTTTTTGGTCCATTTTTTTTGGATCAGGCACATTCCTTGCTGCCCAGAGGTAAGAACCAGGTTTCGGATTTTGCTCGGTACCCCCGCGACCAAACATGAGCTCTTCAACCCTCTCTTTCTTCCTACCCGCCATCTTGATGACAACCCGGTTGGACTCCGTTGCAGCTTCTAAACTAACACTGATGAGGCCTACGTTACTCCCTCCCTTTCCTTCATCTCCTTCAAAGATCGAACACCAAGCACGAAAGAACTCCATCGCGCTACCTATGGTATCAAGCTTGACGTTGCCCTCTCCCTGCTGTTCTGAGGAAAAACACCCTAAATTCTCAGGAAATTCCGGTCTGCCTGCTAAACGAGAAAGCCTCCCCGATGGGCGTGCTGCCGGAGCCACTCCAGAATCCTCAGGGGGGGGGGCACTCTTTTCACCTTCAGAGATCCTATCGTCGGACCACCTCTCCCACCCCCCAGGGGGCCTTCCCGTGGGACCTGTCAAAGAAGAACCGGAATCAACCATCTTTAATTCCCCTGAACACCTAGCCACATATTCCTTGTCTTCTTCTCTCCCCTCATTTTAGAGAGAGTCACTAGCGCTCCCTATAGCACTGATGGAGCTAGACGTAGCCGCAATTATCGTATTGGCACAAGTGCTACTGCTCTTAACTCCTTCAGCATCCTGTTCCTGGCTTGAACCCGCGGCCGTCGATAGGGAACTAGCCTGTTCGGAGCGAGACGAAGATAAGGTTCCTTCCTGCTGTACTAAGGCCTGAAACTCACTGATTTTTTTGCTTTTTTCGGCCTGATCAGACGAACTGTCTTTAGAGTCGAACTTTACATCATCGATTTCCTTCATGATCTTGTTCTGTTCCTTAGAGGTCTCTTCTACTATTCCCTCTCTGTAGTCCGAGAACCGCGCCTTCGTCTCACCATCGACTTTAGAAAGCTCGGAATTCACAACCATCCTGCCGACAATGAACTCGGGGAGGGTGTTAACTTCATCTAATTTTCTTCCAAAATCATCCTTTCCACTTTCTGCCTTGTAGAGCAGGGACCCCTCCTTTGGAGGACTCACTGACGGAGAGGCCGCGGAAATCCTGTTCAGATTGCTATTGCTGCCACGGGCCTCATCCTTGCGAGTAAGGCTTCCAGAACTCCTTCCGGGTGTCCTTTCGGAAGACCTCTCAACCTCGCCAGGAACATTCCTTCCCTTCTCCTCCGGGCTACACACCCCGCTAGGGGGGAGGACGGCACTCGTCGATCTATCAACTCTCTCAATATCCATATCCATAACAAACCCCACAAACCCACTACTCAAAAACCACTGCCGAAACACCCACCCGAAACATTCACCCTGCGCCCTGCACGCACCCCTGGATGTCTCGCTGCCCCTACCGCACATCTCCGTTACGCACGACTACACGCGGTCTGTTTCCTACCACTCCTTAACCACGAACACACCCCGGGGAAAACCAGAGGAAGAGCCGGTCAAGGGGGGGAATCAAAGAGAGAAAGAAACGAAAATAAGGAGCGCCATTAACAACAACCCCATCCCTTCTCCACCCCATCCCTTCTCCATAACCCCATGCTATCAAAGGGTCATTTTATTTTCCAAACAACGGCAAATTAATTAACTCTGCTAGCCACGCTAAAAAGAAGGATTCAACTGGGGGAGAGTCCGAGATAACGCAGGATAGATGAAAGAAGAAAAGGGTAGATGGTAGTTGTTGGAAGTTCCAGAGGTGTTCCAGAGGTGCTACAGAGGGTTCTGGAAGACTTTTAATAAAGGCGCTTCCCCGAATAAAGCACTTTCGTGTAGGGAGGCATCCCAAAAGCACTCACGGTGGCATTCACGCTCTACGACAGAGCTGGGTGCCTCTGGGAATTGAAAGCGTGGCAGGCAGCTACAGCAAGAGCATCGGAAGCATCCAAGGAATCGGGCGCTTCCCCTTCCAAGTTTTCCGACCAATGAACGATACGTCGCAACCAGCGGTATACCTCTTCTTTAGAGGAACGACCGTGGGAACAGATCGATTTCTTCACTCGGGCTGGAGCATATTCAGCAAGGGTGATCCCCTTCTGTTGAGCCAAGAGAGCGACCACACCTCGCGCCATTCCAAGGGTTAATGCTGCTTGGGGATTCCTCCCTACGTAGGGGGTCTCAATAGCGATTGTTCCAGGATGATGATGCTCTAGGTATTTCTCTAGTTGTTCATAAAGTTTTTGGAGTCGTTGGCCGTGCGAGAACTGTTGGGAGAAGCGAATGATGCCCCAATCCATTACGGTGAGTTTATTCATCTCATATTGGATCAAAGCGTACCCAGTAACCCTCATTCCCGGGTCGACACCTAGCGTAATGGGAGCTGTATGTGTCCGCATCAATGATGAAGAACATCTAACGTCATTGTTGTGTTTCATGAAAATCTATCAGGTTTGATGGGAGATTCTACAAACTCGTGCCACCATTTATTCGTCATTGTTACTCCCCATTACACCTTTCGTCGAAGCCCCCTCGTCTAAAGACCTCTCAGAAAGTTCCGAAAAATCTTCAGGAGGAGAGGTCATAGCTTCTTCTACACATGTTCCACACATGCAGGGGATTCTACACGTTTCAAAAACATTTGACGATGCAAGATAAGGACCTTTTTAGTACACCTGATCTTATACACTAACGTTCATCGAATGCTTAAGGGGGAAACAGAAGTGCATCATTCGAAATTTGTTGACCACTCGCCAGAGGCGTCGGACAAATCAAAACACATGCGTTGTGGCGTGTTTGGTGGCGGTGCTTGGGGAATGGCACTTTCTTCTGTTCTGTGGGGAAAAGGACACACTGTCCTTTGCTGGGAACCACACGAGGCTTTCCGCAATGAATTGAGGAAAAGAAGGATTCATCCTCGTTATCCCCAATTGGAGATCCCGTCTAATATGCATTTTGTCGCTGCATGGAAGGATGCTATCGAAGGAATCGATCTTTGCGTTGAGGCTGTCACCGCGCCAAGGGCACGTGTTATCTTTCAAGATCTGCAGGATCATTGGGGAGACTTTCCTATTCTATCCACTTCTAAAGGGGTCGAGTTGAAGGATCAGTCTTTCTGTACCTTGACCCAGGTAGCGGAAGAAATCTATGGTTCCACAAATTTTTTTGGTCGACTGAGTGGCCCTTCTCTGGCGGACGAAGTGATCCAACAGAAATGGACTGAGGTTGTGTGCTCCACCTTTTCTAATGAAGTGTGGGAAGCGTCCTGTTGCGCTTTCAAAACATCCTACTTCAAACTAGAAAGGAAGGAAGACCTCATAGGGGTGGACTTATGTGGTTCATTGAAGAACTCAATAGCTATTACCTGTGGTGTGTGTGATGGCCTTTCCCTGGGTTCTAACGCTCGATCAGCGTTGCTGAGTCGAGGGTCAGAGGTATGCTCTGCTATGTGTCAACGTTATGGGGGGCAAGTAGAAACTTGCTTGGGGTTAGCAGGCATGGGAGACCTTATCCTTACGGCCACTTCCCCACTGTCAAGGAACTATCGTTTAGGCACTTTGCTGGGGAAAGGATATAGCCTAGAAGAAGCAAAAAAGGAGATTGGCATGGCTGTCGAAGGAGTGAATACATGCACAGTCCTCTCCAAGTCATGTTCCCTACCTTTTTTCAAGGTACTGTCCAGCCTTTTGAATGCAAAGAAAAAACCATTGGAAGCAATCCTCCTTCTGTTGGAGAGCGAGTCATGCCGATTCCCATCCTAACTCCTGAGAAAATGCGCTCTGTGGAGCGCAGTTATTTAGAGCAATATCCTTGCATGAGCGAAGCCGTGCTCATGGAACGCGTGGCCCATGAGATGGCCTCTTATTTAGAACAATGGATCAGAAAACAATCACAACAGGGACCTATCCTTTTCGTTCTGGGAAAGGGAAATAATGGGGCTGACGCTGCTGCAACAGCTTCGTTGCTCAAAGAGAGGGGATACGAAACCGTTGTATGCCCCCTCTTTTCCCATGGATCTCCCCTGTTGGAAACTCATCTTCAAAGATACAAAGAGTTGGGAGGAGTTGTTTGCAAAGATGTTTTGGAAAATACCTTGTGGAGGCCAAATTTTTTAGCTTGTGTCGATGGACTCTTAGGCACTGGAAGCAATAACGCCCTTCGAGGTTCCCGAGAAAGTCAAGAACCCCAAAAGACCCAAGACCTCGTTGCTTCGTGGATTGAAAAGATCAATCAAAATTCTTTCAAGGGTGTATTCGCCGTTGACTTACCCTCTGGTCTGGATGGATCGGGAAACAATCCCTCACCCAGGGTTGTACGAGCCACACACACTTTCGCCATAGGGGCCATGAAGTTGGGGTACTTCCTCCAGGATGGCTGGAACGCCGTTGGAGAGATCGTCCCCATATCACTAGGTCTTCCTCCTTCCTTGCTAGATACTACTATTACGTGTCTGGAGGAGAAGGACCTCCGTATCCCTTCTCCAGAACGCAATCAACACAAGTATCAAGCTGGAGAGGTGATTCTTCTGTGTGGCTCTATGCCTGAGGCTTCTTCCCTCGCCGCCCATGGAGCTTTTAGAGCTGGTGCTGGTTATGTACGAGTCTTAAGCGAAGGTAAACGCCCTCCTTCCTTACCCATCGAAGCCGTGTGCGTAGAAGGAACACCCCGTGAAACTTGGAAAACCTGTTGGAAAACCTGTTGGAAAACCTGGACATCACGTATATCCAACCGAGGATGTGTTCTGTTCGGATCGGGGTGGGAACATGACTCAAAGGTTATTCCTCTTCTCTTGGACGACCTTCTGAACGATCTTAGTACCCAATCCCTTGCTTTACCTCTTGTCGTAGATGGAGGCGCCATAGGCCCCTACCGTTATCCACCTGGGACTGTACTTACTCCTCACTGGGGTGAGGCGCAACGGTTAGTTCCTCGCCAACAACAATGTCAACGAGAGTGTAGGCAAGGGTTGGAAGCCTGTATAGAGTATGCTGTAAATCATGGCGTGCATATTGTGCTCAAAGGAGCCACTACGTGGATTATTTCCGATCAAGGAAAAGTGCAGGTCTCATCGTTTGGCATGGCCTCCATGGCTACAGCTGGTATGGGGGATGTGCTGGCCGGAATGGTTGCCGCAGCAAAAGCTAAAGGGGATCCCATCGCCCCTTACGTTGCTCTCCATTCTCGTTTGGCTTCCAAGGCATCCCAACAACATGGTTACGGTCTTATGGCTTCCGACATCATCAAAGATGTATTAGCAGGGAAACTTTAGAGCCTCACTAAAAAAACTAACCCGAAATAGAATCATCTCTCCCTACAGGGGTCTCGTCAGATTATAGCATGGTCATAGCGAGAAATAGTTTTTTTATCCCACATTCCGCACTTGAGTTGAGAATTCTCCGCTTTTCTTGAGTTAGAGTCACGTTATTCCCGTGAAGAGCACGAATTAGTGTAAAATCGTCCGACTAACCTACATTCCGCACTTGTGTTGAGAATTCTCTGTTTTTCTTGAGCTAGGACCTATTTGTTCCCCTGAAGGGCACAGATAGTGTGAAATCTCCCGGCTAAGACGCGAAACCATGACCGAAAAACCACTGATTTTTGACCTTCCTGAGAAAAAAGAAATTTTTCACAATCCGGTGCGGAACTTGGGTTACCCAAAAAGAGGCATCTCTCTACGCCTTCTCAGGCCCATCAAACCCTTCCGAGGAACTGAGTAAAGCCGTTGTAAAATCGATAATTACTCCGGAGAGAAAAAACTATTGATTTAGTGTTCTCCTTTGCCAAGGCGTTGGAGATACTGAAAAAGGGGAACGATCCTTTGAAGAAAGAACAACAGAGGATCACTTCCCACCAGGACTTCCACCAACGCCAAATCCTCCGAGGGGAGACCCCGAGAGGAAATGTATGTGGATATGGGGCACTGTTTGTCCTCCTGTCTTCCCGTAGTTGATCACGAGTCTATATCCCTCTCCGACCTCTCCAATGCTCATGTCATCAGCTATTTGCTGCGCCACACGTACCATCCCACCAATGAGAGAATACTGCCTTATGGAATGTACGTCTGGGATGACCTGCTTAGGAAAGATCAAAATATGGATGGGAGCTTGGGGAGCAATATCTTTGACTGCATAGAACAGTTCATCTTCATGAACACAGTCCGCTGGTAACTCTCCCGCAATGACCTTTTCGAAGAGGGTTTTGTCACTTTTTTGATTTATACCTTCCAAACCGGATGCTAAGCCAAGCACATGCTGCAAGGCTCTTAAGGCAGCCTGTTCTGTCTCCCAGATAGAGATAAAACATCCTTTGTGACAAAAGATAGACCCTTCTATTCCTGTTACTTTTTCAAGCTCTTTCCCTGATAAACCGCCCCACTCATGTGGAAGGGATTGACGCATCTCCATCCTTTGATTGAGGTTAGGGGGGATTGTTCTAAGCTTCCAGTGGTTCCCTGCCTGCATAACCACAAATCTGGCAGGATGCTCTTCTCCCCCGAGAGAGAAGAAGTTATCCATCCAAGGCATGGGTTGTTTGAAGTGAAGATAAGCCTGATTAGAAGCCATCGCCTCCTTCACAGAGTCACGACACTGGAGAGAAAAAGAAAGCTTTTCACACATCTTCCGTATGCAATTGCGTGCTAAGTGCAAGGCTTCAAAAAAGGCTTCGTCCCTAGCTTGGTCGGAGGCGCAGTAATCGGAAGGATTGTAAAGAGAAATACAATGGGATATTGTACAAACCCCGGGTTGGTCCAATGAGCGACCCACATCGTGGGCATCCACACCTCGAATGATATGTTCATCCAAATATTTGGACATTTCTTCGGAAAGATACCCTTCCTCTCTCAAATATTCTAGAACCAAACCAGCACTGGCACGCTCCCCCGTTCCTTCTACTTGGTGGTGATCGAACTGTTTTTCTTCTGCATTGCACACACCACCCACATCACACACGTACTCACACTGCTTTAGTTTTTCCTCGTCACGGGTACGCACAATCTCGTCCTCTCTGATACACCCGCAGTGCAAAAGAAGAGCACAAGCAAAGATCTCATCTGCGTGAAAGACCCCGTCATGAGTCCCAAAACTGCCCTGTTTCTGTTGAGAATTATCATTTTCCATCCGTATGCCTAGAGGTTGAGTCCGTATCCCATATATCGACCTATTTTTCCATTTTGCCCTCTATCTGTACAGGGCAACAAAGGTTTTGACTCTTTTTCGTACAAATATCTTTCCCTGTACTACCATGGGAGGCATGCCTTGGATTGACACTCATGCTCATGTTAGTGAAGAACCTTTTGAAGAAGCCTGTGCCACTGTCCAACGGGCGTTAGACGCAGGAGTCAATCGCATCATCAACATCTGCACTAACCAAGAGACACTCTCCAACGGTCATCGATTAGCACAACACTTCCCCGGAGTCTTCTTCAATACGGGAGCCACTACACCCCACGATCTCGAGCTACTTGGAGATGAAGACTTCATCACCTTTGAACACGCCGCTCTCCGAGGACAGTTAGTTGCTATTGGGGAAACGGGACTTGATACACCTACATCTCCATCACAGAGAGATTTTCTAATCCGTTACGCACAGCTGGCTGCAAAATTATGTCTCCCTTTGGTAATTCATTGTAGAAATGCATTTGAGGAATTATTCTCTCTCCTTCAATCGCACAAAGGAACCGTCATCCTTCATTGTTTTACGGGAACAGATGAAGAAGTTGAAGAAGCTGTAGGAAGGGGTTGGTTCATTTCGATCAGCGGTATCGTTACGTTCTCCAATGCCAAGGAACTCAGAGAGACTTGCAAGGGTATTCCTCTTCCCCACCTCTTGTTAGAAACCGATGCTCCCTACCTCTCTCCCCATCCCTACCGAGGGAAACGCAACGAACCAAGTCGTATACCCCTCATCGGAAAGTGCATAGCGCAATGCCTCGATATGGAGGAAGAGAAGGTAGCTCATCAAATCTACTCCAATTCGCTCCGCGCGTTCGATCTTCCTCATTAATATCAGAAAACTGTGACATTGGTTCTGAAGGCACGTCCTGAATTCGGTGTTTCACTAGTGCCGGTATTCGTTGGACATATTAAGAAATAGTCGATAAGATGGGGCCTTCGAAGAGGTGTACTCGTGGCTTACGTGTTTGATCATCGAAGTCGTTGCTCAAACAGAACAAGCCTCGCATAGAAGAAAGAATTAGGATTAAAGAACAAGGCGGCCGTAGATGCTATACATAACAATCGGGGGACACTTAGGTGCCGATCCTGAACGCAAGGTCACAAACGGGGGACGCGTAGTGTATTCTCTCCGAGTTGCAGTGCGCACAAGAAAAAATAGAGAGGATCGTACTGTCTGGTTCTCCGTGAGCGCCTGGGGGGAAGATTTTAAAAGGGTCGTCGACCACCTTCACAAGGGGAGTGCCCTTATCGTAGTGGGAGAACTAGAAGAACCTGAGATGTACACCACCAAAAACGGAGTCACTCAAGTTCGCCTTTCCATTCGCGCCGCTCGGATCGATTTCCCAAGTTTCGGTAAACCTAACCGTGACAGGAGGGAGGGTGCTCTTCCTGGAGAGGGTCCTGATCAGCAGGGTAATGGACAGGAACAAAAATTCACTAATCAGAGGTCTATCGGAAGCTCACCTTTCGAGGATGTACCTTTCTAGGTCTTTACCCAGAGTCTGATACGGAGTCCAATAAGAGGAGAATAGAAGATGAAGTTTATGTGCCTTCCCAGTTACGAGCATGTCGAAAAGGGGGACTGCATTTGTGTTCTTCCTGTCGCCAAGGGGCAGTTCCTCTGCGACGAAACAGAATCTCTCCCCAGACTGGTCCATGATGTTCTCCCTTCCTGCTCGGATATGACGAAGGGGAGTGTTCGAGAGGTCTTCACTCCCCAAGGTTTCTTTCTCCTTGTTGATGTAGGGTATGACGTCCAACAGAAAGAATATGCTCATAACGAGGTCCGCAAGGCTTATGCCTCTGTAGCCAGGATGTGTCACTCTCGTGGATGGTCGCGATTAGCTGTGTTTCCTCCCTCTTTGGGTGTCAGCAAGCCCATAGGGGCTATGACAGAAGGACTCATTTTCCCAAACTATGCATTCAACAGATACAAGTCGAAAAAAAAGGCCCCATTCTCTCTGATTGAGGAAATTGTCTGGATAGGTGGCGAGTCCGAACATTGCATCCCTTGGGCGCAAAAGTCCCTCGTCCTTCTTGATGCAATGAACCTCACAAGAGACCTAGTGAACGAAAATGCAAATGTGGTTAATTCTTCCTACCTCGTGAAGGTGGCGAAAGAATTCCAGCAGGAAAATGTGAGGGTCACTGTATGGGGCAAAGAAGAGATCGAAGAACATAACATGGGGCTCCTCCTTGCCGTTAATGCTGGTTCTGCTTACCCTCCTGCTCTCATCATGATTGAGTACAATCCCCATCTAGAGGAGCCTCACTGTCTCTTTGTGGGCAAGGGGGTTACTTTCGATTCAGGGGGGTTAAACCTCAAGCCAACCAACTTCATCGAGGATATGCGAAGCGATATGGGTGGGGCGGCTACCCTTCTCGGTGCCATGAAGGCATGGATCGATCTGGGGATAAAGAAGAGGGTCTCCGTCGCAATTCCCGTTACCGATAACGCTATTGGCAATAGAAGCATGTCTCCAGGAGATGTATATCGCTCTTCTAAGGGGGTTTCTGTAGAAATCGCTAACACTGATGCAGAAGGACGCTTAATCCTTGCCGATGCTATGGAGATAACCATCGAGCGTCTTAAGCCCGATTTCGTTGTCGATATAGCCACTCTCACGGGGGCTGCTGCTGTAGCTGTTGGAGAACATTGCGTGGCCATGTTCGCAAATGAAAAGGCCCAATCTCGCGCTCAGTCTTTGCAAGACCTTTCAGTCATTCTCGACGAACCTGTCTGGCCTATGCCCCTAATGCAGGAGTATAACGAACAACTGAAATCAGAGCGCGCTGACGTCAAAAACTGTGGAGGACGTTACGGAGGAGCCATCACTGCGGCTCTTTTCCTAGAGCGTTTCGTCTCAGATCTCCCTTGGATCCATCTTGACATAGCAGGTCCCTCTTATCTCAAACAGGGGAGAGGATGTCATCCTAAGGAAGCAACAGGGTTCGGGGTAGCTCTTCTGGCGAGATGGATCGAGTCTGAGTTCTAACTCTGAACATCGATCTCACGAAAACAAGAAAAGGGAAACTCAAACGGCTGCCGATGAGGACGTGATGTCTCGAAGAAGGGCCTTTTCCCCCGTAGAACACCCGTTGCTCTTGTTCCTCATATTAATCTAAAGAAATTCCTTTTCTCCTGTCCGCGGAATGAAAAAGGGGGCAAGGGGAGGAGGCTTTCCAGTAAAGCCTTCAAAAGGTACCCTTGATACCTGCCCTCCAACAGAGGTCAGCTCCCCCCTCTATTTCTCCATGTGTTCTTAGACATCTGTCTGTACACCCTGTCTAAATAGAAGAGAACCTACTCTGCATTGAGAGAAAGAAGATGTTGAAACCAAAATCCACATCGAATGCATCCTGACAACGCCTTGGCTAATTATTGAGACCCTCCTGCGGATAAATTCAGACCACTGAGACCACCTATCTGTTGTGCTTTCCGCAAGGTGGCATGCACTTTATGACATAGCTCCCGTATCCGGGTCGGACGAACACCTCTTGGCACCTTTGGATACTTCTGTGGAGGCTAAAACCTTTACTAGAATACCTCTAGCCCCCTCCCGAGGGTGGTTTCGCTGGACTGCGAGCAGCTACAATGGAGAATTGTTTCTTATTTCTCAGCCAGGAATAAAACAGAGGTTCAGCACTTGATTTTGAAAATTTTCCTTTTTTTCTGGGCCCAGAATGAAAAAATGATTTTTCCATCTTAGTCGTCCCGTAGTCCAGGGAATCCATTACCAGGAAGTGCGATTGTATTTCGAGAGGACCTTCTGGTAAAGACCCTAGTCTTTATGAGGTCTCTACGGGGGTGTTTCTGCAACGTGTAACAGAGGTTCCGCACTTGATTCTGAAAACTTTCTTTTTTCTAAGAAAGGTCAAAAATCAGTGGTTTTTCGGTCATGATTTCGCATCTTGGCCAGGAGATTTTACACTATTTGTGCCCTTCATGAGAACAACTAGGCCCTAGCTCAAGAAAAACAGAGAATTCTCAACTCAAATGCGGAATGTAGGGTGTAACGGGAGACCTTGAACTTTCTTTCATTTCCGACAGGATTGGTCCACACCAATCCGGATACAGGAATACGTCAGGAAGTGCGTGTCACTGCAGGAAAACGCGCCAGACAAGTAAACCATGGAGGTCTGGATTTGTTCTCGAGAAGACCGACCAATCATCGACTGAGACGTTGTTGGAACACATGTGACGTTAAACTGTAGTCTTTGTTTATGATTTCAAGGTCTGTTTCCGCCCTAACTCGGTGTAGATTCTCTTCTTCTTAGACAGGATATGCAATGAGTGTTTGCGGGGAACACAGAGGGAAGGTAGAGGAGGAAAACCGACTTCTGGAGGAGAGAGGATGTCCTAGATGTCTTTTGAGGACTTTACCAGAAAGTTCCTTCTGATTAGGATCGCCCATTCTAAAAGCAGCTCCCCAAAGCAGCTCCCCTGGAGCACACGCAGATGCGATGGAAAATCTATTTTTTCATTCTGGGCCCAGAAAAAAGGAAAATTTTCAAAATCAAGTGCAGGACCTCTGCTAACAGCAAATATCTGTCACAGGCAAGAGAAGTCCTTTCACAGTGACAATGAGGGTTCTAAGTTCGAGAAAATAGAGGGTTTTCAGCTCAAGTGCCTAAAAGGTAGATGAGAAAATGACAATGAGAGAACCGAAAGACTTCAAGACGTCGTCATACCTCATCAGGTTATTCAATCACTTGTTCCAAATACTTCCAGAGTTCCCTCCTGATCTTGGGATCCTCGTACTGTTCTTCCGACTTGAGAAAAAGAATGTCCCTCACTCCATCCCGGTAGTGTGAGAATGCATCTCCCTCCTTGATTAAATCACCTTGCACCTCTTCTTCTTGGTTTATCAATACGATAGGCGCATCTTCCTCTATGCAGGTCAAGTAATGTTGCAATAAGTGAACCAGACGGTCATAGTGCTTTTGATGCGGCAAGTGGGAAGAGATAGTCTTCCTTTCTTCCTTAGCATGGTAACAGGGAAAACCTTGAGCATTACATTGTTTGAAGAAACGTCTCCAGGTAGGAGAAAGGGTATCTTTTCCTTTTTCTTTGGGTAGAGGTATGTTTGATCGAGACAGTTCCCTATCCGTAATCGAGGAACTCGTTGAGGAAGAATCGTTCTCTTTCCCCCTATCCTTCTTTTCAAAAATAGAAGTGGGCCGAAGAGTTGGAATGGGAGATTCGTTGTGATGCACAGGGGACATGGCTTCATGAGAATGTTTCGCGGGAGACCCCAATGACTGATCTCCTACAGCAACTGGAGGCGGAGGTGCAAAGTCATGGGGAGAGAGACACCTCTCCCTGTCAAACAGTTTTACGATGTTGAGGGAGAGACCCATTTTTTAAAATTCCACTTAGAAAAAAATTCTCCGCCACCGTTCTGCCCCACTGTCACTGGAATCACTGAGGGAGGAGACATCTCCTTCCCGTTGTATGAATTCCAATAGGTCACTTCGGTAGATCCCAGAGCCGTCTGAGTTTCGATCATATAGATTGGGAGGTATACCTTCGTTTCGTCACGAATTGCGAAATGTTCACTAAATGCATTTTGCGCCGCTGTAGAGATCTGGTTCTTGGAGAAGCGTTCCGGCACCAGCATATTGATTTTCCCTAAACGGTTCAGGGGAGTATAGGGAAAATAAGTCACCGGAACTGAAGTGAGGTGGGGTGATGCAATATGAAGACGACATTGGAGGCCGCTTACGACTACAACCTTTTTCCGTCTACACCCCTCCATGGTGGCATCAAAGTGTTCTGCAGAAGAGTCACAAGATTGACGCAACAATTTAACATCCAACTTGCAGTGCTCTGATTTTGCCAAGGCGTTGATGATCGAGAACTCGGAACTCGATAACTGGGCCTGAATGCAGTCTGCATAACCATGAGAGAGAGTCCAATCTTTCGCGTCTAGGACCACCTCTCCGTCCGTCATGCTCCAAAGCAACAGCCCTTCGCACGTCTTTTGTTCTTCATCACTGTACTTAACGTCTAAGAGAAGATAAGGAGCGAAGATCGTATGCACTGAAGGTTCCTGATGGGCGAAACGATCCTTGTGCTGATCAATGATATTCTCCGGTGAGTAACGCTCTGTTAGGATGGTCTGCTGATCACGATGGAGTTGCTGATGAAGAAAAGAGAGTATGTTGTCCTGTAACGTTGGATTCTGCGTCCAAAACCAAAAACCAGCATAACTCACCGCAACGAGGGAAACGAGTGAAAGTACGGATCGAATTAATCCCAATGTAGCTATCCTCCTAAAGATTTCATGGTCATAAGCAGTTCGGCGTTAGTCCTGACCTTTTTCAATCGAGCGCATAAGATTTTCATGGCATCAATCGGGGTCAACTCTCTGATCGCTTCCCGCAAGAAGTAAACCCTTTCTAACTCCTCCGGATGGTACAAAATTTCTTCTTTCCTTGTGCCGCTTTTCACAATATCGATAGCAGGCCAAACGCGACGGTCTGCTAACTCGCGACTCAGGACCAATTCCATATTCCCTGTACCCTTGAATTCCTCAAATATTACTGAGTCCATTTTAGACTCGGTTTCTTTGAGAGCTGTACCTAGAATTGTCAAAGACCCTCCATTTTCAATATTTCTGGCACTCCCGAAAAAGCGTTTAGGACGATTCATAGCCCCTGCATCAAACCCGCCTGACAAAATTTTGCCCGAGTGGGGTTGCACAGCATTATAAGCCCGAGCGAGACGAGTGATTGAATCGAGGAGGATTACGACGTCCTTTTTGCCCTCAACCATACGGCGGCTCTTCTCTATGACCATCTCGGCAACCTGTACATGTCGATCAGGAGTTTCATCAAATGTAGAAGCAACAACCTCACCCTTGACAGAACGCTTCATTTCGGTGACTTCTTCAGGACGCTCATCGATCATGAGCACAATCAAAGACACCTCGGGATTGTTTGTCTCAATCGCATGGGCAATATTTTGAAGAATGATTGTTTTCCCAGAACGAGGAGGAGCCACGATCAACCCCCTTTGTCCCTTTCCGATAGGGGCAATAAGATCGATCACACGTCCTGTGGCTCGATCTTGAGTTGTCTCCATGAAGAGCCTCTCTTCCGGGTACAAGGGAGTCAAAGATTCAAAAGGAATGCGCTCCTTTGCTTGAACTGGGGAAAGATCATTGATCGTATCCACCCTCCAAAGGGCAAAGTACTTCTCCTTCTCGCGAGGAGAACGGAGCGTGCCGTAGACACAGTCACCCTTTCTCAAGTCAAAGCGACGTATCTGAGCGGGAGAAACGTAGATGTCTTCTGCTGAAGAAACGTAATTGTTATCAGGAGACCTGAGAAAGCCATAATTGTCAGGGAGCACTTCTAGGACCCCCCCCC
>Ga0066190_10000032_pt1 | contig 18153 bp, 3 predicted proteins | sample WorMettanBELIZE1_FD_58708 | JGI IMG/M metagenome (GOLD analysis project Ga0066190, IMG submission 58708) | Marine gutless worms symbiont microbial communities from Max Planck institute for Marine Microbiology, Germany - Olavius tantulus... | ecosystem: Host-associated > Annelida > Digestive... | reverse complement strand
CTGACCGTCACATTTTCAGCCGTAAAATCGTAGTAGACCCGCTGAAAGTTCGCCGGATCGCTCAAAGAGAGGGAGGGACGGGTGGTGGCCGCGGCATCGGCAATGTCCAGGGGGTCACTGACAAGATCTTTTTTATTCACTTCCAGACGGAAAAAATTGCCGCTGCCGTCCTGGTCGCCATCCAGAATTTTCACCTGCCAGGGATCCCGGCTGGTGCCCTCGCCGGTAACCGTCACATTGCCGAGGGAAGATAAAGCCTCCAGGGCCAGTTCGATATCGACAGCTGTGGAGGTTTCGGACAGGTCCGCCTCGGTCGTTTTTCCATTGTAGGTTAACTCGAAGGTTCCGGTCCGATTTGCCAACAGGTTGAAGATCTGGGTTTCGTTGGCCGGTCGCTCGAACAGTGCGTCCAGATCAGGTTTTCCTGCCAGGAGGGTTGCTGTCAGGTCGGCGGGGATGCGGGATACGGTGGCCCTGGCGGCCCGGGCTTCGGCGATACTCTCATCGCTGCTGGTGATCCGGAAAAACGTGTTCTCGGGATTGGTATCCGCGTCGAGGATCTCGAACAGCCAAGGATCGGCGGCCGTTCCGCTGCCGGAAACCGTGACGTCCCGGATGCCTGACAAGGCCTCCAGCTTGGCTTCCACCTCGCCGTGTCCGTCGCTGTCAAGAATGTCAACGGTGGGCTTATCCTGGTAGAGAAGTTGAAATGACCCGCTTTTTTGGCGCACCACCTGTTGCCGGGACGTGTCGGCATCCAGGTGCAAGGTATCGGCCGAGTCTCCGCCCCGGATCTCCACCGTGTCGCTGTCGATACTTCCGGTGCCGCTGTCATTGACGAATACCGACGATTGGCCGCTGATCGTCCCGCTCAGGGTCAGCACATAGGTATCGCTCCCCTCGGTGCCGTCCAGATGTGCCTGCTGGGTAAAATCGGTCACCGCAAAGCGGTTGTCGTGGGCGCCTCCAAAGAGCGAAAAGCGCTCGAACAGGATCACATCCTCCCGTTCGTCCACCGACACCGTAAGGGTCGGGTCTACGGTGGAGGGCGTTTCTCCAGTGATAGCCAGCTCCACATCGGAAAGGCTGAAATTCAGGTCCCGGGCTTCGATCAGGGTGTCCACCGTATCCGGGAGGTCCGTAAAAGAATCCACAAAGGTATCCACGCCCTCGTTGCCGGTAACGATATCATGGCCTTCTCCCGGATCGAGGGTGTCGGCGAAGGGGGTGCCGATAATCCGGTCCGCGCCCATGCCGCCTATCAGGGTCAGGTTATCCACCGCACGGGCGGAGATGACCTGGTTTCCGGCAAGCTCTGTGGAGTTGGGCACAAGCCCGGCCCGGATCCGGTCGGCGCCGGACCTGGCATCGATGGTTATCTCATCATGGAGCACGGACGCGTCCGGATCGTCCAGGTCCAACCCGCGGATGGTGATGACCACCGCGTTGGATCCATCGGGTTGCCCCAGGGCATCCAGCCGCTGATGGGTCACCTGGACCGTATCGGTCTGGATTTCCTCCAGACCGGGGCCCGTTGTGAGCACTTCGTGGCCGATCCGGAAATCATCGCGTTCCCAGGAGCCGAAGATCGAGACCGTATCCACGCGACGATCGTTTTCGAAGGTCGGATCTTCGAAAAAGTCGGTTTGGTCGGTCTCTTCAAGAAGGCCATCCCCGTCCAGATCCGCGTAGATCGGCTTTTCCAGAAGTCGGGGAACCTCCCGCTCCACTGTTTGATAAGCGCTGATGTACAGCTCGGTGCTCCCAACCGCCGAGTCTGTACCGAACACCGCATATTGGCCGGTATCGCCGGTTTCAATGGACCAGATATTGTCATCGGCCAGCCGTTCAATGATCTGGAAGCTTGCGCTGGCATTGCCGGCGAGAGCCGTCAGGCCGTCCAGGCCGTAAGTTACTGTGATGGGCTGGGTGTCGTCGTAGCCGAAGAAATTGACTTCCCACGGGTCGTTGATCCCACCGGAGCCGGTCACTACGATGTCGGTGCCGGTTTCCAGCGCCTCCAGTGCCGCGGTAAACCCATTGGCGTCAATGGCACTGGAAAGGTCGATATCCACGTTCTTGCCGGAAAATTCGAACTTCGCTCCGGAAAGATCCAGAGGAAGCCGGAGAAATCCGGTGGTCTGCTGGGCGGCACGGACCTGGGCCAGACCGCTGTCGGTACTCACCGCCAAAGTCTGGGTGGCTACCGCAAAGCGAACCTGGTAGGCGTCGATCCCCGGGTCGTAGTTGACCGTCACTGCCTCCAGTCCAGCGATCTCTCGCAACCGCGCCTGTAACTTCCCGGACTGGTCGCCGGTCTCATCCGGTTCTGACACGATGTCTTCGGCCCTCAAGGCAATCTCATGATCCAGATAGCGGATGACAGTATCGGAGGAGATGGCGGATTTATCAATCCACTGCTGCTGAAGGTTGGCCTCTTCCGTGCGGGCCTCCTGAAAACCGGTGCCCGGGTTGAATGAAATTCTCTCCTCGGCGGCCGGGAACCGGGCCACAAATTCGTCATTGACCCCATCGTAATTGATGGTCACGTAGGCCAGGTCCGGGATGGTCCGTAGCCGTTCTTGGAGTTGGGTGGCCTGGTCTGCAGGATCTGTCTTGATGTCGTCGGCAGCCAAGGTGATTTCGGTGATGCCGTAGTTGATGATGGTGCCTTCGGCTATCGCCGCCTTCGGGATAAACTGCTCGTTCAGATTGTCGCTGATCACAACATCCAGTTGGCGGGTCATCTGCTGAGCACTTACCTCCCGCTCAAGCACATGGGGGACGCCGGCCGAATCGATGTCCGCATCGACAAACGCAACATGCCACGGGCTGTCCGTCGAACCTTCGCCGCCCACGTGGACGTCCCGAATCGACGGAAGAGATTCGAGGGCTTCTGCGACCTCGGCCGCGGACGTTTCGTCGGTGATCTCCGCCCCCTGGCCGTTATAGATGAGACGGGCATGATCCTGCCAGGTTTCCAGAAAGACCGCCTGATCAGCCGCGGCCGACGTGCGACCGCTTTCGAGGGCGAGAAGGAAGAAGTCGCCGTTAACATCAAACTCGGCCTCGACAAACTCGATCTGCCAGGGGTCAATGTCCGTGCCGCTGCCGGTGACCGTAACGTTGGTGATGTTCGGCAACTCCTCCAGTCGTTCTTCCAAAACCTGCGCTGAGGTGTCGTCCCGCCGGGACAGGCTGCCGGAAAATGCCTGCACATCATATTGGACCGCTACGTGTCGGAAGGTGCCGGATGCATTGGTGGTGACAGCCAGAAATGTCACTTCCCACGGATCGGTCTGGGTGCCGCTGCCGGTCACCGTCACGTCGGTCACCGCCGATAGTGACTCGAGAATCCCTTCGATCTCGGATCCGCTCATGCCGGTCCGGATTTCCACGCTGTTGGCCAAGGTCCGTCCGCTCTGGGGAAGGGCATCGTCAAATCCGTAGAACAAGTTTACCCGATCCAGCCCTTCGTCCAACCAGAGGCGCTGAACGCTGTTGGAAGAGGCCCCGCCCTGAATCTCGGCGCTGAAAACCACCTCCTGGAGCACCGGCGTTCCGTCTTCGCGGAACAGATAGCTGCCGTCTTCGTCCAGATCGTAACGGTAGAAGTAATCGGCCTGGCGCACGGCCGGATCGCCGGCAAAGGCCTCAAATTCAGCCGAATAGACCTGGTAGTTGCCGTCGGCGTCCCGGTCGGCCTGCCACATCTTTGCTTTGCTGGATCCGAGCTGAAGATCCACGGTCTGAATAGTAGTATCGAGCAGGTCGTCAACGGTAATGCCGTCGCCTTCCTGCCCGGCATCGAGGCTCAGGTTTTCGATGAGATCCAGAGACAGGGTGTCGCCGTTGACCGTCAGGGCAGCCTTCGTATCCCCAGGATCGGCATTGGTTTTGGCCAGGCGGATGGTATCGGCGTTCACCTGGACCACGTCATCGACGGTCGGTTCCACCGTTACATCCAGGATATCCTCGTCCCCGGCGCCCCCGGAAATGGCAAGGGTGCCGCCGCTTAATGGGGCGTAGTTCCAGAAAATGGTATCGTTGTCCCCGCCGCCGAAGATCTGTGCGGCCCCGGTGCCGGCATCGATAAAGTCTTCACCGCCGTCGCCGTAAATGGTGTTGACCCCCTCGCCGCCGATGATCTTGTCCCAGCCATGGCCGCCGAAGATGGTGTCGTCACCTGCACCGCCTTCAATGATATCGCCGTGAAAGGATCGGACGATATGGTTCCCCTCGGTCAATGGGATCGTGTTTCCGGCCGCGTCCATGGGGCGGCCAAACTCGTCGTATCGGTCAAATGGGGTTCCATCGGCCCGGTAGATGGGGGACACATCGGTTTTTCCGTCGGCATTCACATACAGGGCCAGGTCCTGCAGTGCTTCCGGCGTGCCTTGGAATTCATCGCCACCCTCGATGAGATCGGCGGCGCCGTATCCGGCGATCACGTCAAAACCGCGATCGCCGACCAAGTGATCGATCCCCTCGCCACCGAAGATCACCTCATCCTGACTGCCGCCGTGGAGAAGCAGTCCGGCATAAGTGCTGTTCTGGCCGGTGAGTTTGATATGGTCGTCGCCCCCTTGTCCGAATACCTCATAGGGCTCTCCGGTGTCCGCCACGCCCAGCATGGTGCTATCCACGGAAATGGTGTCTCCCCCGCCGCCGCCTTCGATATCCAGCGACAGCAGGGTTCCCGAATGCTCTTTATCGCCCACAAGCTGGAGGACATCGGCCCCATCGCGCAGGTCACCCACAATATGGTTCACACGGCCGTTGAGACGATTGAGAATGTATCGATCGTTCATGCTCGTCCCCTGAATCGCCAGGGTGTCGACCGCATCGGCGGAGAATATTTCCGCCCGCTGTCCGGTGGAAACGAGAATCGCTTCGGCGCTGCCGGCCAGGGCATCGATCTGATCCTGCAGCTTGTCCACATCCGACGAGTTGTAAAATTCAGGATCCAGCGCCCCCCGCTCCGCCAGTTTTTGGATGGTCAGGGTATCGTCCACTTCCAGCACATCCACCGTGTAGTTGTGGGCGCCGTCCGAATTGGCACCGGCATATCGCAGGGTGAGGGTGTCCCCGGAGAGCACGGCGATGTCCTCGGGGGCCTGGAGGGTGCATTCCCAGTCAAACCGGGCAATCACTTCATCCACGAACCGCTCGCTGGCTTCAAAAAGGGTGATTTCGGAAAAACCCAGATCGAGGCCCACCCACAGGAAGGCCTCCAGAAACGCGGAGAGCTCGCCGTGGACGTCGAACAGGCACTGGGGGCCGAGTGCCAGCCGCTCCAACAGCTCGCCGCCATACATTTTGCCGTCTCCCACCGGCAGTCCGTTGAGAAACTGGGACGACTTGTCGTTGAGGTCAAAACCGATGTCGGCCTCGATGCCGCCCCGGACGCCGGCCTCCACCAGCCCGCCCACCCCGAGGCTGACGCTGGCGCCTACCTGGGCGAGCAGACCCACTTCATCTTCATCACCGGGCGTGTTTTCCTGGCCGTGATCATCCAGGAAAAAGCCGTTGAAGATCAGATCGGCTTCGGCAAGATCAAAATCGGTCTCCTGCCACTGGCGAAGACCCCGGGTGTCGAAACCGAAATCAAAATTGGTAAACGCCCCGATGGTTCCGAAAAATCCGGCATTGAGACCCGGAAACACGGGGAAGGATTTTCTATAGGTAAACTCAAGATCGAGATCCGGCAGGTCATAGAGGAAGAGTGTGGGGTCCCCCCGTCCGAGCAAAAAGTCGAGGACCGTTGTCGGCTCTTCCAGAATCGGCAGGCTAAAGCGCTTTGCCGGCGGTGACGCATCCTGCCCCGAGCGGCCCTTTTTCTTCTTTTTGGTGGCCTTGCCGTCGAGCCCTTTCTGGTCGGGTCCCTTGGTAGCCTTTTCCAGGTTGCTCTTCTGGGTGTCCGACATTCCGGCGGTGCGCTTCTCCTTCTCAGCGGGGGCTTGCTGGACGTCTTCGGCCGAGGTGGTGGCTTTGGGGTCTTTCACCGAGCTTTCGGTCAGGTTGAACGCGCCGAAATTGATCTGACCGCCGTCCGCGAGATCCTTCGACTGCTCGAGGAAGTCAATCGTGCTGTCGATGACACCCAGCACCTTTTTGGCGGTATCCACGGTTTGGGCCGGAAGCCGCAGATAGGCGATATCGATGAACTGGATCTTGGTGATCCCCAGGTCGATGTCGGTGGTCAACAGGTCCACCACCGGCTTCATGGGCGTTACCACATCGTAGATGACGTCAAAGGTATCGCCAAGGAAACTGTCAAAAATGCTGCCCACGTCTAGGGTGACATCTTCCAGCACAACTTGGGGCGAGCCGGTATCTAAAGTTGCTCCGCTATCACTGGAAAATTCCACATCCCCGAGCAACTGATCGAACCGGATGGTGGTACTGACCGACGGCAGGTACTCCCCGGCAGTGGTTTCGACCACGGCCTCCAGATCTGCCTCGGCAAAGGCATTCGCGCTCAACTCCAGATTTAGAGTTTCTCCCGGAAGCCATGCGCCATCACCACTACCGTCGGTAATGTCGAGCGCCAGACCCCCATGAATCCCGCTACCGCCGTTTTCGTTCACGTCCTTGAATGCCATCTTCAGAAAGCCAAGGGTGCCTTCGGCAGTAGATCCGGGGGCCAGGGCAAGATCGATGTCCAGGGCCAGCTCTTCTCCGTCCAAATTGATCCCGCTGGTATCCAGAAACACTCCCAGATCCGTCGGCTCCCCTTCCGGGGCCAGATTGCCGATGCCGAGACCAAAGCCCATGACGTAATCGATCTGCCCGAGCAGGGCGGCATCCACATCCAGGTTCAAACCGGGCATGCCGGCCGAGAAATCAATGGGCAGCTCACCGTCCACCAGGGCACCGGCAAACTTGATATTGAAGGTCACCAGACCCTCCGGAGAAAGTACCACCTCGATGTCTTCTGGTGCTTCGGGCAGTCGGGTCAGTAATTTTCCGTTGTCGTCAAATTGTTCCTTGCCGGATGCGTCCAGGTCCGCCACAACAAAGGAAAACAGCGGGCTGTTCAGACCGCTGAGACCGGCGAACAGCTCTTCACGCACCTTTTGCAGGATTGCGTCGAAGACCCCTTCATCGTTGGCCGCCCGCTCTTGCAACCACTTGCCCAGGCGGTCGTCTATATAGGTGTCGCCGGACTTAGTTCCCAGTACACCGTTACGGGCACTGAAGAGGCTCTCGGCCAGATCATCGAATGGCTTTCCCCCCACCAGCGGGAGCTCGATGGCGTCAATGCCCTCGGCCACTGCATCGAGCCCGCTGAAAGTCCCTTCCAGGCCAAGCAATAGGGCCCCGGGGTCGTCGAGAAGCGCAAAGAGATCGAAGCTCTTGGCCAGGTCGGGCACGGCCACCACAACATCGTCGAGCCCCGAAGGGGTAAAATCGGCTTCCAGGTGCAGCGTGTTGTCGGAGAAACCGTCTGCATTGAGATCCTCGACGGTCCCACCCAACGGAAAATCGGGCGTCGGAAAAAACAACGGCAGGTCGACGGTAACATCGCCATCAACCTCCAGCGTAAACGGCTCAAGGGTCGACAGCTCGCTGATCAGATATCGATTATCGCCGCCCTCTTCTTTGAATGTGGCAAAGTCGATGTGCGCGGAGAGATCGACGCTCGCGTCCTCGGCGAACAGCTTCACATCAATGGGACCGATACCCGGCACATCGGCAGCGATGCCCGCGTCAAACTGGAGTGGCTCGGTATTTTGAAGCTCGAGGTCGAGGATCAACGAGCTCTGATCGTCTAAATAGAGCAATGGATCTGTGACATCCCGAAGGTCAAAGAGGAATCCCACGTCCATGTCGATGAAGGCATCCAGAAAAAGGGCACCTGATGCAGCGGCGTCCACCGTCACCGGGCCGCCTCCGCCGATGAGGTCCTTGACGAAGCCCGGCACGCCGGGCAGGTCGGCGAGCTGCTGGAGATCCAGATCGAAGGCCACCTCACCCGCGACCGCCTTGGTGAAATTGAGGTCGAGGGAGAGCTGGGACTGCTCGTAGGCCAGCCCCACGATCTTCTCCGCATCGAACTGGGCCAGCACATCCCGATCCGCAAGCCGCCCCGCCAGCACCACCGGATCGGCCATTGTCGTCGCGATCTGATCATCCGTTGAGCTGCCGTCAAGTCCGAGAGCCGCCAGGCGAGCGTCGGCGGCTATGGGGTCAAGCCCGCTATCGGCCAGTAGGTCGCGATCCCCGCGCGCCTCCTCCACCGCTGGCTCGTCCGCAATAGTCGCAGCAAGCGCCGGGTCGTCGGACAGGCCGTCCAGCCCCAACGGCGTCAGGCGTTTTGCCGCGGCTTGAACGTCCGTCTCCGCCTCCGCCGCGAGGTCGCGATCCAATGTTACCGCCGCGATCGCTGCGGCATTATCGAAGGCGGCATCGATCTGCTCATCGGTTGGAAGCGTGAGGGGGTCGGTGGTAAGGCTAACGGTCAGGCCGTTGGCAACTAAGAAATTCTTGGCCACTTCGAACTCGAACCCCGAGGCCTCATCATCCGGAGGGGGCGGCCCGGCGGCCAGAAGGTCACGGAAGCCTCTCGCGGCGGAGACATTCTCTGAGTTGTCGAGGGTGGCCGCAATCTCGGCATCGGAGGATGCGCCATCGAGCCCCAGGACAGCGAGTCTCCCGAAGGCGGCGATGAAGGCATCGCTGGCCGCGACCGCGTCGCGGTCTAACTTGAGGGCCTCGACGTCATCCCCGGGGCCCGCAGCATCCGCGATGTCGGTGTCCGTGGAATTTCCGTCCAGCCCCAGGGTGGCCAGTCGATGTCGGGCCGCGGTCGCACCAACCAGGTCGCGGTCAGCCTGCAGTTCGGCCAGCGCGATCGGGTCGGCCAAAGCGAGTAGGATGTCCGCGTTGGTCGCGCTCCCGGCCAGACCCAAAGCCGCCAGCCGATCACTCGCAGCCATGATGTCCCGGTCGGCCTTCACTATGGGGAAGCGTCCGCCATCCGAAGTGGTGGTGACACTGAGCGTCGCCGGATTTCCGTCGACGTCGAACAACAGGCTCACGTCCTGGATCAACTCAGGGAGGTCCTCACCACGGGGCCGGAGGAAGGTGACGCGCCAGGGATCCATGTCCGTCCCGGTGCCCTCCACGTGGACGTCGCCGATGTTGGGAAGGGCCTCCAGCTCCGCCTCGATATCCGCCGCGAGGGCGTCCCAGCCGATGAGCCCTGTCGGCTCGCCGTCCAGCTCGAGCGAGAAATCCCCCGCGACGCCGTTGTGCCAAATGGTTTGGACTTCCAGGTCGGCCAAGGCGGCGGCGACTTCAGCGTCACTGGATGCGCCATTCAGCTCGAAGGAGAGCGCGGTCAGGCGATTGTAGGCGCCGTCCACGTCGGCGCGTTCGCCGAGGTTCGCGCCCAGGTCGAGGGCCGTGTTCAGCTCAAAGTTCAAGTCACGCTCGAAATCCTGGAGGGCCGCACCGTCGCGCAGGGTGAGGCGGACGGCGTCGATGGCATTCTTGATCCCATCTATTGCATTGACGCCCCCCGATCCCACCAGATCGACGAGACTCTCATTGATGATGGGGAGCTTGTCGAAGGCCGGGCTGTTCGGGCCGGCCCACTGATCCAGCAGATCGACCAGCCCATCCAGGACCTGGTCTAAAGACACCCCCTGGAGCTCACCGAGGGCATCCTGCCCCTCCGTGACCAGGTTGTCCTTGATGCTGCTGAAGAACGCCGAGATGGATGCCCCTGAAGGGATAGCCGAAGGATCTGTGGCGCTGTTGAATGATGCCGAGATGATGAGCGGGTCGCTCTGGAGTCCGGCCAGTGCACCCTGAAGAACCACCGGCAGGTTGATCTCGTAGCTACTCTGCCCACCGAGCGAAGGATCGTCGATGAGGTCGCCGTCAGGATCTCCATCGAGATCGGCAAAGGTCAGCCGCCCAGAGGAGCCGAGGGAAAGACTGGCGTCGAAGTTGACCGTTCCGTCCTCGATACCCACGCCCACCGGTCCAAGCTTCAGGGACAGATCGAACGGCCGAGTGTGGTCGAGTGAAAGGCCTGCCGTTAGGCCCGGATCTTCAACATAGAAGGTGCCGTCGTCCTCGAGCCCGAACACGAACTCAAAGTCCACACTGCCGACAAGCGTGAGCGGCTCGGACTGTTTGACTCCCAGTGGCACCTCAAGGCCGAAGAGCGAGATGTCGTCCAGATTCAGACTGAGGTCCTGGCTGAAGCCGGTCAGGGACAGCGTCGCGGCAAACTCCCGCGGGTTGGTGGATAGCGTCTGGTTAAGGATCGGCCGGCCGAGGTCGTCGGTCACAGCGAGGAGGTCATCGGTGGTGATCTCGGTCTTGGCAGGATCATCGAAGATCGGGAGAATGCGATCACGGATCTCAGTCGTAATGGCATCGGTGACCTTTGCCCCCGTGGCATCCCATACACTCCCCAGCGCTGCATCGACGAAGGGCAGATCGACGCCGAGCAGGTTCTCAGTCAGATTGTCGCCGAAGTTTGCCGCCCAATCCGCAAACTTGTCGAGACCCTGGCGGAGGCGGTCCTCGTCAGAGGTTGCGACCATGGTGCCGATCACCGGCGCGCCCGTCGGCGACTCGTCCGGCACTGCCTTTCGGATACCGTCGTCGAGCGTTTTGCTCATGAGTTCTGACGGGTCGCTCAAGTCCGCGAGTCCGCCGAGGTGCCCCAGCTCGTGAAGGGCCACCGTCAGGAGATCATAGTGTCCTTCGGCAAAGGTGTCGCCCAGGGCGACCAGCGTGCCATCGGCAGCCGTGATGAACTCGGCATCGTCGCTCGGCGTTGGGTCGACGAACCAGCCGGCGCCGGCCGCGTTAGTGTCGAAGATGATCGTGCCTTCTCCGGCATGGGCGAGAATGCGGCCCGGCAGGTCCTCGATCGCGTAGGTCACCTCCCCCGGTGCCAGACCGCCCAGGGACGAGGTTCCCCACCGCGTCTAGGCCTCATCAAGGATCGGGGCCAGCTCGGCCTCGGTCAGGACAGCCGCTCTCCCTTCGGCCGGGCCCGCCGGCTCACTCGCGAGTAAGGGGGTGCTCTTGTTGAATATTCCGGTAAGCTTGTCGAGGAGGCCGACGCCGGCTTCTGGCTCGAGGATATCCTCGACATTCCAGGCCGTGATGGTGTGGACCGTGCCGCTGTCATCCGTCCACCGCACGATCCTTTTGTTGGGGGCCACATCCTCTATTTCGACCGGAGTGGTAAGCTTCCTGAGATCGAGAACATCCTCTATTGAGGATGAGGCCGTCGGGTCGTCCACGATGAGGTCGTTTCCGAAGCCCTCCTCGAAGACGTAGACGTTCGCCTCGGCGTTGCCGACGATGAGGTCGTTCCGGGAGGTACCTGCGACCCTTTCGATGCCGGCGAAATGTGTCCGGGCCGATGAACCCACCTGGACAAGGCTCGAAGCGCCCACGACCGTGAACGTCGGCACGGTACCCGCCGCCGAAGGCTCGAAGGTGATCGTCCATGGATCAGCCTGCGTGCCGGTCCCCGTGACCGAGACGTTCGTGAGGCTCGCGATTTCTTCCAGCGTTACCTCAAGTTCCTCTGGAGCTTCGTCGAATTTGATGTCTCCGGTCTCGGTCCCGCCCACGTCGAGCTTAAACGTACCTCGATCGGCAGCCGTCCACAGCACAACCTCCTGCACCATGGTCGACCCCGCTTAGAGCTTTGGGCCCTCCAGACGCCCCGGTGCCGAGAGCTCGGCGTCGCTCACGGCTACCGTTGGAGGGTTCACCGGATCGGCAGTAAAACGGATCACCCATGGATTGCCGGCCCTTCCGGGCGTTGAGGTCGGATCAGCCACGGTGACCGTCACGTCGGCGAGCCCGGGAATCGCAGAGAGAGCGCTCTCGATGGTGGTCGGCGCGGCGTCATGGGCGAAGCGAATGATCTCGCTGCCGATCAGAAGCGCAAGCTTGCCGGTGAGGGCCTCGTGGGACAGCGTGGCCTCAATTGTTCCCGGGGCCACTCCTACTGTGGCTGGGACCGACACCGTGGTCAGCGTGCTGGGCCCCGGAGCCGTGGTCGCCACGCCGAGGCCGAAATCGATCACCGCCGGCCCGCTGACATTAGCCAGGCTCAGGGTATCGCTGTCGTCCTTGCCGGCGACGGTGTCCAATCCGAGGGAGGCTTCGAATCGGTTCGCTCGCTGGTCGCCAGTTAGTATATCGTCGCCGACGCTGCCGACGGCGGTCTGAATGGGACCCGCCAGTGCAAGATTTTCAAGAGAGCTCAGGTCAATCCCGGGGATGAGATCCAATAGCTCGCCGATGGCTCCGGGGTCGAGCAACCGATTGCCCTCCAAGCCCTCGGCCTTTCCGAACTGAAATACCTTCTCCGGAGTTGTCCCGAGCCCCGGAATGGTGACACCTGGAAGCACCTGGAGGGTGGGTCCCGCGCTCGAATCGACGGTGACACCATCCGTTTCCCCCGGCGCCCGATACCCGGAGTAGTCGAGGACGAGTGAACCTCGTGAGCCCGGGGCAAGTGTTCCCTGGAGGCGGGCCCCGTTGAGGAACCGGATCGTGTTGACCCCGCTGCCGCCGACGATGTTCTCGATGTCGGTGGCGATCGCGATATTCCCGCCCGGGTCGATGCCGAAATCATCCCGAAGAAAGTCTAAGGCAGACGTGTCGATCCCAAGCTTCTCAAGCCCCTGGGAGATGATCCCATCCGTGACGATGACCACGGTCGTCCCGATGTCCAGGGCGTGGTGGTTTCGGCTGCTCGATCCAGAGCGGTCCCCCAATAAGGCAAACAGGTCGGTAAAGGTGTTCAAATTCTCGGTGGTCAGCTCAGCGACCGTGAAGGTCAAGTCCTGAGGTACGCCGGAGAAATTGAGCGTGTCCAGGAACTCCGGTAATGGCGAGACGCCGGCCACCTGGACATCCGGCAGCTCAAAGATGGCCGCGACGCCCCAGGCGGTGGTGCGGAACTGATAGATGTCCGGCCCAAACCAGCCAGCCATGAGGTGGAGTCCGAACTGCGGCGCGCCGGCCAACTCGAATGGGAATGGAGCCTTGGGCTCCCCGAGCCGAAACGTGTTGCTGCCGAGAGAAAGCGGCGAGAAGCGCGGGCTCGTGCCCGAGAGCGCGTCGAACCAGATCCCGGGCCTTGTCTTGTCGCCGATGTTGACATTGGTCACATTGAGCCGCTCGATGCCTTGGGTGAATCCTGGCGCTCTCGGCGTAAGTAAACTCTTCTGGCCCAGTGTCCTGCTCTCGAGCTGGGCGACGACGCTCCGCGGCGTGAGGGGATTCAGGATCGTGCTGAGCGAACGGATGCTCGCTGACTCGAACTGGAGCGTGTTGCTGACCGCGATCGGCGGTGGCAGGTTCCTGATCAAGTTGCTGAAGAGGCGGGCGGTATCCACGACGCCGGCAGGTCTCGTTCGGCCCTCCCCGCCTTGGATTTCACCCTCGTAGACGCTGCCCGCTTCGACAATGAACGTATTATTATGCCGGCCGGCGTATATGATCGTGTTGGCGTCGGTGTGGGTGATCGTAATGGTTCGGCTGACCGGAGGCTCTCCCAGGACCGGCGAGCCTGGAGGTCCCTGGATCTTGACCTTGGTGAAGGTCGTTGCCGGATCACTGATGAACGTAAACTTGAGCTTGTCTCCGACGGCCCGGAAATCGAGAATCAGCGGCTGGCCCCCAGCCACGAGGGCCGAGGTGTCGATGGTGAGGTCGCTGCCGCTGATGGCCCGACCAAAGTCGTCCCCGAACAAGAAGGTATTCGCGGTGGGCGAAGCCACGATCTTCTCGACGGCGTGGAAGGCGCTGCTCTCGACGGTCACTGTGTTGTCCGGATCTGCAGGCAGCACCTGAATGCTGGCGGGTGCCCACACCTTCCTGCCGTCGGCGGTCATGAGCTCGGTAGCGTCCTGAAGAACGGTGAGCTTGAGGCTTTTACGGATGGTCCCCTCGACCGCGGCGGTCACGCCTTCCGGTAACTTGCCTTGCAGCAATGTCTTGAGTTTTTCGACGCTACTGCTCGCCTTCAGCTCATCCACGGTCAGAACGATAAGATGCTCCCGGACACCGCTCCCTCGGTCGACCAGGAGCCGGATGCGCACGTCGGTGGTCAGATCGGAAGCGATCTTGTCGATGTCGAAGAGACTCGTCACCGACCGCCCATTGGGATGGACCTTGAAGGCAGCCTCGAGCACGGCGTTCGTCCGGTCGTCGTTCTCGATACCCGCCTCTATTCCGCTCTTTCCGGTCGCGGACTGCCCCGCGGCGAACCCGAGGAGCGGAACCCGGACCGACCCATCCGAGAGGGTGTTGCCCGTGAGCAGCTCCTGCTTGAACTCGAGCGGGAAGTCGCCGGAGCCGCCGATGTAGGCGGCGTCGCTCAGAATATGGGTCATTTCGCGCGTGATGCGCGAAAAGTCGATCACATCGTCACCCGTGCTGAACCGACTCTCGTCTATCCGGTCGTGGCCCCAGTCGCCCTCGAAGATGTACTGATCCCCCCGCCATTCGCCTTTGAGCAGATCGTGACCGGACCCTCCGATGAGGACGTCTTTACCCCATCCGCCGAGCAGCTCGTCCTGACCGGCGCCGCCCAGGAGCCTGTCCTCGTCGGCGCCCCCGATCAAGGTATCGTCGTCCGCGCCGCCCAGGAGCGTATCGTTTCCCGCGCCTCCTTCCAGGATGTCTCGACCGGCCCCCCCGTCGAGCAGGTCGTCACCGCCCTTGCCGGGCAGGAGATCCACAAGTTGCCCGAAGAATCCCTCTCCGGCTTCCCCGCTCAGCCGATCATCTCCACCTTCACCCCGCAGGACGTCGTTACCGTCACCGCCACTGAGCGTGTCGGCCGCGTCTGTGCCGATAGCGACGTCATTGCCCTCGCGACCGGCGAACTGGATGGGACCAAAGAAGACGTCGCCTTCCTTGCTCCCCTTAAGTTTTTCTCCAGCCCCGCTGCCGAGGACCGAGGTGATCTTTTCAATCTGCCCCGGCTGCCGCTTCCCGATCGCGGTGGCCGAATTCGGGGCGAGCGTGAGGGTTCGCACGAGCACATCCTCGGTGTCGGCAATGAGGGGCGCCACGTCCGTACCCGGATCCAGGAACGCGATCCGAAACGGACCCGCCCAACCTTTCGTCTCCTCCGGCTGCGTCACGGATACAGCTTTGATGGCCTTGAGACCTTGAAGTGCGGTGCGGACTTTGTTGATGGCGTCTACGGAAGGGTCAGCGGGGTTGATCGTGATCGGATCCGTCGTTTTGCCCTGATAGGTGAGAGTGAACGCGCCTCCGTCCGCGCGGACGGCCAGCGTCTGGATCTCGTTGCCGGCGGCGCGGGTGATCGCCACGTTGCCGCCGCGCCGCAACAGGTCGGGGTTGTCGGCAACCAACAGCTGCACATCCTGACCCGGATCGGTAAAGCGGATGGTAAAGGGAGACGCCCAAGGGTCGGCCTCCGCGCCTGCATTGTTCTCGACCGTCACCGCCGTGATACTGGGAAGCGCCTGCAGAGCATTCCTGATTTTGTCGATGGCTGCCGCGGTCTTGTCGTGGCGATCGATCGTAATCGGCGTGGTCGTCTTGCCGTCATAGGTCAGCGTGAAGTCCCCATTCCTGCCGTCGAGCTTGAGACGTTGAACTGAGTTCTCCTCGAGATTGGCCGCGCCGCCGGTCGCGACCGTGATCCGGCCACCGGCCTGAAGCAGCTTCAGCTTATCGCCTGGATTTGATAGATTTGTGAATTCGATGGTGAACGGCGCATCCCAGGAACCGGCAGCCCCCTTTGCCTGGCTCTCGACATTCACCGACGTGATATTCGGAAGGGCTTCCAGAGCGTTCTCGATCTTTTGCTCTGCGGTGAGCTTGGTGTCGGCGTCGTTGATCGTGATCAGATCCGTTGTGTGCCCGTCATAGGTGAGGGTGAAGGCACCGCTCGTCCCGGCGACTCTGAGTAATTGGACGGCTTTTGCGACTCCGCTGGAGTCGAGCTCTCCCGCGACGCTCGCCACCCGGCCATCGCCGGACAACAACGAAATCCCGGCGTTCGGATTCTCGAATCGGATTGTGAACGGCGAGGTCCAGGTCGTGTTATCGTTCGGAGCACTGCTGGTGACATGCACGGTGGTGATACCGGCCAGTTTCTCCAGGGCCGCTTTGATCCGGTTCTGGGCCTCGACCCTGGTATCTGTCGGTTTAATAGGAATCGCTTCGCTGGTCTGCCCCTTGTACTTCAGCGTGAACCCACCGCTCCCGGCGTCAACCGTGAGCACTTGCTCCGCTGCGGCATCCGTGCTCAGCGCAATGCCGTCTATCGCAATGGGCCCGATCGGTTCTGGATCTATGTAGGTGATCACCCAAGGATCACCGGAAGTCCCGCTGCCGCCGCCAAGTCCCAGAGTTTGCCCGAGACTCACGTTGAGCCCGAGGTCGTTCTTGAATTTGGTCTTGATATTACTGGCGGAGGTCTTCGGGGTGATTGTGGTGGTCTTCTTCACGCCCGTGATAGGGTCGGTATACGCGAGTTGGAGCGTTCCCCCGACACCGTCCGACCACAGCCGATGCACCTCTCGGACGGGGACCACGCCAACGGTCGTCCGGTTGACGATGGCGAGACCCGCCTGGAGCGGATTGCTGTCGGCTTTTTTGACCTTGAGCTTTTGCGAGACCTTCCCCGGTGTCTGGAATGTGATGACCCACGGGCTGGCTTTCGTTCCGGCCCCGACGACCTCGACGGTCTGTCCTGCGGGGAGCAGAGGGTTTAGCGCTGTTCGGATCGCGTCAGGCCCGACGTCATAACGAATCGGGCCGCTCGTGTTGCCACCGACCCCGAGCTTGCCGCCAAATTTCAGCCGGAACTGACCGCCGATCGCGTCTGTCCAGAGGTGGCGAACCTCCCGAAAGGCATCCGCGCCCACTGTTTTTAATTTGAAGCCAATGGAGCCGCCCGTTAGGTTATCATCGTTAAAAGACCAAAAATCAATCTTCGGCCCCGTGTCATTGAACGTGATGCGCCATTTCTTTCCTTGACCGGGTAGAGTCGTCACTTGCTCTACCGTCACATTGGCATTCACGTTGGGGGCGTTCAACGCATTCTGGATGTCCGTCGCCGTGACCGTAGCGACATCAAGGAGTTCCGTGTTGGTACCATTGGGCGCGAGCGTGAATTGTCCTGAAGATGCCTTGGTCGAAACCTCCCACACCTCTTGCACGGCATCCGCACCCTTGGTGACGATATCCACGGTCGCCGTACCGCCAAGCCCGGACGTATCCACGAGGATCGGGCTTGCTACCGGACCAGTTTTGGGCAGCAGTGGGTCGGTGATATTCAGAAACGACCCGGCACGCGCAAGCACTCCCGGAGAAGGTTCGTTGAACTCTATCGACCACGTGCCGGCAGCTTTCTCGGTCACCTTTACGTCAATGCCGAACGTGTCCTTGAAGACCTTCTCGAGGTCGACGTCTCTGACGTTGTAAGCGATATCTTTGCTCGTCTTGCCGAAAAAGCTCAGTTTGAAGCTCCCACCCGCCGCGTGGACAGTCAGCTCACGGCCTCCTTGACAGGGGCGACACCATGGGTGACGGTTTCCGACACAGCCTGGGTGGTGAGCGTGTGAGCGACACCGTCCGTGTTGACGAAGACCGGCTCACCGCCGAAGCCGAAGATGCTCGAGGCCCCACTCTGACCATAGGCTGAGTAATCCAGGATGTTGGACTTGTCGGCCGCCTGGCCGGCCCGCCGGTGAGTTTCCCCGGCAGGACAGCGCCATCCTTGAACTCATAGGTGTTGTTGCCTTGGCCGCCGATCAGATTGTGAATGTTGTAGGCGATGGCCTTGTGTTTATTGCCATCGGTGACCGTGATCTTGTTGAGCGCAACCGGAAAACCAACGCCGGTGAATTTGGACAGGAACCCCGGATCGGTGTTCTCCACGACAAAGGTGAGATCCACGCCTGGCCCAACCCGGGAAAAGTCCAGGGTTCCACTGCTGCTGGCCTGGTTATCGATGAGGAGGCTTTTCGCCCAATCCTTGCCAAAGTTATATTTGTTGGTGCCGGTGCCGCCGACGAGCACTTCGACGTGTTGAATACGGGGCGCGAACCCGGTACCCACAACCGCATTCCCATCTATTGTTGGAGAAACCTGGATGCCCTTTCCGTCCCC
>Ga0066190_10000019_pt1 | contig 20984 bp, 16 predicted proteins | sample WorMettanBELIZE1_FD_58708 | JGI IMG/M metagenome (GOLD analysis project Ga0066190, IMG submission 58708) | Marine gutless worms symbiont microbial communities from Max Planck institute for Marine Microbiology, Germany - Olavius tantulus... | ecosystem: Host-associated > Annelida > Digestive... | reverse complement strand
TTTAAAAAACTGATTGACGCGCCTAGGGAAATCGTGGATCTGGTGCGGAATGACGGCTTACTTAGAGCAAATTTGTGCTCAAATTCGAAATCTTCTACACTCCGTCAAGGACACAGGAGTTGTTTATAAGAGTTGTTCCTGGGAGCGTCTTGCACCTTATCTTCCCCCCATCCCTCCAGGGTCTTCTCCGTTGCGGCAAAGAGGATGAGTAGGGTGTCCCACTTTGGCGCACTGAGGGTGCCCTGTTGAAGGTCTGGAACACATAAGGAGTTTGATTTGACGCTGCTGAAGTCATATGTTCAACAGTTGCTGGAAGATAGCGACCTTCCTGAATCTTCGTGGATCACCCTCTCTTCGTCCCCCTTTGCGGGGAGATTGGATCTCGACCAAGGAATTTCCTGTACCATACGAGAACCTCTAGGAGGACCTTCCGATTCATTTTGCATCGAGGGTGATGTTGCCCCATACGCGTCCATTCACCAGAAGGATAGAAAACGCCGTTCTGAGATCCTCCTTTACATAATGAGGGGTAATCTCTTTGGAAAAGGAACAGGACAAGGTATTCTTTTCCTCAAGAATGTTCCTAAGGATGCTCCCAAGGATGTTTCCAAAGACGGCGCAACAGCAGAGGAGGATGAGACGAGAGAAGAGGTCATCTGTCTCAAGAAAGAGATCTGTCATTGCGTTGATTTCTCCGTCTTTAAGGAGCAGGTCACTCTCTTGGCTAACTTGATCGAACTTTGGAGGGAACGACTTACGTGCGTGCAATAGTAGGTGAACGTGGTCCATTGGAAGGGGTCACCATCTCTTTGGAAAGAACAGGCGTGTTTCTCGTGGGCCGAAAGGGCAAACAGAATCAGCAAGAGTCTTGTGATATCTATCTCAACCACCCCTCCATTTCGAGGAAACACTTCCGTTTGTTCGTGCAAGACGATGGCGTGTTCATCGAAAATTTGAGTCTGGTGAATCCTGTATTGATTCATCGAAAACCGCTCAAGAAGAAAACGGAACTATTGGACGGCATGGTCGTCCAAATTGGATCTACCGAGTTTCGGTGCATCCTAGAGGAGGCTGTCTCTTCCTCCTCTAGCGAGTCGATCATAGAGGATCTATCCTCCGGAGAGCTCCCATACTCCGATTCGCGCTGGTTATTGAAAGTGGTTTCTGGGCCTAGCGCTGGGGGAGAGTTCTTCTTGGAAACTGGAAAGAGTTATGTGGTCGGCAAGGATGTCTCACAGTGTGACGTAGTGTTCCATGATCGCATGATTTCCCATCGACATCTGTCCCTCACCGCCCAGGAAGATGGAACAATTCTTCTGGAGGACTTAGAATCCCGCAATGGAACTTTCATTGATGATGCGCGGATGGAGGAATCTTCTCTTCCGATCCCTCCTATGGCTCGCATTCAGGCGGGGATGAGTGCTTTCATCATCGTGGACATGCACCAGAAAGACGAAACCCTCATTCAGGTCTATGATTCTAAACCCGAAGAGGAGGTACACCAGAAGGAATTCTCATTCAGGGAAATTTCTTTCATGTTAGCCGCTTTTGCACTGGGTCTTCTATTCCTCGTAGGGGGAGGCTCCCTTTTTCGGGGGGGAGATGTGCAAATACAGAACGTAGACACTGAGAGCACCTTAAAGAAGATGATAGAGCCCTTTCGCGGAGTGCATTTTTCATACAACCAGGACACAGGCGATCTATTTCTCCTTGGGTACGTGCACTCCCAAACAAAGAAGAATGAACTCCTCTTTGCTTTGCGATCTCTAGAACTGAGAAACATTGAAGACCATATCGTGATCAATACCACTATCGTGGATGAAATGAACGCTATCTTCGCCAAGAATGCCTCTTGGCAGACGGTCAATATGCAAGCGTGTCCCAATTCAGGGCAATTCATCCTCTCGGGATACGTGGAGGACCTTCCTGCAGCGCAATCGCTACAAGATTACGTCAACCTCTACTTCCCTTACCTAGAGCGATTTACAAACCGGGTCTTGGTTCAGTCCTTGATCTACGATCGAGTGGTGAATATCCTGCATCAGATGGGCCACCTGAACATTCAAGTCAGTTGCTTAGAGGGTAATGTGAGTCTCACAGGAACGGCAGCAACATCATCTTCCTCTTTTGAGGAGGCTGTGAGCGACATTCGGAAGGTCCATGGTGTGAGAAGGGTCAACAACAATGTAATATTTTCTGGCAGTCCCTCTCCTAGAGGGGAGACTACGGACCTTTCTGATCGCTATACCGTAACTGGGATTCTAATGAAGGGGAAACAGGGTATCGGAGCAACGATCAATCAACGGGTCTATTTCTTAGGGGAGTTGATCGATGGGATGGAGATCGCGGATATTCATCGTCATGGGATTCTTCTCAAACAAGGTGGACTAAATTTTACGATTTATTATGATGACGCCATAGGCGGGGGAAAGGGCTAAACTCTTCTCCTTGTCCGCAGAGGGGGGGCATGGACCGATCAGACAAACCTAAGTCAGGCCATAGCGTGTTCCTGAGAAGGGAGAAAAGGACCGCTTCCGGGGCTCCTATTCAGGCTTCCCTTTCTGACTTGGAGAGGAAGATTCTCGAAGATCCTGAAGAAGGGAAAAGGCTTGAAGAATACGCCTCTGCCCAATCTGAGAAACTCAACTTAATCGCTTTAAGGGGGACAGAATCCTTGTCCATCCAAGATGTGGCTCGTCTGAGGAAGGGCTATGAGGCCTTGGGCAACGTTGTGAAAGAGATCCGCAGGCGTATTAGAACATACATCGAAAAAAAGAATTAATTTAGGAGAAGCAACCTATGGCTGCCGCAAATAGTGAAGGGATTTCCTTTGACGATATGATTAAGGGTGTCGGAGCTGATGAGACTACTCTCGGGGAAGACACAAAAAAGATGAGCGCCCAGGGCGCTACCCCTACCCTGGTGGATTTCATGGGCCTTCAGATGAAAGTTTCTAAGTTTTTGGTTAAATTAGAAACACTCACTCATCTGATGTTCACTATGACTTCTGCGAAGGTAAAGATCATAGGAAACATGAGATTCTCCTAGCTGAGATGTGGGGAGATTTTGGGGTTCATTTTGCGGGAGGAGTATGGGTTCTTCGTTTCTGGGCGACTTTGAGTTGTTGTTGGAGGCCTCTTCTGTGGCTGCCCATCATGGGGAGCATCAGATGGCCATGGATCTTGTCCAATCCGCTGAAGTATTGCATCCCAAACATCGTATGTGTCACCTCTCTCGGGGGTACGCTCTCATCCACAACTTGAAGTACAAGGAGGCTGCGCGAGAATTGACGCATGTGATCCATCACGAAAGGAAGGATGAAGCTACGGAGTTCGCCAAGCTTCTCCTTGCCGTTTGCTATTTCTCTTCCACAAAAGAGGACGAGAAAGGAAGGGAGATCTGCAAGTCTGTTCTTGCTTCTTCTGATGAAGATTCCAAGGCGTTGGCTCAGACGATCCTCGATCATGCAACTCAATTCCCTGTCGAGCAACAAGAAGAGAGCCCACTCTCCCTATCCCAAAAATCTAGAAGTGGTTCCAACAGTGACCCCAAAAGTGGTTCTATAAGCCACTCTAAGGTTAGTTCCTCAACATCTCCTGGGAAGGAGGAAGTGTTATGACTGCAGCAACACCATCCGAACTGCCCTTAGGGTCTTCCTCGAAGGTGAACACGATCAAGACTGACCTCGATGCTGGCTCCGGGGCTATGAGGACGAGGTCTGCGCCGAACAAAAAGTTTTCCTTAAACGAAGCCACTCAACAAAAAGGAAGCACGGTAGGGACTCGCGGTGCGAACACCCCTTCCCCTCTCTCGGTCAGCAAACAGTTGCAGGCTTCCTCCGCACAAGAGCTCTTACAAAAGGCGATCAACAAAGAGATGACAACCATAGCGAGTACTTTGCAACACTCCGAAGAGGAATTGAAACTGGAGAGAACCTCTTCAAAGAAGGTTCATCGGGCGACAAAGTTTGCTAAGAAGGGAAATAGTCTTCTCCAGACAGCTGCTGATAAATTAGGTGTATCTCTCGACTCTCCACGAGCAAACAAGAAGCAAGATAAGGTTGGTAGCATCTCCTCCTTACTTTCATACAGTTCCCAGTTGACAGGGCGGATACAGAAGAAGTTAAACGATATTTCATCTTCAAAAAAACCTCTTTCCCAAGCACAGATGATTGAACTCAATCTCATACTGAGTGAGGCTGTCGTCTTCTTCGAGCTCTTCTCCTCTATAGGGGGGAGGACGGGAGATGGCCTATCCAAGATAATGAACATGCAGATTTGATGGACAAATTTTTGCAATCTCTGGACCAGATTCAATTGCCTAAAATGTACGGCCGTATCACGGAAGTGGTAGGCGTACTGGTCAGGGCCACTATGCCTAAGGCCAAGATGGGAGATACATGCCTCATTGAGCGGGAGGGGCTTCCCCACTTGCCGGCTGAGGTAGTTGGGTTCACAAGGTCCGAAGTGATTCTCTCCCCTCTAGGATCGATGGAGGGTATTAGCCCCTCTTCCAGGGTCATTCCCCTTAGAATTTCTCCTCGGGTGCCTGTAGGTAGGCAACTTTTGGGGAGGGTGCTCAATGGTTTGGGGGAACCTCTCGATAGCGATACAAAGGGGCCTCTTGGAACGACAGTTACCTACCCCACGATGAACTCTCCTCCCAATCCATTGGAACGAACCCCCATTAAGGAGCCTCTTTCTTGCGGTATTCGTTGTATTGATGGACCTTTAACCATCGGCCGAGGCCAAAGGGTGGGTATTTTTGCTGCAGCTGGTGGAGGAAAGTCCTCCCTCTTGGGAATGTTAGCGCGCAATACCGAAGCAGATGTAAACGTTATCGGACTCATCGGGGAACGGGGGCGAGAGGTAAGGGAGTTTCTGCAGGATTCCTTGGGCGAGGAGGGTTTGGCCAGGTCTGTTGTAGTGGTATCCACATCAGACCAACCCTCTCAACTAAGACTCAATGCTGCCTACGTCACTACAGCGATTGCGGAATGGTTTCGAGAGCAAGGGCTCAACGTTGTGTTAATGATTGATTCCATCACTCGTTACGCACGAGCGCTCAGAGAGATAGGGCTTGCGGCGGGGGAACCCCCCGCCCGAGCTGGGTATACGCCATCGATGTTTGCGTGTCTTCCAAAACTACTAGAGCGTGCGGGGAACTCTAAGCAAGGATCGATCACGGCCTTTTATACTGTGCTAGTCGCTGGGGATGACCTTCGTGAGCCAGTAGCGGATGAGAGCATCTCCATCCTGGACGGTCACATCATTTTATCTGCGGAACTGGCGCAACAGTTTCATTACCCTGCCGTTGACATTCTTCCGTCCCGTAGTCGCGTCTTGGAAAAGATTGTTTCTAAGGAACATTTGGAATTAGTGGGGAAGTTAAGAACTGTACTGTCCCACTACAGGAAGAATGAGCTTCTCATCCGGTTGGGAGAGTACAAAGTGGGATCAGATAAGAATGTAGATTTTGCCTTGAAATACATTGAGCCTGTAAACCAATTTTTAAAGCAGGGAATCAACGAACGTTCTTCGTTGAGCTCCGCACTGCAAGGATTAAGGCGCATCTTCTCCTCATGAGACATGAATACCCCCTAGAACAGTTGATCGCGATCAAGAAACAACGACTGGAAAAGGCTGAAAGAAATTTGCTGGAGGCTAAACAACAGTTGGAACAGGAAGAGCTCGCCCTAAAACGCAAAATGCAAGAGTGCAGAGAGGCTCAGGATGTGCACGATGGTACGGTTCTACACTTCTATGACGTGTTTCAGCAGGGGCTATCAAGCAACGAGATCCTACAACACAAAGAAAAGATGAAAAACACCCTTGAAAAAGTCCGTGAAGAAGAGGAAAATGCGCAGAAGCAGAGAACAGTGAGGGATACAGCCCAAGCCAAGAGGCAAGATTGTCAACGCGTAGTGCAGAGGAAAAGGGTAGAGCTGGAAAAAATTTCGATGCACCGCAAAGAGTGGAAACGAGAAGAGCTTCTCGAAGAAATCAGGGACCTCGCCTCCGAACAGGACGAAATAGGTGCAACCCGACACTACATGCGGCAGAGGAAAGACCATTGTAAGGAGGGGCCATGAATGAGCAAATAGATCGTCTTTCTCTCCAGGGGGAAAAACAACAATCTTGTATTACGAGGAGTCGTCGCCAACTGAGAAGTGAGTTCGACCCATCGTCCAGGAAGAAGATTCACAAGGTGGACGAAAGCCTCCTTTCCCAGCAAACGCACCAGGATTCAAACGACAGAAAGCCCCCCCCAAAGAAGAAAAAGGAAAGGGAAGAGGGAGAAGAGGGTATCTCCCCCATCCTTCTAGCGGCGGGGTGTCGATCTAGCAGCAAAACTTCTGACATTTGTGCTAGCGATCCCGATACAAATACCATCCTCCAAGAAGCCTCTTCCACGACCCTCGATTCTATCCTTTGCATGCATCAACACTCTTTTCCCTTGGACGTCCTCCCCCCTCAGAGAACGGAAGAGAGTACTGCCCAGACTGTATTCTCGTCAGATTCCCTTGCGGCGGAACCTGAATCACCGTTCTTTGAGTTGGATGAATCTTTTGGAAATCGCTTCCTTAGAGCCTCTAAGGGGGAACTCTCCCAGGAGGAACGTCAAGGGAAATGTCAAGAAGAACCTCAAGAGGAACCTCAAGAGGAACCTCAAGAAAAGCGCCTAGGAGGGGAACCTCAAACAGTTGCTGCACCTGTCATTGCGCCTGCTTTTGTCGACTCCTCCAACATGTTTTCCCTGCAGTCGACAACGCGTAGGGAGACCTCTCAAGAGTTTTCCTACTCACTCGTGGAGCAGATCTCTACACTTGCAAGTTGGATACATCAACAACATGATAACGGGGATCGCACGACCCAGATAGAGTTGGTGGGTGAAAAGTTTGAGCAATCTCACCTTTTTGGTACCATAATCGAAGTGAAGGAGACTTCTTCCGCTCCTAGATGTTACTCTGTTACAATTCAGAGTCCCAGGGTGGTCCAGCAGTTATTTATCGACCATGCGAGGGAGGCTCATCTTCTATTTGGTTGTTCGGATACTCCTTTCTCTATCCAGAGGATTGATGTGGTTTGTTTGCCTGAAGAGCAGTATGCTCAAGATCCCCATGGACAGTCCGGTCAACAAGGAGATGATCAACACCATGGCCGGGAACATGACCAGCACCGTGGCCAGGAACATGATCAATAACTAAGGAGAATAACAACGACCATGTCTCAGCTTCTAGACCTCCTTCCTGAACTTAGCGAACAGTTGCAAAAAGCTTTGCAAATCAGACCTGCTCCTTTTCCTACACAACGAATCGCAGAGCAGATATTTGATGCTTTGGGGTGGACCTCCGCAACATATCACCTATCGCAAAGCAAATGGTCTCCCTACACTCCTGTAGAGGGGGGCACGACTCTCTCTTTCTTTGTTCCTTCCTTGGGGGGGCATTGTTTTGTTCACTTTACTGCATCCGATTTGCAATGCCTATACCGGTGGAGCACGAACTGGGACACCCCTAAACAGGGAGAGATCCTCCACCCAGAGTTTGGCTCTATTCTTCAACAGTTCTATGCTCACCTGGTGCATCTCGCTTTAGAACAAACCCTGGGAGGGAGTCATCCCTTTAACCTTTCTTCCGCACAGCCCGAAGCAGAAACTTTGTATTGCCATTATGATCTTACTTTGACTCATCATGAAGGTTCTATTCACTTCCAACTTTGGCTTGAAGCGTCCATGGTTGAGCAATGGAACGAGACCCAACAACACCAATATCCTTGGGAGGCTTATAGTGAAGTCCCTATTACCCTTTCCTTGTTTTGTGGGGAGACCCCCCTTTCCGTAGAAGAGTTTCAAACCCTAGAGGAGGGCGATTGTGTCCTGTTGGACCGATGTTCTATGAACCCTGAGCAAGGAACAGGACACGTAGAGCTTTTCCTATTTACAAGAACGTTTGCACGTGGTGCTCTGAGGAAAGAGGGAATTAAAGTGCTCGATTATCATCAGGAGGAATCAGTGAGTGAGTCAAACGAAGAAGAGTTTTCTATAGGAAATCTACCCCTAACCATGAAGATTGAGTTGGATACCCTTTCCATCCCCCTACGCGAATTAATCTCTCTAGGTCCTGGTCAGCTTCTACCTTTCACTATGAATGCTCAGCAATCTGTCTCCTGCATCGTGCAGGGAAAACGTGTTGCAAAAGGGCATCTCGTGCGCTTAGGAGACCAGATAGGGGTGAGGATCGATTCTATCTTGGCATCGCACGCGTCCGCGCACACGACCGCACATTCGCCCACGCGGGACGCACGGGAAGTCCCGAAGGAAGCCGGAGGGGAAGCAAAAAGGGGGGGAAATAGAGTTCCACCGCAATCATCAAGGACAGCATCGACGGAGTCGTATCAAGAAGAAGGACTAGGGGCACAGGAAACAGTGATTCCCTTCGATGAGGACTCGGACATGTTCTAAAACGTCTAGCGTGTCAAAGTACCTCGGTTATGGGAAAGTTGGGAAGAAATTCCCACGCTGACTTTCTCTGAAGACCTTCTACTGAGGTTCTGATGGTTGTTCAGGGGTTAAGCTTCCCCTATGCCCAACTTTTTTCTGATCTTTCTGCTCAAAAACAATCGTCTTCGTGTATCCTCATCGGGGGCTCTGTTCCAAAAGGCTTTTGCTACTTGCTCTTTCTGGTTTCCTGGAACTTCTTTGTATAATTTCGCCACGTCGTCCCAACAGACACCGGTCGTGTTACCCCCTTCATCCTTTACGGGTTTAAGACACTCTTCCAGAGCTTTTAAGATAACTACCTCGCTGTTCTTAAGGCGTGGATCCAAATCTTTGAACGTGTCAACTACCTTGCTTTTTTGTGCGTTACCAAGCTTCCGCAAGGCTTTCTTCTCAGCAGGATCACCTTCTGGGGGGGTGGGCACAGATTTAGAAGCAGAAGTTGCTCCTCCGAGTGCGATAACAGTAGCTCCACCCGAACTGGAGGAGACTTCCTGCTCTGCCACACTCGTAGGCGTGCCAGGGCTGGTCAATTGATGATCTTCCCAACCACTATCTTTAAGCCAAGGTCTTAAGGTGTTCCTACTATTCTCGGGAAGGTCCCGATAGATGTTCAGTGCTTTCTCGCAAGGTCCAGACCTACAAAGGACTTCCTTGAGAAGGAACTGATGCTCCTTCTGCTTGGGCAGCAATAACTCCCATATTTCCGATATATTGCTCTCCGTGACCCGAGATGTTAGCGTTGATGCAATTCCGAAGTCTTTTCGCATTATCGCCGAAAGTGCTCCACAAAGTGTTCCAAATACATCACACAAATTCCCTTCAGGAACATGTGTTATTAACATACATATCAGCTCAATGTTCTCCATCTCGCTCACGGGGATAGTTCTGTCTTTGATGAGTTCCCAGAAATGTTCTTGCTGTTGCTGTAGTCCTTGATCCGATGAACTGTCATACAGTCTGGAAAGAAGTAGCATGACAAGGTTAGGGTTCTTTTGGATGCTTTCGTTGAGACGCCCATACATATCAAGAGCTTTTCCAGAAGAAACTCTTTCTAATAAAAGAAATGCAAGGTCTTCGCTATCTATCCAATCAGACCCAAAGCTCTCCACGAATTGATCGAGGTTCTCCCCTTCCACTCTCATTAGGATCGTTGTCTTAACGTCAGCACTTACTTCGCTAAGGGATACGAACTGTTTGCAAAAAGTAGGCACAGATTTTGGGCGCGCTCTAAAGATTGCACGGCACATCACATAGTCATTTTCGCGTAAATTTTTTGGGAAACGAGAGAACAGTTCCAGTATATCTTTCTGTTTTGCTTGGTCTAAAAGGGTCAACAATACGGGTATGGTGTTTAAGTAAATTTCGGGAAGCTGATCTGCTACTTCAATAATATCTCCACTATAAACTTGTACTAACAAGAAGATGACGCTGTATATGTCACAATGAAGTTTTCCAAGGTTCTTTCCCATTTTCTCTAACCTAAACCCCAAGGATCTTTCTCCTTTCTCTGCCAGCACTGTCAGCGCGCAATGATAATCGAGACGACCTTCTAACCACTCCTGAGGCCCAGAATTGCGACTGCTTTGTCTTAAAATGAGCATTCTTGTTTTGTAGTCGCAAGCAGGACTGCTGAACCCCTCGTACCCCATCCCCTTCTCGAGGAGTCCTTTTTTCTCTAGGGATTCCTCGAGTTGCCTCTCTCGCTTACATTGCCTTTTCGTGAAATCTTTAAAATTTGAGAACCCCTTCATATGTTCGCTCTCCAGAAGGAAGGAGCTGTAAAGAGTACCTTGAGAGTGTGCTTCACAGTTATCCTTCGTCATGAGCCAATTCTCTACAAACGTATCCCAGTCGATGCCGGGGTCAATATTCTCACCCACGCAAGAGCAACCGTAGAGCTCATTCAAGAAAAGGGGGCTCTTCTTGTTTTTGTCTGAGAGTTTCCGACTTGCTTCGGGCAATAATTTCTCCCTTCTCGCTTGGAGGCATTTGGAGGCGATCTTATGTCCTTTTTGAATATATTCTGAAGCCTGTTCAGGTGTCGTACCAGCCTCAATCCCAGCATCCTTAAGAAAGGCCTCAAACTCTTGATGTGTGACGCTCTTGAGCCTTACTTCAATATCACCCCCTGAACCGTGGAGAGGAATTGGACCTTCCTCTTCCAGGCGTTGGAACCTTGAACGTAATTGTTCTCTTCTGATGAGAGACTGGATGTTTGATGTGCAAGTCTCTTCTCCTGTTGAGAGGATCTCGTCTTCTGATGGATGCTGTATCTGTGCAGAAGGGCGCATCTTGAGCACGAGGTGGGAAAAGACCATCATGTTATTCTCCCTCATCTGTGATGGGAGCTTTTCAAATGCTTCGAGCGCTTCCAATGGCTCCTTCTCTTGTAACATCTTGCAAACAAACAAGGGGGTTTCTCGCTTGTTTCTCCTCCTCTGGATCAAATTCTTGATGTCCTCATTGGTTTTCAAATTGTAAGGGATGAATGGCTCAAAGATTATCATGTCTGGAGTCTCATGGAGCATGGAAAGACAGAAGAGGGTGTCCTTGTTTTTATCCATTACAGTTTCAACAAAATCAGCGGCCTGACTGGGGAACCGTTTTGCCAAGATCTTTGCGCAATGAATGCAAAAAGAAGGATTTCTCTTATAAAAATTACTCGCACAAAAACTAAAGAGACTGATCACAGATTTTTCTGTGTTCACCACAATCTCTGCAATGTCTTTACTACGTGCTCCTTTTTCAAGGGTTTCCCTGAGAAGGTTTGCCCTCCCCAACGGACTTTCTGTTTTTTTATATTTTTCGACGAAGCCGCTGCTATCAGCATGCTCACCTAGCGCACCGTGCTCAATAGAAGCGATAGCCACCACGGCCGTAAGATTTACCTGATTAGGTTGATTCTCCTCTAAATTCGGCGATCCTCCCTCAGGGTTTTCTACCAACGGCAGGGGAGACTTTGGGTATTCGCCTGTGGGATCCACGGGTTCCTCCTTATTTCAAACTTCAAGTTATAGCGACATTGGGCAATGACACTGAAATCACACCCCAAGAACCAGTCACAAAGGCGGAAAACCTATTGTGTTCGTAAGCCTTGTTCGACAACCAAGCATAACATCAAATGTGTCGATCTATTTTGAAGCCTTGCTTTATTTATAGCATCTTGCCGCTTTACAGAACGCAATTCTGTCACATCTCCTTAGTCTACCGCAACACCCAAATTATTAATTGATCAATCTGTTGCTAACTTCTTTTGAAAGAAAAACTTTCCTGCTTCCCTTTCATGAAGCAGAGAAGATGATAATCCCTTGCATCTCCAGATGCGGATCTACGAGATTAGTTCAGAAAGAATCTGCTCACATTATTTTTCGTGGTCTCTATAAACAGAAACCACGCTAAACTTTAACTTTTCGCGAGGAAACCAAAACGTTTTTGCCGATGAATGGCGCAAAAAAATTATTTCGCAGCACATCAATCTAAGACCTGGACATAACCAGCTCCCATTCCCCTTCGGTAGAGTGTTTCCTTGATTCCTCATGTCATCGTCCACTCATATGACAGGCTCTGTGATCAAGGGTTAAGCAGCCACTGCTTTGCGTTCTGGCATTTTAGGTTAATCGTCATGCTGACTGGTTCCATATGACGATTAACCTAACCCCTGAGCTAGATTTCTGTACATCCAACGCCCATCTGGTATGCAATATCCATCCAGCATGGCCGACCATCCGAAAGATCTTCCACGTGTTGGATCCTCTCTTCTGTCTGAAGCAGAACGACTGCACCCTCAAGAGGAGAACTGGAGAGGAGAGCCGACGCATTAGTCCATTGGTTGTGTTTTCTTGCATGTTCGGCATCTATCGAGTCACATCTACGCAGGCAACATGGAATCGCAAAACAGGATTTTGTCTTTAGTGGAACTCTCTCAGTCCATTCTTGACAAGGAATGCCCTCAAGTTCTCTGCAATGATTGCGCGTAACGGAGGGGACGACAAAATTCTATTGATGATCTTCTTCCATTTTGACGGCAGGGGGCAACATAAAAGGGTCATCTTCGCAGCAAGGTGGATCTTCTTGAGGACCGAGAGGGGGAGCAGGGGGACAAAGAGGACGGAGTTGTTCATCGTTAGGAGATGTCAAGACATCATTACGGCGGTTCTCTTGAGGGAGAAGGGTGAAAATAGGAGGAATCATTAGACGAACCTGGTCAAAGGGGTTGATAAATCTAAGCGTGGCAAGAAGCATGGCAAGAAGCATGGCAAGCACCACAATAGGGAACTGTTAGTAGGGTCAATCAGATCCATTGTTCCGGGAATAAACAGAAGCTCCCCAGTCAAGGCTCGATTGCACGCACTAGTGCACGAAAACGACTCAAGGAAATCTCTCGATAAAAGCATTGGCCATGAGGATGAGGAAAATAGTGCTTTGAGTCCAGATGGGCTCGAACCATCGACCCACTCCTTAAAAGGGAGTTGCTCTACCGACTGAGCTATGGACCCCTACGCATATTCTAACCGATCGTTCTTCTCCGAAGAGGAGAACACATCTTTCCATGAGTCCAGATGGGCTCGAACCATCGACCCACTCCTTAAGAGGGAGGTGCTCTACCAACTGAGCTATGGACCCCTACACTTCAGAGCAATTCTTCCATTCGCAACACCTTCCTAGGGTGCTCCTAAGGCACTCCTCTAGCGCTCCCTACGGAAAGGGATCCTCTTTCCCTTTTTTGACCCCAAGGAGAATCGAACTCCTGTCTTCAGAATGAAAATCTGATGTCCTAACCACTAAACGATGGGGCCATACAAGTCAAAAACGGTTATTGTGCCAGAGAGCGCATTTGTGATTCATTAGATTCGCAAAGCACTAGAAGCGACCTCCTGGGCAACCTTCTCTTACGCTTCCACCCCTATGAGCTGACGCGGGAGCCACGGGGATGAATCGTACCAAAAAAGAATTAATTTCAAAAGACCCTTTTCGTCCTCTGTGCTTAGAACAGCCCATTCCCTATATCGAGAGAAAATCCTTTTTTGTATACCCTGAACCCAGAACGTAGAAAATTGAATGCAAGTATTTACCCATGTCTAGACAGGTTCGCGTACGCGTTGCCCCTTCCCCTACGGGAGATCCTCATGTAGGGACTGCCTATATAGCTCTCTTCAACGCCCTTTTTGCAATGATGCATCAAGGCGTCTTCATCCTTCGTATTGAGGACACGGATCAGGCACGTAGTCGCCCCCAGTATGAAAAGGCTATTTTTGATGCCATGCATTGGTGTGGTCTATCCTGGGATGAAGGTCCTGACGTAGGAGGTCCTTGCGGGCCCTATCGGCAATCAGAAAGGAAGGAAATCTATCAGAGGCACTGCCATCAACTCGTAGAACGGGGACATGCCTATCCATGTTTTGCTACGGCAGAAGAGCTCGAAGAGATGAGGATGATTGCTCGTGCTCAAGGTAAGTGGGTTGGTTACAATAGGAGGGATCGCAATCTCTCCAAGGAGGAGGTTCAACGCAGGGTAACAGCCGGAGAGCCCCACGTCATCCGCCTGAAAGTGCCTTTGGAGGGGGAGTGCTCTTTCGTTGATGGGGTTCGTGGGGAAGTTTCGTTCCAGTGGAGTGAAGTGGACGATCAAGTACTGCTCAAGTCCGATGGCATGCCTACCTATCACCTTGCTAACGTTGTAGATGACCATCTCATGGACATCTCCCACGTCATCCGTGGTGAGGAATGGATTAGCTCCACACCGAAACATCTATGCCTTTACCAAGCGTTTGGCTGGGAGCCTCCTCAGTTCATCCACATGCCCCTGATTCTGTCTCCCAACGGGCAAAAGCTTTCAAAGAGAAAAAACCCTACATCGATCTTCTATTACAGGGACATGGGTTATGTGCCAGAGGCGTTGATGAATTTCCTTTCTTTGATGGGGTACACGATGAGCACGCAAGAAGAGGTGTATTCGTGGGATGCTATTGCGCGTGACTTCTCACTTGAACGAGTGGGTCGATCAAGTGCTCGCTTCGACTCACAAAAACTGGACTGGCTCAACCAACAACATCTCATGCATGATCTGTCGCATGAGGAACTATGGCAAAGGATCAAAGAATGGGCCCTGGATGATGAAACAATGAAGAAACTGATGCCCCTAGTGGCAACAAGGATTACTAAATTTTCCGATTTTATTCCATCGGTTGCTTTCCTATTGTCCGGCGATCTCACCTATACTGATGCAGATCTCGCTGTAAAGGGACTCTCCCCCAAGCAGGTTGCTTGTCTCCTTTACGCCTTTATGTATGCGCTTGAACAAGAAGAAGCTTGGGATAAGGATGGATTTGACCGCCTTTCTAGGTCTACGGCGGCACAATATGGTGTGCATCATCGCAAGCAGGTGATGCCCCTTCTGTTTACGGTCATCACAGGATCCAAAAAGAGCATTCCTCTTTTTGCATCCATAAATTTTCTTGGCAAGGACCGAGCGAGAGCACGCATGAAGAATGCTATTGATGCCTTAGGGGGACTCACTCAGAAAGAGGAACGAGCAGTACAGGAATCTTTATGCCAAGGAACCACACCAGCCTTCTGGGAGGCTCACACGAGCGAGAAGCAGAGGGGAGAAAAAAGCACTTCCTCCCAATTAAGAGGTGAGACTCCGCAAAGGTACACGCAGAAGCAAACATGAATGAGTGGAGAGCATATTCCCTGTTGGACCGAACCCCAGCCTCTTTGGGTGGGGGGAAGGATGTATTTTATATCACTCTTTGCCCTGAAGGACTAGAGATAAAAGCCCCCACGACAAAAGAATCCCCAACATTCGACCCTCTGCAAGATCCCTCGATCATCCCCTACCGAGCGGGAGATTCTCTGTCCATTCTACCTGAGGAAGACCCAACACTCATAAATCAAGTGCTTGAAAAACTAGGTTGTGATGGTTCTGAACACATATCCCACCCCAGTAATGGAGAGACCCTTTCTTTGCATAAGCTGTTGCGTTACCATGTACATTTGCCTCGCGATCCAGCGCCTATAGGGAAAATTTCTCTGACGGAACAGGCAAGGCAATGGATCCCACAATTGCCCCGTCTCTATTCAATTGCTTCTTCTCCTTACGAGCATGTCCACAAGATGCAGTTCAAGATGCAGTTATTGGTTCGTCGCACTGGCATATGCAGCACAATGCTCTGTTCTCACCTCATGATAGGGCAGAAGATATGGGCTAAGATTCAACCCGCGAGGAGATTTCATCCTCTATTGAACCGTCCTATGTTCTTGATTGCTCAAGGTACAGGAATAGCCCCTTACCGCAGTTTCCTGGCCTCTTACCTCGTATCTTCGGATCTTCCACCACCTGCTAAGCCCCATTGGCTCCTCTTCGGAGACCGTTCCCCTGACTATTTTTATTATCGTCCTTTTTTCGAACAACTCCAAGAAAGGGACATTATCAAGTTGCGATGCGCTTTTTCCAGGGTCTCTCCTCATCAACGACTGCCCGAACTCCTCCATGAGCATGTAGACACCCTTTACGAAGTGATGCAACAGGGGGGGAATATCTTCCTTTCCGGAGATGTGTTATCTATGAAGAAGGACCTCTTCAGGATTCTACGCGGGGCCATCGAACGTCACAATCCGCTTGAGGAAGCTGCTTCCTTGTGGAAAGCGTGGAAACAACGGATACATATGGAAATATATAGTTGAGCCCTTCCATCCTCTCAACCATTTCACCTCCCTAGTCCTTCGTATTGCGAGAAGATCTGAGGTTGTTTATCTCCCCCCTTTTACCCATACCGATTCCCGTAGAAAAAAGACACTGGCCCCGTCTGAGGATGGTCTACTTGTTTTTCCGATGCGCGTGTAAACACGCGTTACGCCGCAACACAGTGGGTAGGCATCCTCCGCGCTCTTAACGACCTGGTTACATGCTTGTTTCACATTAACAACCTACCCTCCTAGTTGCCCACGACAACCAAAGAACGACGCATTAGTCTTCCCTTATTCACCCCCACTCTTCACCTCTAGGGAAGTGTTATTGCTGCTCATGTAGAGACAGAAATATGGTCACCCTGGCAGACCCTCCTACTCCGTCCTTTCCTTTGGGGATAAAACGATCATACAGCTTTATTAAGGCGTCTAAATGTAATTCGGACGAAATCCCTCCCTTCAACAGAGAGAGACATCCATAAGGCTGATCTTCGCCGAAGGCATGAACAACTTTTTTGAATCTCTCTCTGGTATCTGAAGAGGCCTTTTTGAGGGCTTCGTCGATCTGCTTATCGATTCCAGCTGTAGAACCTGACTTATAGGTCACAATTCCCCCTACTATTCCTCCGAAGGTTATTGCTCCTCCCACTATGTGGTCGAAGCACATCAGAATGATTGTTCCTATCGCGGCAATGAACAACCAAGGTGTAGCTGCTAATAAGGTGCTCTTGGGCTTCTGGTCAAGGCTCCCCCCCACTATAACTATATCTTCGCCTTTAATTATTCTTACTGATTCAGCTTCTGCCACATCAAAACTCAATCACAAAACAATACGCCTCTACTTTATCCACGAAGCCAATAAAATTGTAGGCCAAAAAACTCTTTTAAAGAGTTGGGGTCTCAAAAAGAGGTGTGAAAAATATTGCTACAGGTCATCTAAGACAATTCACTTTATTCCTCTGTACGGAAGAGTAAAATTCGTAGGCTCCTCAGTCATGCCCACGTGCGTGCTGAACCATGTTCGCACGAGTAATTAGGGGACTGCAAAGCAAACTTCGCTCCCCAACAATGCGTGATCTGCTCGTGCTTAGCAAATTCTTTGCCAGAGTCGCATGATTGTGCGAACGACTAGATTTGAATGCCCATTTGGACACCAAGAAAAACGATCACTTATGGCAAAAACTACGCCAGAGTCTAGAGAATAGAGAGTAGATTTTTCTTTTTAATCTAGCTATTAGGGCAAATCTTAATTCATTTTCAACTACGGTTAGAGTATAACCCTTCCCCACAGACGCTCCTACAGACGCTCCCATTGACCACACATTAAGGCCATCTCCAAAAGGCCATCTACAAGTCTATCTCCATAGTTTCCCAACCGAATTTTCTGATCTACAATCGACGGTCTCTCGCTGATATCTGTACGATTTGGAATGTGTCCTCGCCCATCACTGGATCCCTTCTTGTACTTGTAACGTTTTCCACCATGCCTGAGGCACTTGTACAAAAGACAGCTCTTAGGTGTCTCCTCTCTTCCTGTCTGCCTTGATATGTCGGTGAATAGTTCCGAAACTGATTGGTGTTCCCCGCTCTTTCAGCAAACCGTCAATCTGATCTGGACTCCAATGTGGGCTCTGGGTATCCATAACCTTCAGTCCAATCTCTTCAATCATCCCAGGGATCATACATTTGGGGCTACAGCTTGCGACACTTCCCCGTACGACTGCTTTTGCAATTACTTTCGTTTTTGCTTCCTCAGCAACGTATCCACCTCAAGCCCCATTTCTTTTTATCTACCTAGATAGTCAATGAAGGCACCATCAGCCCATTAGCAATCCATTAGGGAGGAACCATTAGGGGGGCCATGTCTGTTTTGGGTGTGCTTTATTGAGGGTAGAACGGAACCGTAGCCTCATTAAGCCTCAAGTGTAAGTGATGTCTTAAGGGGACAAAGCGGGGGCCTCTAAAGAATTCTCTTCACTCGGGTTAAGCCCCAGATGGATCAAACAAATGGGGAAGGAATTCTTCCAGATGGGAAAGGGGCACACATTCCATGCCTTCCAGGCTCTGGATGGTGTCATAGCTGCTATTGTAACTACTCTGAGGAAGGTAACAACGACGAAATCCCAGGTGTTTAGCTTCACGTAAACGCAATTCTGCATCACGCACGGCTCGGATCTCTCCGCTGAGTCCCAATTCCCCTAAGAACACAGCATTGCAGGGGACAGATCGATCGTTGAGAGCAGAGACTACTGCCGCAACAACACCCAGGTCGAGGGCTGGCTCTTGTATTTTTAAACCGCCCGCGATAGAGAGGAACACGTCATAGGGGGAGAGCGAAAGCCCTCCCTTGGCTTCCAGGACAGCCAGAAGGAGGGTCAGTCGGTTCACGTCGAAACCCGTGGCTCGACGGGCCGGCGTTGCAAAAGAAGTCTTCGCTACAAGTGCTTGTACCTCAACAAGGAGAGCCCGAGATCCTTTGATGGCGGGCACAACAGCCGAGCCTGACCGTTGAGCATTCCGTTCAGCCAGAAGGACTGAAGAGGGACTGCCTACTGTCTTGAGCCCTTTCTCTGTCATCTCGAGGAGGGCAATCTCGTCGATCGATCCAAACCGATTTTTAATCGACCTTAGCAATCGATAGCGCGTTCCACCTTCCTCTTGGAAATAGGCTACTGTATCCACGAGGTGCTCCAGGAGGCGGGGACCAGCAATTTCTCCCGACTTAGTAACATGACCAATGATGACACATGCTATACCTCGATCCTTTGCAACTCTCATGAGGGTCGCGGTTACTTCCCTCACTTGAGCTACTGAACCAGGGGAGGATGGTACATCATCGCGGCTCATAACCTGGATAGAGTCTACCACGATGATAGAAGGAGCAACAGTGTCTAAGCAACGCACTACTTCACTCATCTGTGTTTCATGGTGGAGAAGGAAGTGCTCTTCGTCCGGAACGGAGTGCAACCGTTGTGCTCGGAGCAAGACCTGTTGGGGGGATTCTTCGCCACAGAGATAGAGCACCTTATATTTCTGTCGTGAAAGAGCGAAGGAAATCTGAAGCAAAAGGGTTGATTTTCCAATACCTGGATCTCCGCCAATCAAGATCAAGCTTCCAGGAACAATCCCGCCGCCGAGCAATCGATCAATGTCCGACACACCTGTGGAGATTCTCTTCAGCTGTACTTGCACAACTTCCTTCATTGAAAGGGGACGCTTGGCCACAGCAGCATCCACCTGCTCTGCAATATCCCAAGAGCGGCAAGCGTCACATTGCCCGACCCAACGAGAGGAAGTCCATCCACACTGCTCACAGACCCATGTCGATTTTTCTTTACCCATGGTTTTTCCCGTTATCCATCAAAGAGGCATACTGCTCTAGAGCATGGGAAGCTGCATCCTGCTCAGCTCCCTTCTTGGAATTACCTTTTCCCTGGGCAAGGACTTGCCCATGGGCCGAGAGCGACACCCAAAAAGTTCGACAATGGGGAGGACCTTCTTCCTTGATGAGAGTGTACGTTGGGGTGATGCCCCACCTAGATTGACAAAAGTGTTGGATCTCCGATTTGGCGTTGGGCTGGGGGTGGTGGACCTTCTCTTGCACAAGATCTGAGAAATGGGAGAGAAAGAATCCCTCTGCGGCTTCCCATCCACCGTCCAAGAAGATAGCCCCCATGAGAGCTTCGAAACCGTTAGCACAGATCGAAAACCGCCCTTGTTCCCGATTCATGCGTTCTCCCTTACCTAAGAGAAAATACTCATCGACACCCAGGGATTGCATGTATTGAGCACAGGCCCGAGCATCTACCACCTGTGAGCACAAGTGGGTGAGTTCCCCCTCGGGAAGATCGCTCAATGTTTTAAACAGAAATGAAGAACAGATCAGCCCCAAAACCCGATCCCCCAAGAACTCGAAGCGCTCATTGTGAGGTAGGGGACTTCCTACGTGCTCATTGGTGTACGATCGGTGGACAAAAGCTTCAAGTAACAACCCTCTGTCTCGGAAGGAATATCCCAACTTCCTTTCGATTAGCTCGCAAGGAATCCACCGACTACAATCTTCCGACAAAGGCATACGGGGCGTATTGTATCTCGATGGGGAGAAATTTTCAAAAGCAACCGAAGAATACACGAACATGGAATGCGCAAACATAAGTTACGAACTATTAGATTATGAGTTCGTATTGCGAAGTTAGGATATCCTGCGACAGGGACACGTGTGAAGCACTGCGCCACATTCCCCCTATAGGGGTAATGACTGGTCTTCTGTACTCGTTTTCTTGCACTTTGGTATAGTGCACTTGACTTGGATCAAGCATAATCAGGCATGCGACAATTTTTTGCAGAAGTTTTTAAATCCAGCACATACAAGCACTTTTTCGACTATTGTTCCGCAATCCATTGCGGGGAAATACCCAGCAAATGCCCCCATCAGGACAACCATTCCCATGCAATTTTCCACCTAACAGCAGAGGAAACCAACGACCCACTTGAAGGCTTAAGCTAAGACTCATTAGCATAACCTTATCAAACTCCAAACATATGATAAACCTCCTCGCACTCGTCTCTGCACTTATGGTGCTTTATTCACATCACTCATCCCCGGCACCAGGCTGTTTCTTGGGGACATAATCCGTCATTCCGCATCGGGTCTACAACCTTCCCGTCGTCAACTAATTCTTTAAAGTATCTTTCCGCATCAAAATGAGGATTTCTCCGTTCCCCACTTTTGGGACGCCGGAAAAGCGCCCATCATTACCTGAGAAGGTATATTAAATACAGCATTGTCTTGC
>Ga0066190_10000017_pt1 | contig 21206 bp, 16 predicted proteins | sample WorMettanBELIZE1_FD_58708 | JGI IMG/M metagenome (GOLD analysis project Ga0066190, IMG submission 58708) | Marine gutless worms symbiont microbial communities from Max Planck institute for Marine Microbiology, Germany - Olavius tantulus... | ecosystem: Host-associated > Annelida > Digestive... | reverse complement strand
TTTTTCTCCCCCAAATCAGAAAAAAGGAATTTCTTTAAATTCAAATGCGGAATATGAGTTACCACAATATGTACTCAGCATTTCAATTGACTTGTCTTATGCTGTCTAAAAGGAGACCATGTCTTTGTTTTTGAAAAGGATGTATACATATAGAGCCTATAGACATTGCGTTTGAAGATGTAATGGGCGTCATTGGAAACGCACTTCGAACTAAGCAGCAACCATATTGATCGCATCAACAAAATCTTGCTGCAAGTTGCGAGTTCCTGCTTGGGCGAGACACTGTTCCTCTTGTTGTGCTGTGATTTCTCCAGCAGCTTGAGTAGGTGTGATGATCTGAGGTCTAACAAAAACAATGATGTTTTCTTTCGCTTGCTGGTGTCCACTATCTGAGGCAAAACGTCCTAACGCTTTTAGCCAACTGCTGGAAGCGGGCGCTGAGTCCTTCCTCCCCCTTGTATCCCTCAATACCCCAGAGATAGCCACAAAACATCCATTGGGAACATGAACTTGTGTCTGGATTGTCTGTTTGGAAATAGCGTTTTCTACTCCTCTAGTCCCCTCTCTCTCATCTTCCGTAAAGGTGTAATCTATCTCCATGGTAACCGTATCGGCTCCACTGATCATGGGTTTAACTCTGAGCTCCATACCCACATTTCGATAGTCTAGTGTTTCGGTGACAGATCCTTTTGAACCTGAGTAGGATGGATCAGAAACTTTCTTAGAGACTTCAAAAGGACGATTACTCCCTGAAAACACCACAGCTTGCTGGTTGTCCTGAGCAATGAGCTTGGGGTGGAGAATGATTGCTGTTTCTTTATGCTCTTCCAGAGATCGAGCCAAAGCGGCTAGGCTAGAGAATGTTTGGGCCCCAAAGCTAATTGAATCCCCAACGACACCCATGTCGAGTCCGCGGTTAAACAAACCGACTTTCCCTTGCTTGGTGTCCGACATTAAATCATTCCAGTAGGACCCGTAGGTGGATCCCTCGCCAGGACCTGAACTCAAGGAAGCTCCACAGCCGGCAAATTTACCAGAAGCTCCCCAACGGAGACCAAGGTTCATGGAATGATCCATTCTCATTTGGAAAATCAAAATTTCAATGAAGACCTGTCTCTGAGGGCGGTCTATGGTGTCCAAGGTTGCTTTAAGTCGGCCTAATGTCGAGGAGTCACCAGAAAAAACAAGAGAGTTATTCGAGCGCAACCACTGGGCAGACGCAATAGCGTTCATTAGATTCGCATCATCTTTATTCTCGTCATGCCTTCTGAGGTCTGAACCCATGGACTGCAGAGCCTCTAGAATAGGTTGACCTTGTTGGTGATTCAATTTGTATACGAGGAAGGAGATATTCTTCTTGCTCGCCACCTCTTTATCTTCTTTTAAACGAGCGTCTTTATCCTGCATCAAAACCTTCACTCGATCCAACGTTTCTGGAGTGCCCGCAAAGGTGATGGTATGGTTTGACTCTGACCAATGTGCAGACTGTAGACTCTCCAAGAATGCGGAATCCTCTAAGCCAGAACTTTCCAACTGAGAAACAGTTTCTCGAATCCAATCCATCATCTCCTGGCCGGAAAGATGTTGAGGCGTATAAACGAAGAATTGTGACCTTACTTGTGGTGTTTGGACACGGTCTTCCGTGTCAAAATGCTCTAAAATAGATCGCACTTTGGCGATCGTTGCCTCGTTACCCGTAATGAGAAATGAACGTCCATTCCATACTACTTTTTCCAGGGATCCAATCAGTTCTGGATCAGCTAACGAGGAACTCTTCAGCTGCTGTGTAGTGAGTTCAAGGTCATGTTTTAAGTGTTCTCCGGAGGCGTGCTGCGGCCTATACATGGCAAAGGAAGAAAAGCCCCCCGTGGAAGAAGAGGAATGCAGATCATACGTCTCCAAAAGCCCGTGCAGCCTATCCCAAGCCTCTTGCGTCCCCATAAAGATAAGGGTATTCCCCACAATCTTTCTTGATTTTAGCAAGGCGAGAAACTCGGGATGAGAACTCTCTGTTTTCGTGGCTCCCTGCTCCATCTCTTGGAGGTATGCATCAACTCTCTGAACATCCATCTTTTGACAAACGTAAGAAAACACATGGTTTCCTTGCTTAGAAATGACGTCCACCTGTTTCAACAACTGACGCAATCGATCTAAATCAAGCTTCATGCCATGTACAATGAATCTCTGGGTCGACCTATCCCAGGTGCTTTCCTTCAAGATTGGGACCAAGGGATCGTCCTCCCCCAGGTTATGCATCAACATATCCACGGAGTGATGTAACTGATCTAGAGAGACGTTTTGAGGGATGTATACCAGAATATCAGCTCCACCTCTTCCATTTTGATGGTCTAACGAGGTGAGCCATTGTTTCAAGACATCCACCTTGGCAGGTGATCCCTCCAATCGGATCATTTTACCCGATTGAACCACTTTCGCTTGATTCACAAGCCGTTGAAGATCGGGAGAGAGGTTTAAGTCCTTAAGGGAATGAAGCAACTGTGCGGACGACACATGCTCCGGAATGTAGAAACCAACTCCCTCATTATCCTCTTCTAATGTTTTGAGGATCTCTTTCACCTGATCGATAGTCTTCTGAGGCCCCGTAAACACTAAGACCTTAGCTTTCCCTAACCAGCGTCCCTGTTTTAGGGTTTGGAGCAAATCCGGATCATCTCCCCCTTCAGCCTCCAAAGCGTGTTCGTACTCCTTCACTAAACTTAGAAGCTCCTCCCCATCCTTAGAGGTAGGCTTGTACGAAAGGACTGACTCCGCACGGCGCGCAGAACCTTCGGTTGCAGGTTGATCCAACATCTTCACGACCTGCGACAGAGCATTCAGTGTTTCCGGATCTCCCGTAAAGACGATCGTTCCACCTTGCAGGAGGGTCGCTCGACGGTCTATTTCTTCCATCGCCCCTCCCATGGGAGAGCTGGAAAGGTTTTCCAAAACTTGATTCAAGTTCTGCATCAAAGATTCGGGACTCACATACTTGGATCGATATACCCAGTAGCCAGAACGGTGTAGCTGATCATTGGAGTCAGAATCCAGGTGAAGCAACATATCGTGTATGGTATTCAATACAGTTCGGCTACCTACGAGAAGGATGGACGATGACTCCTTCACTTCCTTTGCTTCTTTTACCGCTTGCACAACCGCGTAGGGAAGCACCCTGGATTTGTATAACGCTTCAGCAAGGGAATGCAAACGCACCAACAGCACAGAAGAGGGAGCCCTCTTCGATTCATAAAGTTCGTACTGAGACCCCAAACGTTCTTTCTGTTCTTCAGTATCTACAGAAAGAAGAAACTGTTTCACTTCATCTCGAAGTTCGTTAGGAAGGTAGAGAAAGAGCACACCATGGTCTGATACGTGCATAGTTTTCAGGAGGTGTAGAAGGGGGGTTTCTTCTTTAGACGACGTCGTCAATTCATGTATCGCTTCCTGTAGTTGGTCAGGAGAAAGATGATTGAGTGAGTACGTGAATGGGTGACAGCGCGATTTCTGATTCGCTACGTCCGTCGTAGGGGTATCTACGCTAGATAAAATAGTTTGCACATAACGCAACTGAGCAGGGTCACCTGTGAAGAGGATCCCTTCCCCAGAAGAGAGAATCTTTCCTCGTTCTAAACAACGGAACATCGAACTCGCCTCACCATTCGCTTTCAGGGCCTCTCTCACTTCAGAGAGGTCCGAGGACAGTTCAGAAAGGGTGACGTGTTCGGGATAGTAGATCAAAATCGTGTTGCCGTTCTGCAGGTCTCCCTGCTGCGCACTTTGGTCCATAGTTGCAGCAATTTGCACAATTCTCTCTTGTATCTTCGGCTCACCTAGGATCAGGAGACTCCCCATGGAAGGGATCCATGTGGTACTCCTTAGGGCAATCGTAAAACCACTCTTGGCTCTACTCTGTTCCAGTTGTTGCGCACACGCGTGCATCCCATCAACCATTTGCTCTCCAGGACAATGCTTCGGAGTGTATAGGGAAGGCGCCTGACCCATGAAGGAGACTTTTCTCTCATCGATGGGAAGGTCCAAAATATGGATGAGGTCTTTTGTTTGTTGGATCAGGGTCTTTGTGGAAACGATTACGATGCATTGTTTCTCATCTTTTGCTTCCAACCAAAAGGGAACACCTGAAGATAGAGCCCCCATCACTTCTCTAACCGAAGCTTCCACTTCGGAAGGGACATTGTAAGATACCGGGACTACATCCACTGCACATAGGTGCTCTACCTGGTCGATCAACTCCAACATCTTTTGAACAGATGAAACACAGGCCTCCGTATCAGTGATCAAGAGATGATGAGTTGAATCACATGCTTGCAACAACGCATAAGGGGAGAGCATAGGACTCACTATGGGCAGCACCTGAGAAGGGAGCACTGTTCCCAGTGGAATGACACAGGTGATCAGTGCGTGGTTTCCCTTCGTCTCAACGGGGACCCCGCTCACTTCTGTAGAAAAGGCAGGTGTTGTTCCCCTATGAATGAGCACCGAGTTACCTTCTTCAGAAGTTGCAAATCCATGAATTCTAAGCAGTTGAATCAAGGAAGCAATAACAGCATCAATCTCCGTTTCATTGGAGGACATCATGGTCACAGGAAAGGAAAGTTCTGATTCCGAAAAAATGAAGTTGATGCCCGAGATTTTGCTTACAAGGCGAAGCACCTCTTTGATATCCATCTCGTTACAGTTAAGGGTGTAATGACGAGAAGAATGATCGTCCGTCGCTTCTTCCTCTATGACATCGTCGTTCCATCGATGCGCATCTTCCTTTTCTCGGTGAACTGGCCAGTGAACTGGATAATGGAGTTCAGGTACGTCCTCCTGGTTCCCCCCTTGATTACTCTCTTGGTTGTTAGGAAAGACGTGAGGTTGTTGCGCAAGGCGTTCCGTCCCCTTTTCCTCTTCCAAGGCCGTTTGAGAAGAGGAAGACGCATCGCTCTGAAGAGCATCCTCTGTTTTTCCCTCTACCACAGCTTCGGGAGAATACACTTCCTGCGAACACGGCCTATTGTTCTGCGTGTCAAAATAAGAAAGCTCTTCCCTTTTGTCTAGGTTTGTAGTATCCCCCCGGTTCAGGGCGACAGAAGACGTTTCTTGGGGTATTTGTGTTGTATCGTGTGACAGGTGGTTTACCAAGACGACCCCCCCCAGAACAGGAAAAAGGACTACACATATAAATATAAAATTTCTTATACTGCTCCGCATCGAGGCTTAAAATCCTTTTTAGAACTGTCTCTTAATGGAAAACCTGCAGAAAGGGCCGAGCGAAAGTCGCCCTCCAGGTGGTCCTATTGTATGTCCAATCGTCTTCCCTGCGATTCTAATCGGTGTCGAGATTCTTGACAAATTTTGACACGTGGGGCGCTATCCCCTGAGCCGACTCGATATCTAAGATCCAGAGGGGTGGATTCTCCCTTGAACCTACGCGACAAGCGGGAAGTTTGTTCTCTTCGCAGAAAATCTTATGCGCTATTTCACTCTTTTCCTTTCCAAAGAGGTAAATGTGGACTCTACGGGATTGCTGAAACATCCGCAGGGTCAACGTCATGCGTCCTGGGGCTCCCGAAGGAGCCTTGGCGCAAGTGACCCATCTGTGCTCACCTTGAAGATCCTTCCCCAGCCAATCATCCGAAGGGAAAAGAGAAGCCACATGTCCATCACCACCCACTCCCAACAACGCTAGATCGAGATGCCCATGTAATAATCGCTCTTTTAACCTCGCCTCGTAGAATTGAGCACCTTCATCTCCCTGTAAAGCAGGCATAGGAAAGAAGTGGTCCTTGGGTAGAGGCAACCTATCCCACCCTGAACGCAGAGCCATACCAGCATTGCTATCTGGTGAGGAAACATCTACGGCACGTTCATCTCCGAAATAGCACCAGAGTTGATCCCAGTTAACAGATTCCCTCCGCGGAGAATCTGCCAATCGTTCATACACAGCCGCAGGAGTTTGCCCCCCAGCAAGAGCGACCGTGCACAGTCCCCTCCTCTTCTGCGCACCCATAACCTCAACAAACCATTCCTGAACAGCAAAACGGAGAGCCACATCACGATTTCTCCCGATCCAGACCACACGTCGGCCATCCACTACAATCCGACGCTCCAAAAAGGAGGGCAGTCGATCATCAGTTGTTCTGTCCATAAACCACTCCTTACACTTCTGGGACACGGAAACCTGGTAGGTGAATAAAGCCACACCCAGAAGTTATGTCCAATGAGTCTCACTGAACCTGCCTCAAAGTCATCTTTCTCCAATTGTATCCGGAAATACCATCCCCGAAAAACCCCAAGATGAGTCTAAAGGAGGCCCCCAGGTACCAGATATATAGTTAGGAAAGGAAGGCTTAGGCCCCTCTTTCCAACCCTTGATGATAGAATCGATCCAAGCCCACGAAGCAAAAACTTCATCATCACGGGCAAACAGAGTCGTATCGCCGAGAATGCTATCGAAGATAAGTCGTTCGTAAGGTTCTCTCACAGAAACGGAAAAAGCCTGTTCATATCGAAAATTCATTTCCACAGGACGCATATTCATCACGCGAGTACTTCCCGTTTTCCATTGAGGCAAACCTGGCTCTTTGCAACTCATTGAAAGGGCTATTCCTTCATCTGGCTGAATGCGGATCCTCAAAATGTTGGCATAGTCACCAAACCAATTCATACCAGGCACTTTCTTAAAAACGATGTTGATCTCTGTCTTCCTTTCTTCGAGCCTCTTCCCCCCGCAAAGGTAAAAGGGCACACCAGACCACCTCCAAGAATCAATAAACGTCTTGATAAAGACAAACGTTTCTGTACACGAGTCCGGGTGGACTCCTTCTTCATCCCGGTAGGAACCAACACTCTTCCCGTGCACACTCCCCGGACCATATTGTCCTCTAACGACAAAGTTATTGACCTCTTCTCTGGGAAGCAAGCGTAGCGCTTGCAGGGCCTTGACCTTCTCGTCACGAACAGCATCGGGAAGTAAAGAAATAGGCGGTTCCATGGCAATGAGGGAAAGAAGTTGCATCATGTGGTTCTGCACTATGTCACGAAGGAAACCAGATTCCTCAAAGAAGGCCCCCCTTCCTTCAATTCCTATGTGCTCAGACACGGTAATATGCACACTCTCTACATAGCGATGATTCCACAAAGACTCAAAGATAGAGTTGCCAAAGCGGAGAGCCAGGATGTTTTGCACGGTCTCTTTACCGAGGTAATGGTCGATACGGAAGATTTGATCCTCGGATAACACTTGGGTGATGTGTTGCTGTAGAGCCTTCGAAGAAGCGAAGCTATGACCAAAAGGCTTTTCAATCACTACCCTAGACCATGCCTCGACGGAAGAGGTGTTTTTTGCCTGTTTGTAAGGGTAAATCAATCCATGAGCCCCTAACCGATCAATGATTGTAGTGAAGTGCGAGGGCGGGGTTGCGAGGTAAAACAAACGGTTTCCTGCATGTTCTTGTTTCCCTTCTGTTTCCCATTTCTGAATCACCTCGCGCAAACCATCGTAAGACTCATCAAAATGACACCTGTGGTACTTAAGGCAACAAGAAAACTCCTCCCAATGATCCAGAGAAACATGAGAGGTTACCAAAGCCTCATGCATTCTCTGCTTGAAGTAGTCCTGACTCCAATCCCGTCTGGCAAAACCCATGATCTGTAATCGAACGGGGAGAAGACGATCACAAAAAAGCCGATAAAGCGCCGGGATAAGCTTGCGACGTGTCAGATCTCCCGTGACTCCGAAGATTACAATGGAACATGATCGAAATTGATCAGTAGATTGTGACATGCTCCCTCCATACTATGATCCAAATAACTCTGCAAGACAGCTATTTTAGGCGTAACATTCCTTCACTGGATCCCTTCTCTCCTGTTCCCCGATAGCAAGAGCCTCCTGTGAAGGATGCACCTTTATTCTTTTTTTTAGTGCTGTTCTCTGAAGAAAATAACCCTTTTCCATAGGTTTCAGAGCGTGTTCTTCCTTCGGAGAGGACTTGGCAAGGGTATCATTTGCAACAGCTTGCCTACGAAAAACGATGAACGAGATACTTAAGTTTTCCGTGTTTTCCTCCTTCATAAACATGTTGATCAAGTCGGATAAGCGGAGCAAAGATGAATTGCACACCCCATGTTGCGCTCTAACCCTAAAAGGCCCTTCCTTTCTGCCTGAAGAGAATAAAAAATGATTCAACTAGACGGAAAATAATAAAAACATAGAATGCGCCTCCCAATGGATAATTCGTGGGTCGGTTATGGCGGATAGAGTTAGAGATGCAAGCGAATCTACACCCTTTGTTCCCCATGTCGAGGGTGGCCCGAGATGGAGGGAAGGGCTTCTGAGGAGGCTCCTCTCCCTTCTTTCTTCGCGTTTTGGGGAAAATCGTCGGGATCAGGACACTGGAGAAGGTTCTTACGAGGTGCTCCGTCCACACGAAGCACTCCGTCCACGACCAGATTCTCAACGCAGCGGAGTGCCAGATTCTCAACGCAGCGGAGTGATGGAAGAACTCGGAGTAATACGTCGTCTACTTAATCAAATCGAACAAAGGATCGGTCAAGATTCGGACGAAGGATACGAATATCCTTCTCTCCCACCGTCCTCTATCGAAATGGGGCCCCCTGGTAGTTCCGGCCCTTCCGAGTTTGGACAGGGAACACCTTCCCTGGAAAGTTCCCACTCCTGTCTCCGTACGTCACAAAGTTGCTGTTCTTTTTACCAAGGTTCGGGAGCCTACCATTCTGCAGAGGATAGTAGTTGCCTGAACCAGGTGGACTGCCGAACCAAAAGTCCTAGCCCTCCCCAAGAGCCTTCTTTTGCCTTTACAGTTGCCTCTCTCGGCCCTGGTGATGGTCCTAGTGGTGGTGGCTACTACGTGCTTACCAAGCGCAATTACCCCTCCGAGGGGTACAGTGTCCTCGGGGAGGAGATCCTTGGCTTAATAGGCAGGGTGAGATTATCTCAACGAAAACGGGAACAACTCCTTGAAGCTCTCTCAGGCAGCCCTTCCCAACCTGGAGACAGATTCGAGGAGACTGTTAAGGCTATTCAACACAAGTCAGACGCTCTCCTAGAGAAGATGAATGAATTCCTAGACAGCGTCAAAAGAGGAGAGGGTCCGGACGAGTTACTTGAATCCATCAAGCAGCTTGAGAAAGTGTCATCTTCTGTAAAAGAAGAAAGCGAAAAATGTGTTCTCGATTTCAAGGATGAAGTTAGCCTTCCTACTATCAGCAGCGCCGAAGCAGTTACAGATGAGGGGCGAAAGAAAACCAGAGAAAAAACATCGTCCCGACGCACCTCTGCTTGCACAAGGAGAACTACGGGAAAGTGTCAGACGGTTCGGAATGTTGTTTCTTATATCCATCATGATCGAGTAACCCTATTAAGGGTTATATGTGAGATAATCCGCTTAACAGAATCCCCCGAAACGAGCGACCCTAGTGGGGGGCATGAGGGTGGATTGAAGAGTCTCCTCGAGACTTTTGAAGTATTAATGGAAAATAGGAATAAAAAACTCCTAAGTTGTTTCTCCCACCAGAGCCAGAGGGTCACTGGTAAGGGCAGCCAGGACTGCTGAACAAATCAGTTTCTCCTACACCGTGGTCCAGGTAACTCTGCAGGATGCAAGCAGCGCTCTGATCGTCGCATCTTGTGCGGTGCTCTTTCCCTTTTCGCTTTCGGGCAAACATTTGCACTCTTTTCTGTGCTTCTTCCGTAGAGAAACATTCATCCCATAGGACCACCTTACAACCATGGTAAGGATCCACAGAGCCGTTCTCGCATGCCTGAATCAACTTCTTCTCAAGCACACTCGAGAAAGATCGCACCCACCGAGCCATTGTCCCTTCTTCACCAGAAAAAAGAAGAGGCTCTCCCACCACCACGCAATGAGCACCTTTCCATTGATCATGTAACTGTTGGTACACAAAATGAGCCGCATAAGAAGCACTAGCACCTTGCTTCAAATGGATTATGGTGTAAGGAAAGGCAAGTCCGTGGTCACGATTTGCTCGGGCTACGCCTATGTATTTCTTTCCTACGTCCAGCCCCCACCAAACCCATCGATTCAATTCTTTTTTCCTGTCCACTAATTTACCTCCCGTTTTTACGAAGGAGGCAATCAGAAGAAAGGTTGCTCCTGCGGAGGACCAGAACATAATATTGATCCCTACAATGAAAGCGAGACCTTTTGGAGGGTATCAACTTCCGACCTTTTGCCCCTTGTGTTCTCTGACCTTTCGAACAAATTCTTTAAACAGGGGGGCCGGAGAGAGCGCTTTTGATTTAAACTCAGGGTGGAATTGGACACCCACCATCCATGGGTGATCTTTGACCTCCACCGCTTCAACAAGCACATCTTTGCCAGTCCCATGAACCCCAGAAAAAATCAATGACTCCCCTGCATGCCCCCGCTCTAAGGCAGAACGGTACTCAGCATTAAACTCGTAACGATGTCTATGCCGTTCGCATGCTTCGCTCTCTCCGTAAGCTTCATAAAGGCGAGTTCCTTTCTGAACCTGACACACGAAGTCCCCAAGACGCATGGTTCCGCCCACATGCTCGATCTGGTCCTGCTCAGACAACAAACTGATTAGGGGATGAGTAGTCTCCGCATTACATTCTGTAGAATCAGCGTCATTCCATCCCATCCCATGACGTCCAAATTCTACTACCATCGCTTGCATTCCCAGACAAATACCAAAACAAGGAACTTTGTATTCTCGGCACCATTGGAGAGCCAAAATTTTTCCATTCCATCCCCGCTCACCAAAGCCTCCTGGCACGAGAACCCCGTCACACCCACGAAGGACATTCCACGCTCCATCTTGATCTTCTTGGTCAGTTTGAGGCTCAAGCGCATCAGCCTCTACATAACGAATATCAATAGGCACTTCCAGAGCTAAAGAAGCGTGATTCAATGATTCAAATACAGACGCGTAAGCATCTCTATGTTGTAGATATTTCCCCACAACACCTATGGAAACTTTGTGAGCTCCTTCCTCTATTTTCTGGAGGGTCTGAAATCTCTTAAGGAGATCCCTCCAATCAGAAAGGTCTACCTGTTGCTCCATGGGAAGATGAAGAAACCTACAAAGGGCATCGTCCATCCCTTGTGAGTGTAGTTGCAAAGGAACTTCATACACAAAGTTCTTCGCATCAGGCTCCGCAAAGACTCTGTCAGAGGGAACGGAACAAAAACGGCTAATTTTGTGTCTCAATTCTTCGGGGAGATCCCTCTCACATCGACAAAGGAGAATATCTGGGAATAAACCGATACTACGCAACGCCTGTACCGAATGTTGAGTAGGCTTGCTCTTCCACTCTTTAGCGGCCTCAAGGTAAGGTACGTATGTTAGATGGATGTTGATGCAGGGAACAGATCGTTGCTGTTCCACTTGACGGATTGCTTCTAGGAAAGGGAGAGATTCAATATCTCCTACTGTACCCCCTACCTCAACGAACAAAATTTCAGCCTTCGACTCCTCAGCCGCTTGGAAAATGCGTTCTCTAATCTCACCTGTGATGTGGGGAATCACTTGAACAGTGTTACCCAAAAAATCTCCTCTTCGTTCCTTCTTCAAAACGGAGTGATAGACCTGCCCAGCACTTACGCTTGAAGATCTCAGAATAGGAACACTGGAGAACCGATGGTAATGTCCCAAGTCCATGTCCACCTCAGCTCCATCCTGGGTGACGTACACCTCCCCGTGTTGGAGTGGATTCATAGTGCCAGGGTCCACATTGAGATAAGGATCCAGCTTCACTATCCCAACGCGAATGTTTTGCTTTTCCAATAACATGGCCAGGGAAGCACAAGTAATCCCCTTCCCTAGAGAAGAACAGACTCCCCCTGTAACAAAGACAATTCCTTTCAAAGTCAAGAGCAACCTCCCTGTTTGACCATATCAAAGCGGAATAGACGACACACCAACAGAAGACCTTGAATAAAGTCTTCCCCAACAGAAGGTAAGGAGACCAGACAAAGTTTAACTACCAAATTTCGGAGGAAGAGGGATTCGAACCCTCGATACACTTAAATCATGTATACACGCTTTCCAAGCGTGCTCTTTCGGCCACTCAGACATTCCTCCTTTGCCCCGCGCTAAGATACCTCAAGGGGAAGGGTCCACAACAATCCGGGTAAGGGAAAGGGTACATCATTCAAGGTTAAAAATCTCTTTGTTTTCCTGGTGATATAGGATGTTTGTCCCACACACAGAGCAGGTTCAAAGACAGGAGTAATACGAATAAGGCCATTCAACTCCCAGATACCTTTCCTTCATCTTGGGTCTGAGGAAATACCAGCAAGAAGAAAGCCAACCTCCTAAGATTCCCGAATACTATCAGCAAACAAAAAAACATTCGCTCTTGCAACACAGAGCTCCATTATTCGATCGTGTAACCTGGAGTAAGGGATTTTGGAAGCGAGACACGTAGCAACCTCCGCAAAGGAGTCGAAGCAAAGTAGTTGGATAGGGTGCTTTAGCCCGAGTAATGTCTTCAACAAAAAGTGGACGCCTCTTACTTTATTGATCATAGGCGTTGCCATCTTCCTTTTAGGAGCGTTTCTCCTTTTTCTGAGGGATGTGGAAGACGATGAGAATAGCTGCGAACATAGGTCTATCTCGGCAACAGGCTCTAATGATGTTCTCACCTCGACGGGAGCTGTTACACTAGTTAAGCCCATAAGTAACGACGAAGATCCAACGAGACATGAATTATCTCATCCCATTGTCGATGATGGCAGAAAGACTGAAACCAAAAGCAACTCTGTCGCAACCACTATCGCAACATCCCCCATGACTGCCACCAACCTCCCTAGCCCAGTAAGTCTAACAACACCTATTGCCTCTCCCTGTGATGAGGCAAACTACACAGCGATTAACAATACGTCCCTCGTATCAAAACTCAGTGAGTCTGTTGCTGACAATGTGAAAGATCTTGTCGACACCAACATTGAGTCTCTTCAGAAAGCTTCTCCTGAAGTCTCTGAAGATGACCTCAACAACAATGGCTCCGCGAACAACAACTCCTCCAGTCCTACAAAACCCACTGTCTCTTCCAGGGATGACACAATCAAACACACAACTGTTATCAGTGCATTTCCTATATCGAAATCCGATCACCCTGTCTCGGATGAAACAGAAACCCCTGATGATACCGATAGTGCATCTGCTCCGATAGGGGCCCTTGAATCTATTGGTGACGACAAAATCGATATAGTGTCTGTCATCGGTCTCACCGAGCTTACGACGCCCAATGATCTCCTTGTTAACAACCTAGACAACTGCACTACCGTTGATAACGGCTCCCCTACATCGGGACCCGACAATCCTGCTGTTGGTGATCTGGTGTCCCCTATCGGGGTTGTCGAGAGTAAATTCTTCCAGAAAGAATACCCTGACTTATCTGACACTAATATAGTCGATTCGAGCCCCACAATCACCGCCATTACCAGTGTTTCTCTAACACCCATCATCAACGCTTCCTCCGGTGACACAAATATACATACCAGTAGACATATCATCACCAGCAATACATCTGCCGCGTCGGAATCCGATCGTTCTGTCGCTAATGACGCAACAACCTTCGTTAATGACAATGACACCACTATTCAAAAACGAACCCTTGCTTCCTCTGTTAATGAAAAAGTGAACACAGATACCGCAGCCATTATCAACCTCCCCGTCTCTGCAGTGTTCATCAAGCCTGGTGACGATAATGAAACCGACGTAGGCTCATTGCTCTCCAAGGGTCCTCGCCCAGATGCAACGACCGACTCCGTCCCTGATGGCAATGCTCTCACCAATCTTTCTTCCGACGGCACAGTCAACTTCGCCTCTTTCAGTGAGGTCCCTCTAGCAGTGGGACCCATAAATTTGCCCCTTGATGAGGGTCAGGAGGCCTGTCAGCACACAATCCCTGATATCCTTCTAAACGAACTGACAAAAGGATGTTTCCAGATAACAGGGAAGGAGGGAGCAAATGAAGAGGAAATAGAGGAAGTAGAAGCAATAAAAGAAATTCTCTTCGATGAATGGATGAAGGACAGGGACCCAAAAGTGAGCTCCCTTGATATTCAACGCGCGTTAGACCTCACGGAGAAAGAACGTAGTGTTATAATGGAATTCATCGGGGGGATCGATTTCTCTAAGAACCTTGTTACAGGCTCCAACCTGTACCCTCTATTGTTACTCAAAAGGTTCCTTGTCCCCCCTTCTTCTGTCGATTACAGTAGCCTTGCGCCACTCCTTGAGGTTCAACAAGAAGAGTCTGGCATCACTTTAGATGCAGCAACCCTGATTCGAGATGGGATTTCCTGTACGTCCACTCAATCTTCTTCACAAGATGAAAACTTGGAAGCGATGTCATATACAGACCCCACTGCGCACATCTCAGTTTCAAACACGAAGAAGAAATGCAGCCTTCCGAAAACCGGGAAATTGAGTCTCAAGGACAGCTTGTTTAAAGCCCTTAACAGGAAAACTCCGACAGACTTCAATCAAGGCTATCCTTATAAAATACTGGTGGCCCAATGCGCTCCGCATGGTGTTAGATGGCTCACAAACAACACCCTCATCACAATCAGCGGGCAAATTTCTTCTCTCATCAGTTCACCAAAAAAGAACGCTTTTGATTCCCTTTCCCTTTTTGAAAAGGCCATTGTTTTGATGCATAGTGACATCCCCCAAAAAAGAATGCCTTTCCTTCAGGAGGGGGTGGAGCGAGATGAATTATGGGAACAGTCGTTCTGCGTGGCTTTATCATCAGATGGAAGATGGACCTACTTTGAAAGGCTGCTTCTAATCTGCCCTATTCTTTACACAGGCACAAAAGGGGAACCCAAAGGCAGAATCCTTAATTTCTCCGCCTTAAGAGAGGTGTTGAATAGTCTTTTCTCAGTCAATTCTATTGTGTTCCCTCAAAGATTGCTAAAAAAAACAACAAAGGGAAACAATTCTTCCTCAATCAAGATAAGACCTCACTTTTACGAGTCTTTGTGGGAAACTCAACCCCAAGACCCCCCACCACATCTCCTTCTTTTAGAAAAAAAATTACGCTTCGTCCACAACAATTTGGTCTTCAAACAAAGCTCTACCACAGAAGAAGGAACACCCTCCCAGCGAATGGGAGATGTTCTCAGGGAACTAAAAGACTTGGTCGAAGAGGCCAAACACCTCAAAAGTGCATCAATTGCCCCGGAAGGGGCATTCTCCCCAGAGATACTTGTAGCTACAATCTTTGCAAAAATCATTGCATCTTTACTTACCTCGAAGGAGGATAGTCAGAATAAAAATGACGTTCTTGCCTTACTCGCACAAGAAATTGTCAACATGGGCATTTTTGAAAATGGAGAAAAAGTGGTTCTATCCGCTCTTTCAGAACTCCTCAAATTTGCAAATAAAAAGATAAAGAATAACAAAAATTTTCCACCTGTCTTGAGTATACTTCACAGGTGCCCAGAAACTGAGACACTCTTAAGAAATTTTCTTGCAACCCGAAAACCCGAATCCCGCATTTGAATTTAAAGAAATTTCTTTTTCTAGGCCCAGAATGAAAGAATGATTTTTCCGCTGTAGTTGTCCCGTAGTCCAGGGAATCCACCACAAGGAAAGGCGATTGTATTCCGAGAGGACCTTTTGGTAAAGATCCAAGTCTCTATGAGGTAGGGGTGTCTACAACATGTAACGGGGTTGAGACCTTGAGCTTTCATTGCCGACAGGTGTGGTCCACACCAATCCGGATACAGGGGTATGCCAGGAAGTGCATGTCACCACAGGAAAACGCACCAAGTAGGTAATCCACGACGATCCGGATGTCTTGGGGAGGCCCGATCAATCATTGACTGAGGCGTTGTTGGAGCACATGTGACAAGAGTTAGACTTGTAGTCTTTGTTTCTGGTTTCTTCAACGTCTACTTCCTCCCTAACTCGGTGTTACACTTAGACAGGATATGCAATGAGTGTCCGTGAGGAACACAGGGGGGAAAACCGGCCTTAGATATCTTTTGAGGACTTTACCATAAAGTTTTCTTCCGCTTAGGATTGCTCCCTCCTAGAAGCGGGTTTTAGCGGGTTTTAGCGGATTTTCCGGAACGCACGTAGACGCGGTAGAAAATCTGTTTGTTCGTTCTGGGCCTAAAAAAAAGGTTTTCTTTAGGTTTAAATGCGGGATATGGGATCCAGCAAGTCTAAGGAGTGTGGCAACAATCTTTTGCACATAAACTTGCAGAAAGCCTCTTAGTCAGAAGGTGCAGTAGCGCCGCAAGGAGTGCAATACACGCTCCTGGTGGACAAGCTAGACAATAACTCAACATAAGTCCTCCTAGAGTGTAGGTCGAACACAGCAAGATAGAGTAAAGAATCGTCCTGGAGAAGGCGCTCATTGCTCCCTTACAAGGGGGTAGGTTGTTGTTTAAGCTTGATGCACTCATGGCGGGAAGGGTCAGCAGAGCCATCAACAAGAGGCTCCCCATGATGTATACTAAAGTGACAATGGTGACGGAAGCCAAAGTGAGAAGATACATGTGCCAGAAATCCACTTTCACTTCCCTGAGTCGAGCTTGATCTTCGTCCAGACACACCAAAAATAGACTACTGCCTTTCCAATATAGGGTTCCTAAGATCCACAAGTCCAATAGAAGAATATAAAACAAATCCCACGCAGTGGTGAACAGTGGATTCCCAAACATGATGTGAACTATATCTGACGCACCATTGGGAAGGGTGGAGAGGAATAACACCCCGATGGCCGTCCCCATAGCCCATGTAGCATTCGTCAAGCTATCAACTGCCTTCTCCCCTCTCAAATAGGAATAACCGATCCACCAAGCGGCCAATATTCCTGAAATCAACGCGCCCAATACTGGATCAGCCCAAGCATAGCCCCATCTCTTCTGAAGCCAAAGACAAAAACCCATTCCAGAAAGGATGGTGTGTGAGATGCTCCCGCAGAGGGATGAAATTCTTTTCATCATAATAAGTGCACCCACAGCACCACTCGCCACCGACGAAGCGACCATGATACAAACCAACCATAGCAAGAGGATCATGATGGCATCTCCCTCCAACAGGGGGCCTTTTGCAAGGGGACATGATATAAACCAAGTGCGAGATGTTCACACACTTCCTTAGGTTTACAGACGACAACCTTGTTGTACATACATATGAACCGATCACAATGCTTCACGGCGACATCGATGTCGTGCGTGACCATCAGCACGGTGACCCTCCCCTTAACTTCCCTCAAACAGTCAAGGATCACTCCTCGGGATGTTTGGTCACAACTCGCAGTTGGCTCATCAAGAATAAGGAAGTCTGGATCCCCTACCATAGCTCTCGCAAAGAGTGCTCTTTGTTGCTGCCCTACAGAAAGCGTCTGGAAAGGCACGTATGCATGCTCTTCGAGTCCCACTCGGGTGATCCAATCCAATGTTTTGTCTTTTGACAGAGAACGACTCCCATAGCTCCCGGTTGCGACCACATCAAAAGTCCTGCAAGGGACATACATGTCAATGCCCAACCTCTGTGGAACATACCCCATCCGAGACCAACTCTCCTGGGGTGTGCGTCCGTAAATCAATACCTCTCCTCGCAACGGAGAAGAGAAACCTAGAATTAGGCGTAATAGTGTTGTTTTCCCTCCACCATTGGGGCCTATCACCCCTACCCACTCTCCATGGGAAATCGAAAAATCAACCTGATCCAACACGCATACCATCTGATCGTACTGGAAGGAAACATGAGAACAACGTACTGCCTCTCTATGGGTCATCTTGATCCTTTGTCCTTGTGGCATGAAACGAGGTGCTGCGCCATGGTGCGTAAATTGTCTTCCAAGTTTGGATTGTACGGATCCACTACGACCGTTACCGCCCCCAACTGACGGGCTAAGTATCGACCTCCCTGTTCAGAATGTTGAGGAACGAGCCACACCTGATCAACGGAAAGCTCTTGAGCGCGTTTTACAGCCCATTCATGACTATGTACAGACTGACATGCGTCCAATCCTATTTGTTCCAATCCATAAGACTCACAAAAATAGCCGAAAGCAGCATGAGTGGCCACAATCACCTTACGCGGAGAATCACTGAGTCTGAGTAGCAAGGTCCGATGTAGTTCGTTCAAACGGGCACGCACCACATCAGCCCTATTTTTCCAGAAAGCCTTATGTTCAGGGTACATCTCCCCCAGCTCATCCACAACCTTTTGCATTTGTTCCACAACGAGGGGAAGAGACAACCAGTAGTGACGATCTTGAGAGGAATCACTGGGGGACAGGGAGATACGACGCACTCCAGATCCAGTTAGGAAACGCTCCATCCTTATTTCATGGGGGTCATCTATAGAAAACCACACATCAGCACCTGCCAGAAGGCCCGCTTCTTGGATGGAGGGCTCAAAGCTATGGGGATCCCTTCCCTCAGGAACTAGGGATAACACCCTCACCTTATCTCCCCCTATCTCCTGTACCAGGGAAACGTAGGGGGGGACACTGACCAACACCGTGATCATTTTTTCCCCCGTTTCAAGACTCCTTCGATCGATCGATCCTTGCTCGCCTATTCTCTGCTCGTAAGATCCGTCACGATCAGACCGCAGATCCTCCGAGCACGCCCTGATACCACAGAACGGGATCACTAAGAAAGAAAGAGGGAACAACAACAAAAAGAACTTTTTAAACATGATGAACCAGAGTTTACCCCATCTACCCTTTGACGAAAAGAGAACAAAAGGAATACGATGTTCAACGTTTGTGTGTTTCAAATACGAGGGTTGTTGGTAGATGCGGTACGCCATCATTGAGGAAGGGTCCAAGCAATATTGCGTAGAAGAAGGTTCCTGCATTGATGTTGAACTTCCTTCTGAGAGAAGAGAAGGCGATCCGCCTTCTTGGCAAGCGAAGAAGGTATTGTTTTTCCGAGATGCTGATCAGGTTCACATTGCCTCTCCTCACTTGGAGCACGTGAATGTCAAGGGAGAGTGGGTCGACCTAGTAAAGGGACCCAAGGTGCTTTCTTTCAAGTTTAAACGTAGAAAAGGGTTCCGCAAGAAGATTGGACACCGTCAATCTTACGCACGTCTACGTATTACGAGCATCGAAGCAAGTTAGTCAGTTGGAGAGTTGACGTATGTCAAAGAAAAAAGGGCAAAGCTCGTCGAGAAACGGTCGTGATTCTCACTCAAAGCGGTTGGGACTTAAGGTTGGCAATGATGAGCCCGTCTTGAGTGGCATGATCCTAGCGAGACAGAGGGGCACAAAATGGCATCCGGGGCTCAATGTAGGTAGAGGAAAAGACGACACTCTCTTTGCACTCAGACCGGGGGTAGTCAAATTCATTCGAAACAAAAAGAGCATCATTTCTGTTGCTCCGTTTTCTGATTAAGACACCTATCGTCCTGTGAGGATCATCTGTGGGTTTTGTGGACGAAGTTACTCTTCATTGCTGTTCAGGAAGGGGCGGAGATGGAGCTTTGACGTGGCGGAGAGAAGCCTGTGTGCCCAAGGGGGGACCTAACGGGGGCAATGGGGGTAAGGGAGGCTCTATCTTCTTCCGTGTAGATCCTAATCTACGCTCCTTTGAAAAGATCGTTCATCAGCCTCGTTGGAAAGCCCAAAATGGAGAAAATGGCGCCTCTCAACACAAGAAGGGGAAAAACGGGGAGGACCTGATCATCTTCGTCCCCCAAGGGACATTAGTCTACGAGAGTGGGACCTTGAAGGTTGATCTGAAAGAAAAGGATGCTTCCTGGCTCGCTTGTCAAGGCGGGGATGGAGGAAGAGGAAATGCTAGTTTTGCCACTTCCAGGAGGAGGGCTCCCTTTTTTCGCACTGAGGGAAAGCCGGGCGAAGCTTATTCTTTTGTCTTGGAGCTACGAACTATTTCTGATGTTGGCATTGTGGGCCGCCCAAACGCCGGAAAATCTACTCTTTTCAGAGCTCTAACAGGTGCTCAACCAGATATTGGTGATTACGCTTTCACCACCAAAACTCCAAACTGCGGTCAGATTGAATCTGATGACTACCAGAGAGTCACAATAGCGGATATCCCCGGTTTGGTTGAGGGGTCGCACGAGAACAGAGGGATAGGGTATACCTTCCTTCGTCACATCCAGAGGACCCGTTTCCTACTCTATCTCGTTGACGCATCGAGATGTTCGCCTCGAGAGGATCTCGATATTCTTCGGAAAGAACTGAGCATATATGACGAAAACCTTCTTGAAAAACCGCCTCTCATTGTCTGGAACAAGGTAGACCAATGCAGCGAGGAGCAACTTCAAGAACTTCCCCAAGAAGTTCCTTCGATTCAGGTTTCCGCCCTCACAGGAAAAGGGATCGACCGACTAAAGACAGACATTTTGAAACGAATATTGGAGAACGAAGACTAAACTTGATCACCTATTCATTTTCCACATCTGACTCAAAGTTTTTTTCGCTCCAAGCACCCATCCCAAACACCTTTCCCAAGCGCCCACCACAAAGTTCATCACACCTCCGAGTGCAAACCCATAAACCGACGTTCTGCACCAAAATGAGGATTTTCCGTCCCTCCTTCAAAGCGTTATTAGTTCTCTTAGTCCCCTTCCCTACATCTCTGAAATTGGATTCAGGTGCACTTTGCGAAATGGCTTCTTTGCGAAGTGAAATGCTTATTGCTCTGACTTCAAAAAGACTAGAAAATGCCCGATTGCAGTAGTTCTTCATAGTCTGAGGAGCACCTTGATATGGGACAGCATTTGACCGAATGCCGGAGGCACCAAATTGAAAGCTTTAGAGGAATAGGAATGTCATAGACATGGATTGCCAAGAGGCTGAGGGTGCCTCCATCAACCATTTTTAGAGAGATTAAAAGAGACAAGAGTCAGGATAGATACGTTGCAATAAAAGCACACTCAAAAACAACTAAGCAAAGAAGTTTTGCGAGTCGTAGTCCCAAACGTATGATTCCTGAAATGGTTGAAGAAATTGAACTGAGGATTAAGGACACCCAGAGCCACATTGGAATCCGGAGCAGGTATCTGGCTTTTTGAACACGCGGAGGGCTCCGATCGGATACGGAACTATCTATCACCATATCAGGCTATCACCATATCGGGACAGACAAGAAGAAATGGGATACTGCAGGGGGTGCTTTGGTACAGGTATTTAAGGCCCATTGCATTCTCAAATGCATATTGACAGGGTAGGCTCAGCGAAGATCCATTTT
>Ga0066190_10000009_pt1 | contig 24104 bp, 26 predicted proteins | sample WorMettanBELIZE1_FD_58708 | JGI IMG/M metagenome (GOLD analysis project Ga0066190, IMG submission 58708) | Marine gutless worms symbiont microbial communities from Max Planck institute for Marine Microbiology, Germany - Olavius tantulus... | ecosystem: Host-associated > Annelida > Digestive... | reverse complement strand
CTTCAACGCTGCAATAGCGGCGTGAGCCTGGTTCGCTTGATTGTTGGATCCAAGACTTTTGGCAACCACATCCTTCACTCCACCCAGCTCGAGGAGAGAACGAATCACGGAACCAGCAACGACGCCGTGCCCCTTTTTCGCAGGAAGCAGTCTTACCATAGCACCATCGTGGCGTGTCTCCACGGGGTGAGGGATGGTACCCTCCTCCATCTCAAAGGCGAACATCTTTCTCTTAGCTTCCTCCCCGGCCTTCCGGATAGCGCCCGACACTTCGTTCGCCTTGCCGAAACCCAGCCCTATCTTACCAGCACGGTCGCCGATGGCAACCAAAGCAGAAAAGCTGAACCTTTTACCCCCCTTCATCACCCGAGTACAACGATTGATGAACAATACCTTTTCTTCGAAAGGCCCTTTGGGTTCTCTACCTTTGGATTCTCTATTTCTGGGTTCCCTACCCCGGGGTTCTCTGCCTCTGGGTTCTCTGCTCCCGTCCCCGCCGCTTCTGTGTTCCCCACTCTTGGGTTCCCCTTTCTCGGGTTCCCTGTCCTTAGGCTCCTCACCCATCTTCTTTTCTTCCATTTCTCTCAAATCCTACCATCGTTCTTTAATTAGAACTTCAGCCCACTCTCTCTAGCACCATCTGCAATAGCACTCAGAAGTCCATGATACTTGCAGTCTCCCCGGTCAAACACAACATCGCGAATGCCCTGGTCCACAGCCTTTTTGCCTACTAGAATTCCAAGCTGATGGGCAGATGACTGATTCTTCTTCAACTCACGACCATCCTTCGAGAAAGTGGAAAGGCTCACTAGCGTATGCCCCTTTTTATCATCAATCATCTGAACAGACAGATGACGATTGCTCTTGACCACACACATCCTAGGACATCCAGCAGAACCCTTCAACCGCTTCCTCACTCGGACACGGCGTCGACTTTTGAGCACGAACTTCTTTAACAGCTCACCGTTGACTCCCGACTTCATCTATTTCTTGCCCCCCTTCACGGCTTTACGGCGTACATGCTTCCCGGGACAGTGAACTCCCTTGCCGCTGTAGGGACTGACCGGACGCATGCGATGTATGTCTGCCACGAACTGTCCCACTTCCCGTTTGTCAATTCCCTGAATTTCAAGCTTAGTTCCTTTGTCTGATTCTTTCACCGTGATCCCCTGGGGAATGTCCAAGAGCCGCGGTTTGGAGTAACCCAAATGAAGCTCAAGTGCCTTGGGCTGCACTATAGCCCTATACCCTGTACCAACAAGACGGATCTCGGAAGAGAAACCGACAGAAACTCCCTTACATTGATTGGAAAGAAGAGCGCAATACAGACCATGAAGTGCAGGATCCGCACCTTCCTCCGCATCGATGTATATCTCCTCTCCCTCTCTCCTAAGAGAAAATCCAGGAGACATCTCTAGCTCAAGCTCCCCCTTGGGTCCTTTACTGGAAACCAATACTCCCCCTTTTTCGGAGGGACGCTCAATTAATTCAACTCCTTTTCCGAGTACAATAGGACGCTTTGCTAATCGTGACATACTCTCACCATACCGAACACAATAACTCTCCGCCAAGACGCTGGCGACGTGCTTCTGACCTCTCAAGGACTCCCTTGGATGTGGAAACGATAGCAATCCCGAGATTTCCCTGAATGGAAGGAATCTCCCTAAAACCAACGTACTGTCTCCTCCCTGGGGAAGAATGACGACGCAGACCACGGATCAAAGGTTTCCGACGATCGTACTTCAAGAAAACCCTTATCGTCCCCTTACCATTCTCTTCATCACGCATGATCCAACGCTGGATAAATCCGTGACGATCCATCAACGAAATAATTGCCACTGACATCTTGCTACGGGCCACGTCCACATAGCGATGGCGTGCCATAGTGGCATTTCTAACCTTCGTCAACAAGTGCGCTATAGGATCCTGAACACTCATCCCTTTTTTCCTCCTTTCTCAGGAGAGAAGGGTAACCCCATTCCCTCTAATAAAGCAATGCACTCCTCATCCGTTTTGGCTGTTGTGACAAACGTAATATGCATCCCTTGCATTCGTTTTACTCGGTCAAGGTCTATCTCAACAAAGATCTGTTGATCCTTAATCCCGAGGGTATAATTACCTCTCCCATCTCCTTTACGTCGGAAGCCTCTGAAGTCTCGAATTCTAGGAGTAGCGATGTGGAATAAGCGATCCATAAACTGCTCCATCCTTTCACCTCGAAGGGTCACCTTCAAACCAACCTTTTGCCCTTCCCTGAGTTTGAATCCTGCGATCGACCTGCGCGCTTTAGTCTCAATAGGATGTTGCCCAGAGAGCGCTGCCAGCTCCCGCTTGGCATCCTCGACCAAATTACGATCACGCGCCGCGTCATTCAATCCCATAGAAATAACCACCTTTGTGGGCTTAGGGATAGACATAGGATTGGTATAACCGAATCGCTTCTGCAGAGAAGACTTTACAGACTTGGCGTACACTTCCTTCGCAATTGTCATACACTCTCTCCTCGTTCTTTCTGACTCGCCTCTTCCGTTTCCTCATGGGCCAGTTCATCACTCCTCTTCTTCAGACATCGATACATTGACCAATTGCCTTCTCGATTCTTGTAGACCAGGTTTTTATTCCCATCCTCATCGAAACGCACAGAAAGACGAACCGGCTTATCCCCAACGCAGATGCGAACATTGGAGAGATGAATGGGACGCTCCACCCACTCGAACTTCCCCTTCTGAGCACCTTCCTGGGATTTAACGGCCTTTTTCTTCCGGTTGATCCCCTGGACAACCACGTGACTTTCAGAACGGGACACCACAGAACCGATCCTTCCCTTGTCATTCCCGGTCAAGATCTTAACAAGATCCCCCGAACGGACGAAGCGAAATTGAGCTCCTTTTTTCATACTTAAACTACCTCCGGAGCCAATGAACAGATCTTAGCAAATCCCCTTTCGCTCACTTCGCGAGCCACAGGACCAAAAACAGCCGTCCCGATAGGGTTTTTACGTTCGTCGATCAGAACGACAGAATTTACATCGAACCGGAGCGAAGAGCCATCCTTGCGTCGGATGACACGCTTTGTTCGAACAACTACTCCACGGACAATCTGCTTCTTCTTTACGTTCCCTCGAGGAGATGCCTCTTTCACAGAACATACGATCACATCCCCGACACCGGCGCTCCGACACTTCGATCCTCCCAAAACACGAAAACATCGAACGCGACGGGCTCCAGAATTATCACCTACTTCGAGGTCAGTCTCTTCCTGTATCATTGTCTTTTATCCTAATTCTTTACCCTTGTCCTTATCAACAAGGACCCAACTCTTCAATTTGGAGATAGGACGGTGTTCTACAATGAGCACCCTATCACCTACCTGACATCCATTCCTCTCATCATGAACGTAGTATTTCTTGTGTCTATTGATCACTTTCCCGCAAATAGGATGAACCAGTCTCCTTACCACACGAACGACCGCTGTCTTGTCCATCTTATTGGACACCACAACCCCCTCATACCGACGACGCCCTTTGGTAAAGGGTTGTTTCCCTTGCTCTTGCGTCTCTCTCTGGTCTTGTTCTACGCTACTCTCCACGCACTCCTCCTTCAGTCTTTATCAACAGCAGAAGAGGCTGCTGTCTTAGACGCATGCTCCTTCTGTTCGCTCCCCGGAGCGCCATCCTGTTCTTGCAACGCCGAGGACAGGTTCTGTTCCAACAGCTCTTGCAATTCATGCATCGCATGGTGAATTTGCTTTTCTCTCAAGAGAGTTAGAGCTCTAGCTCTCATTCTTCTTTTCGACTTCACCAGATGAGCTTGCTTGAACTGGTCTGATGTACGCCTCTCCTGATCTAAATGAAAAAGGTCTGAAGAAAGCGACTGAGCCATCCCTATAAGCTCCTGCTCTGTCTTCTCCCGAAGTTCTTTCTTTAGCTCTGATCTTCTCTTATGCATTACTTATCCTCTCTTGCACACCGATCAAACATCTTCGTACAGATGATCAATTCTCTGCACAAACCGTGTTCTGATTGGCAGTTTAGCGGCCGCACGTCGGAAGGCACTCTTGGCAACCTCAATCGGAACATTTCCTAACTCAAACAAAATGCGACCAGGACGAGTCAAAGCCACCCAATGATCTACGGAACCCTTACCCTTTCCCATCCGCACTTGAATAGGTTTAGTCGTTACAGGATGATCCGGAAAGACTCGAATCCACACTCTCCCTTTCCGTCCGCAGCACCGATTCACCGTAATACGACAAGCCTCTACCTGACGTCCTGTGATCCTTCCTCTACCTAAAGCTTGAATCCCGAACTCCCCAAATTGAACAATATTGCCACCTTTGCTCCTCCCGCGCAAAGATCCTTTCTGCTTCTTTCGGTATTTGGTGTTATTGGGAAATAACAATGACATCTTATCCCGCCTTCAAACTTGATCTTAATTCTTTTTCTGTGCACATGGCGCCCAGATTGATCCACACTTTCACTCCGACCACGCCAAAAGTGGTATGAGCCTCCCCTTTAGCAAAAGAGATATCCGCTTTCAGCGTGTGCAACGGAACGTTCCCATCCCTGAGCCACTCCTTACGAGCCATTTCTGCCCCACCCAAGCGGCCGGACAGCTCTATTCTAATTCCCTTAGCTCCTGATTCTTTCGCCGACTGGATCGCTTTCCTCATAGAACGTCGATACCCCGATCCGCCCCCAGGACCTCTCTCTATTTGAGAAGCAAGCCATCTAACTACGAGCTCAGCTTCCAAATCTGGAGTTTTTACCTCTTCCACCTCAACCCAAACTGATTTACCGTGAATGATCTTCGATAAGCTCTCTCTCAAGCGCTCAATCTCAACCCCTTTACGTCCAATGATAAACCCTGGACGAGAAGTGCGAATCACGACCTCTATCTTATCGCCCATACGTCGAATCTGTACTTCGGAGATGAACCGAGAGAAGGACAATCCCATAAGATACTTCTTAATCCTTCTGTCCTCTTCGAGGAGAAAAGGGAAATCCTTCTTGGGGGCGTGCCAGAAGGAAGACCATTTTTTCCTCATGATTAACCGAAATCCCTTCGGCGAAACTTTTTGACCCATAATGAATTTAACCTACCAAAACTACCTTTTGCTTCCTTCAACACGCACATAGATATGGCTAGTACGTTTCATAATAGGGACCCTCATCCCCTTACTCCTTGGCTTTCCTCTTTTCAGAGTTCTGCCTTCATCGACACTGACAATACGCAACCAAGCATACGCTCGATCCACATTGTGTTGAAATTCTAAGTTGGACACAGCTGATTGAGCAGCTCGATACAGGTAATCAGCACCCTTCAAGGGGGAGAGCTTCAGCTGGTTTAATGCATCCTCCACCGGAACATTACGCACCATATCGGCAACATAGCGCAGTTTTCTGGGGGCCATACGCACGGAGCGCAAATAACAATGCCCCTCGACAATATCCCCGGAAGGTGGCAATGCACTCCTGCGACAGTTCTTCAAGAAGCGCGGCCTCACCTTAACCTTGGCCCTTACCGGGCGTTCCTGTCCCTTCTCTTTCATCACTTCTTCCCTTTCTTCACATCAGGATGACCACGGAATTTGCGCGTAGGAGCAAATTCGCCCAAGCGTTGTCCGACCATATTCTCATTCGCAATCACGGGAACGAAGGCACGCCCATTATGGACATGAAACTCCAAACCCACCATTTCAGGAATGATCATGGAACAACGAGACCATGTCTTAATGGGTTCTCTGGATCCAGATCCTCTTCGTTTGTTCACTTTTTCCAAAACGTGATACTCAACAAAGTATCCCTTCTTTAACGAGCGAGCCATCTACTTTCTCCGTTTATTCTTTCTCTTACGCACAATCAGAGCGTTTGATTTCTTCTTGGAGCGGGTTTTCACCCCCTTCAAGAGCTTCCCACGATTACTTGGAGGCCCTTGCGGGTGGTTGCCCTTACCCTTACCCTCCGTTCCACCATGGGCATGATCCACAGGGTTCATCGCCACTCCCCTGGTCTGAGGTCTCTCCCCCATCCAGCGCCTGCGACCCGCTTTCCCATCGGATCTAAGGGAATGCTGAGGATTAGAAACCATCCCCAACGTTGCACAACACCCGTCTGGAACAAGTCTCATTTCCGAAGAAGGAAGACGCAGGGTAACAAATCCCTCCGAACATGCAGCTAGTTGTGCCGACATACCAGCAGAACGAACCATGCGCCCTCCTTGACCGGGACGAAGCTCCACATTATGCACCGTGCTCCCTAAAGGAAGGTCCCTCAAGCGAGCGCAATCACCCACTCTAAAAGGCCCCGAAGTTTTTGTGGACACCATATCACCCTGTTTCAACCCTTCTGGAGCGATAATATAACGCTTTTCACCATCTTTGTAGTGCAACAGGGCAATAAAAGCAGATCTATTGGGATCGTATTCAATACTAGCAACTTTTGCTTCAATCCCTACTTTATCTCTCTTGAAGTCAACGATACGGTAGAGTCTCTTATGTCCTCCCCCTCGATGGCGAGAGGTGATCCTACCATGGTGATTCCTTCCACATGATCTCTTCTTGCCTTTACGCAAGGCCTTCAGAGGCGCAACCGTCTTGTTCCTCCCTTCACGCTTGGTTAACTGATCGAACGAAGGAAGAACGAGAAACCTGCGACCAGGACTCGTAGGAGAAAACACTCTTTCCTTTTGTTTAGACCTAGACATGGATAGCATCTCCTTCCTTGAGGGTCACAATAGCTTTCTTGTACTTTGCTTTATGTCCTCTCTTTCCACCTCTACCTCTACGCACAGGCTTCTTCTTGACACACAAAGTGTTTACGGAGTCAACTCTAACTCCCTGCTCTTTATAAATTTCTTCCACAGCACGAGCGATATCGATCTTGTTAGCCCTACAAGCAACCTGAAACACGTACTTATTCTTCTGGAACTTCTGCAAGCATCGATTGGAATCAGCAGCGGCCAATCCCTCTAGGGTCGACACCTTCTCAGAGATATGTCGTCCCAAAATAATCCCAAAAGGGTTGAATGAACTCAGCGCCTTCATGTACATCCTCTCCATGAGCGTGTTACTCTTTCCCACTCTCCATCCTCCACCAACACCACGGAGGCTCTCAAGAGATCAAGCCCACTCAAGCTGCAAACTGGGACGGAGTCAACTAACAACAAATTACGAGCGCTCTTCACGAAGCAATCCCTCCCAGCGACTTCCCCAAGGACGTCGCCCCGGATGAAGAGAACACGAGACGCCCCCCAACCTGCAGCATCTAGGCAAGCACTAACCCGAGATGTTTTCATCGAGGTGAAACCCTGCACAGAGAAGATATGGAGGTTGCCTTCTTTTATTTTTTGGGAAAGCAGAGCGTCCATAACAGCCCGTCTCTCTTTCCTGTTCAATCTCAGTCTCTGATCCGCTTTTTTGCGAGGGCCGAAAACGACTCCCCCTCCCTTAAATTGTGGAGAAGCCAAACTCCCCTGACGAGCCTTCCCCGTTCCCTTCTGGCGGTGAGGCTTCTTTCCCGAATGGGAAACATCCGCCCTGGTCTGAGTGTGAGCGGACCACTGTCTTTGATTCTCTCTCACTACTGTCACGTATTTTTTGATCAAGGAAGAAGAAACTTCACGAGAAGGAAGATCAGAATGAACTTCCCCGACCACCGACCCAGAGATATCATACTTCTTCAAATTCATTTAGATACTCCCTTCACACGTACTCTCCTAGAGATTTCTCCAGACACTGCCCTTTTGGGCCATACTCTACCTTTTTTGGCGGGCTGCACCCACACATGAGACCCATTGCTACCAGGCACTGCTCCCTTTACTAAGAGAATCCCCTTCTCCGGAGAGATACCCACAACCTCAAGACTCTGCGCCGTAAAAAATCGATTCCCCATCTGGCTAGGACGCTTTCCTCCTGGGAGACAGCGACCAGGGAAGGAACACATCCCTGTAGAACCAATTTTACGGTGAAACTTGGAAGCACCGTGACTCGCAGGCCCCCCCTTGAATCCATGCAACTTCATCCCACCTTGGAACCCTTTCCCCTTGGAACGAGCGCGCACATCCACCCGAGAAAAGTCCTTCAACAAGTCGACCGACAGAGACTCCCCCTTTTGGAACAAAGAACACTCTAACTCCCTGTTTAGGCGGAACTCAAACAAATGATGGCACAACTCGATAGATTGGGACTTAAAGTAGCCGCGTTGGGAGGAGTTCAATTTTTTTTCCTTCACTTCCCCACAACCTACCTGGACAGCACAGTATCCATCTCTGTCGAACCCCTTCACCTGAACGACGACATTGGGCTGAATGGAAAGGATGGTGCAAGGAACCACATTCCCTCCCTCATCAAAACGCTCCATCATCCCTAGTTTTTTCCCCATCAGAACGAGCGGGGAGTCTTTCCCTTTTTTCCCATTCCCTGCGGAACAATCTTCTTCACTTTGCTTAGACATGCTCGACTCTCTAACTTCCTAAAGTCTCCCCTTTTTTCCTTGCTTTTTGTTCCTCGAGAACGGGATAACCCACATTCCAATATCACACCATCCACCAGAAACTTTCAGGGAGACGGCATTTACCTTTAAAATGTTATGAAAAAACAAAAACAAAGCACCACCTGAAACAGAACGTGTGCACTCAGGCGATGAAGCCGATAGGTTAACAAATATTAGCAGATTTGTACAACACTCGCTTGAACCAAATCTTCGACAAATGGTAGAAGAACGCCCCTCCCTTACAGGATGGTGAGGCCTATCGAGGGCCAAATACGGCTTCGCCCATCTCATCTAGTTCGATGGAACATTCCCCTTTGTCGTACCCCCAATCTTCCGCGAAGATGAGCACTTTCCTAGATCCCCAGAAAGAATCTTTCAACAACCTTTCTAACTCAGGACGTCCCGAAGCAGCAGGGAAACCTATACATCTCAACAGAAACGACCTGAACGGGGACACACAAAGGACACAAGGATACACTTCCTGCTTTCTGCTCACAGACCACACTACGTTCCAGGACCATTTACCCGAACAAATGTAACGCGATCTTGAGGGAAGGTTCTCGTTGGAAAAATGTTCTTCCGATGAGGGGCCGTGAACAGCACAGGAATAAAAATGCAGGAATTGATCCAACCCGAAACGGAGGAGACTCAAGGACAGCAGAAGAAGGAATACAGACAGAATACGACATCCTATGACAGCAGAGCGACCTCCAAAAACACCCAAACCATAGAGAAGACAAGAAGCGCACAGAGTCCCTATGAAAGAACAGAAAGAGTCTACAGCCAATATCTTACCCTTTCTAGAGGGAGGCGCTGCTTTCTGCAAAGTAGCACTCATGGGGACGAGGAAAAAACCAGCAGAAAAACCGATAGAAACCAAGAGAATAACGGCCGTAAGCAAGCTATGGCTTACAAAACCCAGCCCAAGGACGCTAAGAGTCATACCAAGAGCCCCAAGGGCAGCCATGGGAAATGGAGGAATTTGATCGAGGAAACCAGCAAGAGCGCTCCCCATTGCGATGCCTACAGCGCATAGGAAGAAAAGGTACCCTCCCGCGGTCTGATTGATCCCTAACTCCTGAAACCCAAAAGGAATCAGATTGAGCTGCAAGAAGGAAGCCACAAAAAAGAATAGAGCCCCAGAAGCAATACATATCAGAAGAGGGAAATGACTTTCACAAAATCGAAGTGTATTCCACATGTCCCGAAGGAAAAAGACCTGAATCTTTTCCACTCTTTGACAAGAAGATGTAGTTGAAATCATCAAACTGCAAGTCAGCCCCACTATGGAAACAATGAAGCAGACGAAACCAGCATGAATGTACGTCATGCCGAGCGTGCCTGTGAGAAAGGAAGCGGACAGAGTCCCCATGACAATGGCCAGATAGGTAGACAGCGTCACTATCCCGTTCGCTCTGTGCACCAAATTCTCAGGCACCAACTCAGAAATGATGCCGTACTTCGACGGACCGAACAAAGCGCTCTGCAACGCCATGAGGAATACGAGGAGATAGGACAACAGAACCCACTGATAGAAGAATGCGACGACGCTTGCCAGAGTGATGAAACACTCCAACACTTTGGTCCCTACGGTGATCCATTTTTTCGAATGACGGTCCGAGAACTCTCCAGCAAGATGCGAAAACAACAAGAACGGAGAGACAAAGAGAACGCCAGCATAGGCAAGAATATCATTGATGTCCGCGCTGGTGCTTACGGAAACAATAAAGAAAACGAAAAGTAGCTTCAAAAGATTGTCATTAAAAGCCCCAAGAAATTGGGCGACATTGAAGCAAACAAAAGAAAGGTTTTTAGATAAGCTTGTCATATTCTATCCCAGTAACAAAAAAAAGAGGGGCGAAGGCCCCCCTTTTTTCTTCCAACTTCCTGAAAGTCTTCCTAACAGCTGTACGTAGAAGAGAGAGAGATCCTCCTGCTGAAAGTATTGCTGCCCCCAAGATCCGCATTGAGAGGTGCACACACGCCCCCTGAAATGCAAACTCTCAAGCTCTCTCTAAAAGAATGAGTTAAGGCGATACTGACACCCACCGTGTTAGTGTAACCAAAATGCTTCTTCTGAGAATCCTCGTCCCAAACAGAGACTCTCTCAGCATTTACTGCTTCCGATCCCGCGATAAACTCTGGCAAAGCGTTAGCCCCCAAAGCTGCAAGACGTAGCTTCGCTTCGCTAACAGGATTGTTTACACGACCTTCTAGCCAGGCGCCGAAATTACTGTAGTCGTACTGAGACACAGTCTTCTCTTCCACCATGTTGCAGATACCCCCTACGACGAGAGAATAGTCAAGGTCCCCTACTATAGGAGCCCTACAACTGTTTGCGTAAGAACCAGAGATCACAGGACAAATAGCTCCGAATTGAGGATTATCTGTCTTCCTCAACTCTTTGCCACCACTATCTGTCTCGATCCGTCCCTTCCTAAAACCTCCGACCCCGGGGAACGTGGTTCTCGAAGAATCTGGATGCCACACCTTTGTGATCTTGCCTTTTGCGTTGAGACATCCCAATGCAGCAAGTTCGAACCCAAACTTAGAGTCGAGCACTCTATCGAACTTCAGGGACATCACTCCCATACAATCAGAATTGGGAAGGTCAAACGGAGAAACCGCAACAACACCTGAAAGACCGCACCTTGGGAAAGAATTCTCAATCTGAATCAATCCCATGTCCCATGGGGATGAGCACAAGATTCCAGAGAAAAGGGAAAGCCCGTCCCATCCAAAACGTCCTACGCGGTAACCCACGCTCAATGAACCATCCCTGTACAAGTCTGAGTGCACCTGCCACGAATCCACGCGCACCACACCTTGTGTCCCCGAGAGTGTGCCCATACTGCTTCCAACGCTTAGAACACCCGACGCACCATACCCAGCATAAAGGGACTTCACTTCGAATAGAACCTTAGAGCTGAGAGCGAAAGGTCCCTGCGTGGCATTATCCCCACGTTTCTCTTCGGAGAAAGAACCTGCAGTCACAAACTTCACTCTGAGTTCCTTGGAAGGCTCATCGGACTTCTTACTCGCTCCAGACTTTACTGGATCCGCACTAACAGGACCGCCAAAACACACCGCGGCCATCAGTGTCGCACCCAAAGAAGCGCGGAACACTGTTTTCAAAGGCGACCATAGACATCGACTCATCTAAATTTCTCCATTTTTCATTCTCGGTTTCATTAAAAGCGCAGCATGCGATCCTCAGAGCACGACCCCCTTTAAGGAAGGCCTAATATACTGCACTTACCTAGAAATCCACCCCTCAACACTAAGCAATGTCCAGAGGGTCCCCTAGAAGGGGCGATTGTATATTACGCTACTTGTTTTTGCAAATGATTTCTGTGACACCCTCTCAGTGCACATTCTTGAATCACCTATAAATTTCACAAGGAACACATCATTCTAGCGTCTTTCTCCAGAACACTGGAGAAAAGAGACTCAAGATCATCACACATTCGAACCGACCCACAATCATCAAAAATGCACTGATCCACTTATCTGCTTCGCTCAGACGAGATAAGTCTATCTCTGGAGGAAGATTCCCCGTATTGGTGACACACTCAAAAGCAACCAGGAACGAAACATCTCCTCTCCATCCGTGCATCGTGAAAAGACCCCATCCTAGGACTAAAGACCCCAGCATACAGCATAAAAGCACAAAAACATCCTGCATAGTGGTCCGTGAGACGGAGCACCCTCTCATTGAAAAGATATCCGTCTGATGTGGAACAATAAACGCCCTAATGCGGAAGCAACAAAGAGAGAGGAGAGCGTAGGCTCTTCCCACTTTGAGCCCCCCCGAGGTCGACCCCATCATTCCTCCGACGAACGATTGAATCGATGCAATCCATTTCAAGGTATCGGTCCATGGTCCTTCGAAAAGGAAAGACAAACCACTTGTTGTGGAACTCGTCACAGAACAAAGGAGAGCCTGCCTTAAGCTTTTCCATCGGGAACTGTCGCCGAATTGCTGCAATGAGAGGCTAGCCAGATCCATCCACATCACAAGAGTGCCCAAAAGAAGGACCCCCAGCCATACAAGGAATTCTGGATGGTTCAGAAATACGCCATTCCACCTGAAACCCGTTCTCATTTGACGAAAATTCAAGGCCCCTATAATGCAGAAGAGAGCGACCCATTCCCTCACAAAAGGCACTGATCGCAACGACTCTTCCTGGGGAACTGAGAAACCGCTTGTAGAGATGGAGGTAAAGGACAGATAGACCGCATGAAAAAAAGAAGTCCCTGCTCCCAAGAAAACTAGTATCGCTACGAATGTCAACAAGACATACATCTTCAAGACAGGAAAAGAGTACTCTTTCAAACAAGGCATAAATCGAAGCCTCTCCCCTAACGGAGGATCTTGGGAAAGGACAGACTGTGTCGAAATCCTCAGTAGAGGAAAGAATAGGAACAAGAGGATCGTACTACATCCACCCAGCCAAGCCAAGACACTCTTCCACAGGACCGTGAGAGGAGGAGCTTGGTCCAGAGGAATCGCCCAACAGGTACACCCCGTTGTTGTCAATGCTGAGCAGGATTCGAAGAAAGCGTCCGCTATCGAGGTAGAAACACCTGAAAGGAGGAAGGGAATCCCTCCCATGAGGGTCCAGGACAACCACACAGCCACGATCACAAAAACAACTTCCCCTCTATCCAACAAGAGGGGGATTCTTCCTTCATCTCTACATCCCTTTCCTAAGAAGAGGCTCAACCCGCTAAGGACACTCCCCAAAAGACACGTAATCAAGAAAGGTGTGATGTCTTCCCCGGAGAATAGGGCCCATTTCAGTCCGAGGGCTATGCAACAAAAACAACCATCGATGACTGAGGCAGCCAACATGAACCATCCAAAACACCATAGACAACTTCTAAACCGCATAGAGAGCCACCTTCACTCCTTCAAGGTCGGCTTGAGATGACCTTGAGAGAAAAAGGTGCGCAAGGAGGCGACATCTTGTTGATACACGATTAAGTTGAGTTGGTCCTCAACCCAAACAAGGGTGGAACCCTCTACTCGTCTCATCTTCCTCGGAGAGGAAGATATCAAATACAGCACAAAGAAAGGACATGGTGCTTCCTCCCTTAGACGCGCAATGGAGACACCTATCGTTGGAGAGTGGAGTGGGATAGTTATTTCTGTGTATACAAGGGAGAGATGCCCCTCAGGGGGGCTCCGTTGATTTTCCTTGCCTCTTCTGAAGAGTTTCATTGCCCGATCCATAACAAACAAGAGATATGGATCAAGCACATTCCAGTAGTTCAGAATATTCATGGGATGTGATGGATCGATTTCATCTTGTTGTAGCTTCATCATCGAGAAGAAAACTTCTTGACGGAACAATGCAGTGATGCAATGGACGCGCGCAGAGAGAAGTGAGCGAGCTACGGAAGCATTGTAGTCATCTTCATTAGAAAGTAGAACTACTTTCCTGGGTTTGCACTCCCTCTGCAACCAAACTTCGGGATCACTTGCATCCTCGTGTCGCACATCGATCCACGGGGCTCTCTTGGCAAGGAAATGGCATTTCTTTGGGTCATCTTCCATGAGGTAGAAATCAATATTAGTTGCTCTTAACTCGTAAGCGAGAGCTATCGAAACTGGAGATCCTCCAACAAGGGTTATTCCACGGAAGGGTGGGACGTCCAAACGCAACAGGCGAAACAACTCTACCAGTGTGGGTAGGGACCCTACACAGACCATTTCGTCCCCTTCCAGAATCTCTTCATTCCCCCTTGGGAACCAAGATACTCCATCCCGGATCACCTGAATGATGCGAAGATCTGGAGAGATGATCCTTCCCCCAAGGATGGAACAGAAATCATCCACAATGGAGACCTCATGTTGCTCGGGAACCGTGCAACATAGGGTGTACTGGGACAAGTATCCCTCCTCTTCAGAAAAGATAGGCAAAGGCTGTATGGGGCACCGGGGAAAGAGCAATTGTCCTTTAAGCTGCCTTGCAATCCACATATTGGGCAAAAGAGGCGCACTTAAACGAAAGTATTCCGTCCACGAGGGATATTCGCATGCATCCAGTAAAGCTACAGTGCGTGTCGAACAGATGCTTTGGGCAAGATGTGACAAGTGGATATTGCATGTCTCATCCAGGCTCATCGCCAGAAAAAGACGTAATGCAGAGGGATTGATATCTCTGAGCTGTTGGAGTAGTTGATCTTGGACCTTTCCTTTCTCTATGAGGAGGGTGCTGACGTCATACCTCCTCCTTAGACGAGCTAAGAGCGCGCCTTCTCTGGAAGCGAGAATTAAGTCTAGGTCCGTTTGCGCGAGTTGATGAATCATGCGCAAGGAACAAGGATTCAAGCCATAAACCAACACACTCATCTAGAGAACTGTCCCTGCGAATCGCCCATGCATCACACTACCCTACTATGCCCTTCGCATGCCCTTCACATGCCCTTCACCACCTCTTACATGACTCTCTCTTAATTATGCAAACGGGATCCCTACCAACGGGATCCCTACCAATCTGTCGGAAGAATGACCCAAAGAATGAGCCAGAAGAGCAACGAAAGAATACGAAGAACAACCACTGGAAGGTCACCTAACAGCCCGCAACAAAGCGGGATTTTAGCTTTCTACTTGATGCTGGAGAGGACAGTTACCCCCTCTCAAACGGTGAGAAGGACTCGGCTGCTCCCTCCTTGCGTTAACCTCAGTTATGAGGATTGTCTCTTTTCTACGTTCCAAAGACAGGAAGTAAGAACACCCCTATCCAACCGAAGGAGCGTTAATTTTCCCAGTATTGACCTCGACCCGGGTGTAGGCCCATGCTGAGTGGTCAAATGGTTCATATCTACTTGCTCTACAGTTCCACCCACAACAATAGAATCGGATCAGAGTTTCTGATACAGGAGACGCAATCCGTTCAAGGCCACACAGACCGTTCCCCCCTCGTGGAAAAGGACAGCTAACCAAAGGGGCACTTCCCCGAGGAGCGAAGCGATGCTCGCCAGGACAACCACCGAAAAGGAGAGGGCGAGATTCTGGATTACAATCCTCCTTGTGGACTGAGCCAAGTCGAAGAGACCTGGCAATATCGAGAGGTCATCATGGAGCAAGATCACATCAGCTACATCTATTGCAGAGTCACTTCCCACTCCCCCCATCGCAACACCCACTGTGGCCCTTGCTAGAGAAGGAACATCATTGATTCCATCGCCTACCATGACAGCCCCACCCTGCTGATCTAGACGATCGAGCCAAGCCAGTTTATCTCCCGGGCGCAGATCTGCCTTCCACTGAGCTATGCCAGAGGCTTGACTCACCCTCTCTACGTTGACTGGATGGTCACCAGAAAGAACGGACAGAAACAATCGATTCTTCAAGCGACCCACCCATTCCTTTGTCCCCAGGCGCAATGGATCCTCAAAGGCAAGGAGAACCTGTTCTACCCCTATCTGCATCGCGCACGCTGCAAAACCTTCCTTATAGAGTTGCTGCAATCTCTCCTTCAACCTCTCCTGGAATGATGAGTCCTCTGTTTGAATGAGGGAAGGGTGTCCCACAGCCACAACTAGGGAACCTGATCCATTTTTAATGAATCCTTGCACACCTAATCCAGCTTGCTCCCTCATAGATTGGCATTCTAATGGTTGGATCCCCTGCCTTTTCGCATGGGCTTGGATAGCTTGCGCAATGGGGTGCGAGGAATGACGCTCTAGAGCAAGTGCTGCTGCTACCCATTCCCTTTCTGAAAAGGCAGAGGGTCGAGAAGACAAGTAGTGAATCCCCTCCCATTCTAGGGTTCCGGTCGTCAAAGTGCCCGTTTTATCCAGGATGAGGTGATGACAACGTATTAGAGCATCCAATACGATGCCCCCTTTGAGCAACACACCCTGTCGTGCACATCTGGAAAGTGCACTAAGGTACGCAGAAGGCAAAGCAATGATCAATGCACACGGAGCGGCTGTGATGAGAAAAGAAAGAGCTCGACTTACAGAACCGTAGGCACCCCAATAAGGGATCTGGAACCACCAGGGGAGCACTATCGCACTGATCACAGCCGCTACGAGAACAGAGTAAGAGTACCAGATTCCAAAACGATTAAAGAATTGAGTGATCTTAGGTTTTCTCTCCTGAGCCTGGGAGACAAGAGCAATGATCCTCGCTAGCGTCGAATCTGCGCTTGTATGAGTTACACGGATATGAAGAGCGCCGTAGGTGTTGTGGCTCCCCGCCATTACTTCGTCTCCTACTTGTACGTGGAAAGGCATAGATTCGCCCGTGACATGTGAAGCATTGACGGAGGAGGAACCAAAGACAACTTCTCCATCCAGAGGTATGCGCTCTCCCGCTTTGATGAGAAGACGGTCTCCAACATTAACTTCATCAACGGGTATTCTCTCTTCCTCATTCTCACGGAGGAGTGTGGTGTGGGTGGGTTTCAAAGCATGAAGTGATTGGAGTGATTGGTTCGTTTTTTTTGTGGAATATTCCTCGATACCATGTGCTACGTTGAACAGAACAAGGAGCAACCCCCCTTCCCAACGGTTGCCCACCAAGTAGGAGAGGATAGCTGCAATCACCATCAGTCCATCCACATTAATCACCCAATTTTTCAGAAAGCGGATCATAGCATGAACAAACACGGGTGCTCCTCCAAGCCAGTACACCATAGCTAGGAGGAACTGTGTTAGTACGTCCAAATACCCATATCCGTGGGCAGACGAACCGACCCAGAGGAACACACCCATTGATACTAGAGAAAAACAGTAAAGCAAAAGGACAAGAGTCGCTGTTGCTGCATCCGTAACAACAGGTTTTAACCACCATTTCATGGTATACGCATTGCTCGCCTCATCCATGTCAGCAACAATCCTTGTTCTCGTCGGCCATTGTCTTGAGAGGTTCAACTTAGCCGACAGCTGTGAAAAATCCTATGATTGAAAAATAGCCTATACCTTGTAAAGGAAATTGGTAAAGAAACTCGTAGAGTAGTGTCTCAAATCGTGCAGAAGTATCAACGCAGGTCGCTTCAGAAGCGAAACGACCGAAGAAAATTAATTGGCCAGATAAACCAGGGTGAGTGTACCCAACAAAGAGTATTATCTGTCGGGAAATAATTCGGGATTGAAATCTTCTTCCATGACTGCAAGCTTGCATCTGGGAATGTGACTGAGAATGTGACAGATTAAGTTGCTCAACCATTTTCCAAAAAAGATTCCCACTGTTGCGGTTCCCTGTCTTGTTATATCCTCCACGGAGGTGATGATTCTTAGACTGGAGGGCCGAAATTTATGGAAATCAATAAAGACTCTACCACGGCGTCCGCACGTGCTCAATATCTGCTGGATACCCGTGGTCCTCCGAAGACTGTGCCAGAAGCCTTTGCGATGCTGTCGAAGATGTTAGAAGGCCCTGCCCCCGAGGACAGTGAAATTAACCTTAAGAATATTAACTTGTAAGAGTCTAATACCGAGGATTAAACTCCTCAAGCCGTCAGAACAACTGTTCAAGGAGAAAGTTGCAGCGGCAGCTGGGGTGTCTCCTTTTCTCCTGTTGATCTCTCTATGCAGGGAGACCATAAGTCAGCATGCCAGACGGGGATTGAATCACTCCGTGTGTTTGTTTGATCCCTCCGCGGGTTTGCTTTTTGCTTACCATATTGAAATAAGCTCAATGGCGGAATCCCAGGGGACTGGGTTGCGCCGCAGTGCCAGTGGGTGGATGATGTAGATGGGGCTTCCTTAAGGGGGTGTCTCTCATTCCGGGTCTGGTTCCGAGCGGGGAAGCAATGATCGGGGAAAGATTGGAGAACAGGAAAGTGGATGTGAGTCGACTGTGGGAGGGGGTGCAGTTGAAATGCGTCTCTGCAACACACCCCTGACGTCCTTCACTTTGGTGTCTCTGGAGCTCAATCAAGTGTTTCCTCATGAAGCACTTGCGGAGCAGTTCCTTGTGGGGCAGTTCACGGAGCACTCTTTCTGGTCATGAGGAGCTAGCGCAAGAAAGGATAACGAAAGATACTGCTAGTGAGTTCTCGTTAGACGGGTCTCATGCGGTTGTGTCATGCGGTTGTGTTTGGAAGCGTAATGGATTGTTAAGATTGCGTTTCAATTTGCAAAGGGTCAAGGGTTTATCCGGAGGGTAGTTCATATGCGACCCTTGATCGATCGGCCAGGGGATTCGATCTCAAGTGTTCAACCTCGGTATTGGATCCGGCAGGTCTACGGAGAAAAGAACTCTCTGTTGCATCCCAGGGATCGCTATCAGAATCAATTTCAGACCCTCTAAGCTCAGAATTTGAGGTTTGGTAGGTGTTCGCATCCGTTGCACGAAATCTTTCATCGGGGGGGATATTAGAACTATATTCCTTGATGAACTTGAAAGGATCTTTGCAGTGTTGCAACTGCTTTAGTGCTTGCTCCCTACCTTTCCGTTCGTAGGCTAGAACTGCAGCGATGACCCACTGAGGACAACGACATCGATCGGCATTTTCTTTGCACCCAGGGAGACGGAAGAGAACACTATCTCGGTCTTTCCCTTTGTCATCTTTGCGCTTGTATTGCCAGCCTCTGCTCTTTAGCTCTTTTCTCACCATCCTATGCACATCTTCACCTTTCCAAGGTCTCCCACCACTAAAATCAAGGACTAGTTGTCTATGGTCTTGAAGACGTTTCTCCCTTTCATCGACAAGGAGGACCTTGCGCCGCTCCCTATCAAAGAGAAGAGCAATGCAATGTTTTTCTGCCTTCCTGCGACCACCTTTCCTTAATTCCATAGGGAGAAGGGAAAATCTGTATTCTCCCCCGTCCAGGACCCTGGTAATTACCCTCTGGAGCCCTTCTTCAGAATCAATTTCGCGACAAGAAATCACCTTCGTATTCTTGAAGAGGCTCTTTTCCAACAGATGGACATGACTAGGACCCATGGATGGAATAATCATACTAAGAATCTGACTATGGTGAATCTGCCCAAGATGTTCAATCTGTTTCCCTGTGTAAAGGATACTCTCTCTGTTTTCTAGGTTTTCTTTTGCCCTTTGGGCGACCCCATAGATCTCTCTAAGAACATCTGAGAAGGCCATAGCTGACATGATGCACACCGTCCCAACACATGCCATGAAACAAGCTGCAGGGAGGAGCATCGCTGCCACAAAGTGTTCAAGAGAGGAGCAACTTTCCCTTTGTTTGGGTTTGTGCTTCGCGCGACTCCTCAGTTTCCCAAGATCCAGAATATGGACTTGAATAATTGACCCTAAAGGCTCCTCTCGTGAAAACAAAACATTGAAAACCCACCTCGAAGGGGATAAGAGCCAGTGAGAACCACGGTGACAGAGTAAAACTAACGCAAATCCTGACGTCTTCTGATAGGACACAATCTTCACAGAATGCTTGAGATTCATCTGCAGCACATCCATAGGGATAACGCCCATAGAGGACATCGATGCCCTTTCTGAGCTTAGTACATTTGTTCCGCTCATCAATAATCTCCTGTATAAGAATGGAGTCACCCCAGGACCAATGAGCCCGGACCTAACGAATCCAGATTTGACGGAAAGTTGCAAATCTTCTGATTTCACTTAGTCCTGGGGCTCTTGTCCTGGGTGACTTCTGTTATTGAAAATTCACTACTTAAGTGGACCTTCCTGCGCTCAGGATGCTTCCGATTCTGTTGCGCGTGGGTCTCCACCAAGATCGGGTCTAGAGCTATATTCTCTTATGAAGTCAGCAGGGTCTCCGCAGTCCTGGAGCTTTTGTAACACTCTATCCCTGTCTCCCCGCTCATAGGCCAACGTTGCAGCTATAACCCACCGAGGACAGCGACATTGATCGGCATCTACTTTGCACTCAGGAAGACGATAGAGGACAAGGTCTTGTTCTCCCCCATTGTCGTCTTTGCGTTTGTATTGCCAACCCGGGCGGTTTGTTACCTCCTCTTTCATGACCTTGTGCACGTCCTTACCCTTCCAAGTACTCCCATCACCGAAATCGAGGACTAATTGACTATGTTCTTGAAGACGTTTTCCCCCTTCATCAATGAGGAGGACCTTTTTTTGGTCTCTGTCAAAGAGGAGAGCAACACAATGCCTCTCAGCATCCCTACGGCTCCCCTTCCTTAACTCCATGGGAAGAAGGTAAAATTTGTACTCCTGCCCATCCAGAATCTTGGACATTGTGCCGTGCAACTTCTCTTCGGAGTCAACTCCACGACAGGAGACCACTTTTGTGTTTTTGAAGAGATGGTTTTCCAGTAGGTGAATATGGCTAGGACCTGCAGATGAAATGAACTCTCCCAAGAGCTTTCCGACATCACAATACTCAATCCGTCCACCCTCGCGAAGAATACTCCTTCTGCCCTCTGGATCCGCCTTCGTCTTCTGAGCAATCCCGTAACTCTCTCTGAGGAGTTCTGAGAAGATCATAGCCGGCAGGATGAGCGCTATTCCCACACAAGCCATAAAGCAAGCTGCAGGAAGAAGCATCGCCGCTACAAAATGCTCAAGGGAGGAGTAACTTTCTTTCTGTTTGGGTTTGTGCTTTGCGCGGCTCCTCAGCTCCCCAAGATCCAGGACCTGCACTTGGATGGTCGACCCAAAAGGTTCCTCTCCTGAAGACAAGGCATTGAAAGCCCACTTCGAAGGGGATAAGAGCCAATGGGAACCACGGTGACATAGCAAGGCCGCCGCGAACTCTGAAGTTTTCTCGTGAGGCACGATCTCTACTCGATGTTTCAGATTCATCTGAAGCACATCCATGGGGATAACGTCCATAGAAGCCATTGATACGCTTTTTCTAGTCATCAGCAATCTCCTGAAAAAAACAGTTTTCACTGACGTCAAAGTAAAATTGTCAAATTAAGATTTGATAAATCCTCTTTTTTACATGTTTTCTAGAGGTGAAAAGTGTTTTTTTAGGTCCAAGAGGGAGGGTGTTTGTCTCTCGATGGGAGAGTCCAATTCCCCAAAAAAGAAGAAAGATAATCCTTTTTTCGAGGGAGAGAGTCTCTTCATTTGGAAGCATTTTCACAACCATCCTCAAAAAAGCAGTTGCACAGATGGGTGGGACCCAGAATGGGTCGTCCTCGACTGAAGTTTTACGTATTACGCATCCACGTATTGCGAATCCACTGTCTAAGTTGGTCCCATTCTATTGGACAGTTAGAAGGCACATCCCTCCCCCAGGAAACGATTTCCCCTATCCTTTCTACGTCGAAGGAGCCCATCTCCCCCGGAAAGGGGACATCAAAACGAAAATAGGACACATCCTCACGCCCCTGATAATGGGAAGAAGGACACGTAGGCGGGTGCACCCCTAGGACCAAACGTACTTTTTCCCAGTCGCCTGAAGCAGATCTCCATGTAGCTGTCCCCATAGAGAGAATATTTTTTCTTGTCCCCCGATTGAAGAGCCTTTCTAAAAAGGGGAAAACGACGGCTGACGGATTGTTCCCAAAAAGGGCTCCGTCAATATGTCCTTTGTGTGAGGGGAAGTAGGTGGGTACCGCAGTCGTTGAAAGCACCACATCCAGAATGGGCTCCTGAGCGTCAGCGACCATCACCTCGGGGGGAGCATCTACTTGTTGGTTGGTGAAAAGGAGTGGTTTCCAATTTTGTGAGAAACGACACCACTTGGATGCCACAATGATGACGGGAGTTTTCAAGTCGGCCAGAGAAGTACCCAAAGGAAACCCTCTGGCCTTCATGAGTTGCACTAAGCGTTCTTCCAAGAGGTGAGTTGAAAATCGATAGGGGATGGAGAGCAATGGGTCTAAGGCACCATCTCTAGAAGGCGCGAGCAGATCGTCCCCCTCTAGGTACACCTGAACAATGGACCGTTGGGTGATCCCCATGGCCAACCCGAGAGCGATCAACGATCCTGTAGACACTCCTACAACAAGGTCTAGATGATCCAGAAAGGAGTTTTCCTGATGCATCAAAGAGAGCCACTGAGATGTGACAGCGCCTCTGAATCCACCCCCATCCAACACAAGAACATTCTTTTCCGCCATAGGGGGTCGATGGTGCAAGCAAACACCCATTCTTGACAAGCTTTCCACAAACAAGATCGCAAACAAGAGCCAACCTTTGCGGGTAAGATTCAAATTCCTAGGTTAGAGTCTGTGGGTTATGTAAACATCAGCAAGGGATAAAAACTAGCATGCTATCCATTGAGGAATGTGAAACCCTCATCCACTCTTTAAACATCTGGTGGTAGAATCGGAAATTGAAGAGATTGCTCCAGAAGCGCTTTGGGAGTGCTGTGGGGCTGCTACGGAGGGATTTTGGAATATTTCAAATGGGTTTTTTGGGGTGCGTTTCTATGCGCCCCCTGGTCTCAAGTTTGTCCTCATAATGGAGAGCCTGACGGATTCCAACAAGCTCTCCTCAAACACAGGGCCCATGTATCTTTTGTAGATCAAGCATTTTACGTGATTACACCCAAGAGATGGGGGCGACCTCATGGTTGGCAGCAGTGGATCTCCGTAGATGGTCTTACCCCATGCTATGAATGTTTTTATGTATGGGGTTCTATGAAGGTGGAACTTTTCTATAGCCTCAAGAATGGAAAACGGTGCATCATCCAACGCACCGATCACAAAAGAGGGAAACGTATAGAACGACAGTGGGATGAAGAAGGCAACTTTCAACTGGAGGAAATCTACATACGAAACCGCTTACATCAAGGAAGATACGGAAATAACTCAGAGGGTCCCGACGTTGTTGAGGGGACTGGGTGGCGCACCCTCTATAACCTAGACAACGAAGTCTGGAAACGGGAACGATTCTTTCGAGGTGAGTTAGTTGAAAAAATGCTCTATACCCCTCACACGGGGGACATCAGTGAACATCATCTCTACACTGAACAGAAACACTACTTGAGGGAGAGAGGCGCCGAAAAGGACGGTTGCAGGACTCAGGATCGATAGCCCTTACTCGTGGAGACTGAGAACATTCAGGAGAACAGCATCCCTTCCTTTCGAGGTAGCAGGAACGACACATCAGCATCCACGCATTACATTCCACGTTGGCACAATTAAAGTAATGGTAGGTCGGCGTATTACATCCAAGGCAGGTGCTGCAGGGCGTGCATTCTCTATCCGAAATCATAGGAACAACTACACGGTCATCAAAAACGAAGAGAGCACCTTCCCAATGCTGATCTCCCACTTCGTGGGCGTAAGAGATACTTCCTCCCCTTAGCTGATAGATCTGTTTAAACCCCAGTTCTCTCAACAGGGGCGAGAAGAACTCACAGCGAATCCCACCTGTACACTGCATCAATAAGGGCTTGCTTTTATCCTTCCCTTTCGACCACTGTTCAATGTAGGATGGGAACTCCCTGAATGTAGAACATGGGACAGGTTCCGACCTTTTAAAGCGACCCACTTTCCATTCATAATGGTTCCTTACATCAAGCATAGTCCAATCTTTTGGATCTTGGTCCAGGTATTCAGCCCATTCCTTGGGTGATAAATGTTGGGCTCCTTTGGAGAGGTCCACTTGGCGATCCAGAGCTACCAGTTGCTTTCTAATTTTAAGGCATAGGCGGGGGAATACGTGTTCATTGCAACCATCCACCTTGATGTGGACCCCAGGAAAACGTTCTTGAATCCAATCACAGTAAGTCTTCATAT
>Ga0066190_10000006_pt1 | contig 25783 bp, 17 predicted proteins | sample WorMettanBELIZE1_FD_58708 | JGI IMG/M metagenome (GOLD analysis project Ga0066190, IMG submission 58708) | Marine gutless worms symbiont microbial communities from Max Planck institute for Marine Microbiology, Germany - Olavius tantulus... | ecosystem: Host-associated > Annelida > Digestive... | reverse complement strand
GGCAACTCCAACCCAGTGCAGCTTAGCGATTACATAAGCGCCATTGAGCGGGCCACGGGCATTACGGCACAGCGTAATCTGATGCCGATGCAGCCGGGCGATGTCCCCGCGACCTGGGCCGATATCCAACTCCTGGAGCGGCTCACCGGATATACACCGCAGACCTCGGTTGAAGAGGGTGTGTCCCGTTTCGTGGCGTGGTATCAGGAGTATGTTGCTGCCAATAAGATCAAGTAGCTTTATCAAAGCAGGCGGTACTGAACGGTGGTAGCGCGTAATCGGCGACATGGGATCAGCAACACTCGTGAAAGCCCTTGGGGCCACCCCCAGTGATTTTTAGATCACAAAAATACGCTCAGCGCCGTCTCACTGGCGGGCAGGAGGCCACTCTTCCTTGAGAAGTTCGGGCTAGAGAAAGGGGGGCGGACCTAAGGTCCTCATGCCATTTTCCACACATTACGCAGCAAACTGCAAAATGCCATTAAGTCACTGATAGTATTTAAATAATCCTGTCCGATAGTGATTTCGTACTGTCGGCAACTTGATTTGGTATAAAAAACAACGCCTTACGAGGTCGTGGGACAGGCTGTCCAACTGCTGTCCCGGAGCTGGGACAGTGAATTGCCACGAGGTGGCATTCATCCGAAAAGTGTTTCGGACATAGTAGGTGAACCGTGATACATGCATAGGAAGAACCTCTCGCATGCCGAATAGGCAGTGATGGGTTTTATCCAATGACAGGAGGTGTTCATCAATTGGAACCCCGTGATTACGTCTATGTTCGCCTCGGCTCAAAGGTGGGCGATACATGGCAAAGCCGTGATGCCTTTGATCGTGCAACCATCCGCAAACACACGGAGGCTGCGCGTGCCGACGGATTTACCGTGCATAGCCGCTTGGCCGTGAGTGAACGGGTAGGTGCCTCGGTCGCCGCCTCCGGACGGCCCAAATTGATGCGCTTGATACGCGATCTAAGACCTAGCGATGCACTTATCGTCTACACGCTTGATGGGTTCGGGCGCGATGCATCCGACATCCTGAAGACGATCCGGCTCATTCACGAGATGGAGGCTGAGCCGTTTTGTGCGTCTCTGGGAACAAAGGAAAACCTGTTCAACGACAATGAGTTCAGGAGCGCCCTAGAAGCGATGGCCGCGCTTGAGCGTTTGACAGAGGCTGAACGCAAGCAAGCGAAAGCAAAGGGGCTCGGTGTCGCCGGTGGTCGGATCGGTCGGCCACCATCTCTGGATGAGGCCACACAGGCAGCTGTACGGGCCGATCTGGATGCTGGGGATACCGTTGCCGCCGTGGCCCGACGGTACAACACATCTCACCAGACCATTCTGCGCGTACGGGGCGCAAAGACCCAACTCTGATTTCTGTTTTTCTGAATACTGTTCGGGCCATCACTAATGGAGTGCATTCGATGATATTATCAACGATGCGGGGTGGGCTCATTCGCTTTCCGCTCCACTGCCAACTGTCCGATCTTGGGTACAACCTCTCGATTTCTAACTCCCTGATCTTTGGCTGAGAGATTGCTCGCCTGTGCAGCTTCATCAGTTCCTTTCGAACGGGCGCCGGAACAATCTAAGGTTGACACATTCTTCCCCATTGGTAACGTCCGTTCACGAGACTTTTATTATTTCCAATATGCATTCATGCATGCTTGATTTTACGCGAGGGTTGCGATGCGCCTTATTTCGTTCATGTTTCTTGCCTTTTGGGCTGCATCGCAATCAGTCTATGCGGAAGAAACGACGTCTTCCCAACCAGCAGAATCGACGGCAGAAACTGTCGAGATCGAGGTGCCAGACATTGAGTCTGCAAAAGAAACCAGTAGCGAAGAGCCCGAACCTGAGAAGACAGAAGACGGCGAGGTCGCAGAGTCACCTGCCGCAATGGAACGCAACGCCCCGTCTGATGGTTCGGAGAATGGTGAGCGTCTTGCCGGTCTTGATAGTATGGGCAAAGTTCAGGCGGCTGCTGAATATGCTGGGAATGCTGGTGAGCTTAAATACAAGATCGACATTGACATGCCAAGTTTTCGGGATCTGGAGCCCAAGCTTGGCCTGATTTATAACTCGCAAGTTCTAGGCAATTCCGGAGCCGAGTCCGTTATGGGGCCGGGTTGGAACCTGAAGGGGTTCTCTGCCATTGAGCGCGTTTCAGCCCGTAGAGGCGTGCCCACTTACCAATCCGGAAAAGACATTTTTCTGCTAGACGGCATGGAAATGCTGAAGTGCAGCAGCAGTGTAATTTCCATCGCTGGTGCCTCTATTGACTATGCTTCCAGCCATGTGAAGTCAAACGTTTCGGCTGGTTGCTCCGCAGGTGGTGATTTTACAACGCTGAACGAGACCTATTTTCGGATCAAGTACAATCAGAGTTCCAACGAATTCGAGTTGACTCAAAAGAATGGTGTTAAGTTCATTTATCAATCGATAGATGCGCTGGTGCCCGATCAAACGGTATCCGGAGAGCCGTATAAAAACATGCGAGAGCGCCGGAAATGGCTGTTGACTCGTATAGAGGACACTCAGGCCAGTAAGAACATTGTTTCTTTTAAGTACAAGTTCGATACAACTGGAAAGTCTTGGTATTGGCTGGGCTACCCGGAACGCCCCTATCAGATTGAATATGCCGGATATCGGATTGAGTTTCACTACAAGCAACAAGCCACACCGGTTTCAACATTCACGACCGGTACTTTATACTTGGGCAGCCAATACCAACTTTTGGAAGCGATTACTGTAAACTACGGCAACACCAAAATCCGGGCCTATGATCTCGGCTATTCTACAGCCCCGGTTACCAAAGCTAAGCTGTTGAGCACTGTTACCCCCGTCGGTAACGACTATACTGTGAATTCTAACGGGTCAGTTTCTGGCTCAACGCTGCCTGCTTATCGGTTCGAATACAACAATGATGGCTACTCGGTTCAAAATCGTTGGTATAATAATTTTGAAAACTACGTAAAGCCAACAAACATTCATAACGGTGTTAGTAGTTCGAATGGTTCGCATGGTGCGGAAAATGGCGAAACGTTCCATGCAAACATTCGAACAGTTGAAACTAATGGCGATGGTATCGATGAGATTCTAGCCCTCGATGTACAACCCAACGGTACAGGTGACCCATTCTATCGTGAACGATCTGGCCATTATACTTTTGACACCAGCGGGAACATGACGCGCAATCCGGCGACTTATTCCATCGCTGCAGGTCGCTTCACGGATGGCGGATCTTACTATACTTTCCTTGGAATGAACCGGTGGACTCCTGATCAAAGTCGGCCGATGGCCATTCGCGGGAAGTTCTACAATACAGGTGATCGCAGGTATCTTGAAGCCAATCCACTAACAGCTAGTTGGACCCACAGGCGGCAAGTAGAAAGCGCACATGCTCGTGATCGGGTTCATTGGCTGACAGGTAACTTTGATAATGATCCTGAAATCGAAGTGATGATACGCGATTCTATTTATGACGTGAAAGAAAGCGCGAGTAATGGCGATCAGAGGTTCCCGCAGAAGTCATTGACCAGAACCACTCACCCACAGTGCACGGGGCGTACCTGGGTTAACGCGCGTGTCGTGGATGTGAACTCTGACGGCATTGATGATGTAATCTTTAAAGCCAAATATAATGGGAAATCTGACCAGTACTGTATGCGCATCGTCAATGAGAAAGGTTATGTGGATGCACCTTTCAGCGGCGGGCGGGTGATTGAATGCTGCGCAAATGTTGAAAACCGTCTTTATTGGTCCTTCGGCTTCGGGGATTTCAATGGAGATGGGGTGATGGACTCTGTTCGATTTGGGAACATTGATAATCCTACAAGTGTTAGCCAACTTGACCTCGACATAGCGTTTGGTCGCGGGGATGGAACGTTCTCTGGCCGACAAACCTGGTTCCAAAATATTGACATACTGGGGATGGCGAGTGGAGATTACTATGCGAATGCCGTTATTCCTACTGATCTAAACGGTGATGGTCTGGATGACGTCATTGTATATGCTGGTTACGATGACGGTACTTATGATTGGAAAGCGAGAAAATATGCGGGGCCCATCCGTATGTTCCTCTCAACTGGGTCAGGTTTTGTTGAGACCAAGATGTTTTCAGACGGGACGCTCATTCGTCAGTTTGGGACAATAGGTGACTTCAACGGAGATGGTGTGAAGGATCTCGCGTTCGGTGCTGGTACAAATACGGACTCCGATCATCGTCCGCGTATCTTGTTCGGCAACAGTGAAGCGGGACACCGGATCACCAAGATCACAACCAATCTTGGTGAAGTGGTCAATGTTACCTACAAACCTTCAACACATTTTTCAGGCGATCAAACACCTTATGTGCGTCAGCTTGTTCATAAGATAACCTCCAATCCCGGAGTTGGTTCGGTACGAACGGTAGAATTTTCTTACAAGAATGGTCGCTATGACTATAGCGCCCGCAAGCCGCTTGGCTTTGAGGAAATCCAGATCAAATTGCCTCGGACACCTGGTGAAAATGCCGATCTTGTGCAGGTGACACAGTATATGACAGGCCATATTGCGGAAGTTGGTTTGGTTACACGCCAGTTCTTGAAATATGGATCTACAATATACCAGGACACACAAAACACTTGGGAAGTGGTCAAGTCTGGAAAGGGTCCTTACCGAACGATGAAAATGCGAGAGCGTACCGGTATGCTGCATGAAAACCGGATCATCTATAAGACTAAGGATTATACGTACAATCAGTACAACGACATTCTGACGGAGATTGATCGCGGGTTTAATGGTTCTCAGGATGATGTCTCCACAGCATATCAATATAATCCGAATATTTCATCCTATATTGTCAATAAGGTCGCTGCTAAATTTGTAGTTTCGGGAGAAACACCAACAACTGCAAAAGTAGCAAACCGTCTAGCCGCAGAGTATTTTGGGTACGATGGAAACTCTTGGACACAGAGCCCTTCTAAAGGTAACCCAACTGGGCATTGGATTTGGAACGGAGATGTTTCTTCTGCGGGTGAAACCGGAAAACGCATGAAAACTGCCAAGTTTGATAACTATGGCAATATAAAAGAAGAAATAAACGCACTGAACCATTCCACAAAGTTCACGTTCTCAGGAAATCGCCGACTTTTCGAAGCTACCGGAACCAATGCTAAGGGGCATATAACGACAACGACTTGGAATGTAGCTTGCCAAAAACCAGCCACGATCACTGATCCAAACGGATTAGTTACAAGCTTTACATACGATGTGTATTGCCGAGAAACCCAAAAGCGTGTGGCTTGGGGAACCTCTACTTCGCAAATGCAAGACTATCGAACGCGTTATATGAGCTTTGGGAACGCTCAGGCTCAATATGTTGAGAAATATCAAAAATCCAGCAACACGACGAGTGGTCAAGTATGGCAGTATAGCCGCCAATATTTTGATGGTATGGGTAAGGTCTATAAGGAGACTCAATCTGGAGCTAGCAGCTCCATCTCGGCTGCCAGCGTTATTGTACGCAGCTTCGATCAGCGTGGGCGAAAGACTTGGGAGTCGGTTCCCATTTCTTGGGCAGATGCATCGGACAATGTAGCGAACTCAAATCAGCGCGTAAGCTACATCTATGATCCTTTGGGTCGGGTCACTCGGATGACCTTTGCCGATGGTGCGCGTCGAGAAATGACGTATGGAAACCGGAGACGTACCGTTCAAGGCCAAGATACGCATTTTCCGCAGGTCAAGACTGAGAGTGCTCAGTGTTTTGATAACAACCCCGATACAGTATGTGAAGAATCCGAACAGGTCGTTGATGCCAATGGCAGCATCGTATTCCGAATTCAACCGGATCGAGCGTTGGATGATGTCGACGCTGCGAATGGAATTTGGCGGTTTACGCGTTATGAATACGATGATCTTAATCGCCTTACTAAGGTCACTGATCCCGGCGGACTAATATTTACTTACAAATATGACTCCTATGGAAATCGCATTGAGCAGTCTGACCCCGGACTTGGTCGGTGGACCATGGAATACAACGCAGACAACACGCTTAAGCGACAAGTCGACGCGAGAGGTCAGGCGATCCGATTTTGGTATGATGAGCTTGGTCGAGTAATACACAAGCGCGTTCAGCGCAGGGATGATGCCGGTGCTCACGTATCCTACACCAACACCTATACCCGCTATGATGGTGATGAAAGCACGCAGGCTTCGGGCTACTACTACATAGGCTTTTTGACTAAGCAATGGACGACCGGACCCGATGCCCACACCATCGAAAATCGCTACGATCGACGCGGTAATGTTGTTTGGCAGAACAACACTACAAATGGCAAAACCTATAATTGGCAGGCCCAATATACGGTGTCCAACCAACTCTATCGCCAGACTTATTACTACAGCCCAGGCCAGACATCTCAGCGATGGGCACCGGTAATTAAATACGACACTGCAGATCGCCAGATTTCATTTGGCAGCTATATCACGAGCACGACATATGATCTGTGGGGGAATATGACGCAGCGTCGCTATGGCAATGGCGCACGTACAGTCAACACCTACGATGCACGGCGTGGTTGGGTGACCCAGATGCGTCACTATGATAAAGACAATCGCAACATTGCCTACGCGATTTATACCAAATCGGTCGCAGGGCGGGTGATCCGGGTGGATTCAGTCGATCCGCAAGGTGATTTGGAATATAAATACGACTACGCTGGCCGGTTGCTGGAAGCCCGCTATTATGGCAGCAACGCTAGTATCGGAAGTCAGGTTAACCAAGCCTTTACTTATGATAAGGCGGGCCGAATGCGCTCCAACAGTAAAGTGGGCGTTTACAACTACGCTGGCGCAACATCCGTTGGTAGCAACGGTAAATCGATCAACGGCCACGCTCCGAATTCGATCCTGAATGTCGGCACACTGACCACGCAGAATCTGCGCTATGATGCCAATGGCAACATGACTCGAGGCCTGCATGGAAAGGTTATGGAATATGACGGTGAAAATCGCCCTCTTTCGGTCACCTACAACGGCAATACCACCCGCTATGTCTACGGTGCGGATGGCACTCGTCTGAAGAAGATCGAAAAAGCCGGAACATCACAGCAAACTGTAACTGTCTATCTCAACGGGACAGAGGTTCGTAATTTTGGCCAAGGTAGCTCGAAAGAGGAACTTGTTACTCATCTGGCGGACGAAGTGCGGATCAGCGATGGCGGTGGAGCATCAAGCCGCTTGGATTATCTGCATTATGATCAGCTTGGCTCGGTCATTGGACTGTCTAACGCCACAGGGTCTTCAGCTGAGCGCCGGACATATTTGGCTTTTGGAAACATATCCTACGAGCGGACCTTCGATCTCACTCTGAAAGACGAAACCAAAGGCTTCATCGGTGAGCGCTACGACGCCGATGCGGGGCTACAATTCCTCAATGCGCGTTATTATGATCCAGAGCTTGGGTTGTTTATACAACCCGATTGGTTGGAAGTGACAGAGGCTGGTGTCGGAGCAAATAGGTACAGCTACTCCTTCAACGATCCTGTTAACTTACGTGACCCCAACGGAAACATAGTACCGCTTCTGGGTGCGGCTCTACTGGCGTGGAATGCTTACCAGACTATTATGAGCATCTATAACGGCGCAATTATCATAAGCAATCTTACGGCAGCCATTGCTCAACAGGCGTGGACAGAAGTTGGACGGATTGTAATTGAATACGCTGTTGATCAAGCAGTAGGGCGTATACCATTCGTTGGAAGATACCTGAAAGGGCCCGTATTACGCGGACTTCGTGCTATCGGAATTACACCGGACAGAGTGGGATCTATGTTCCGTACACGTAATCCGTTGAGAGCCAGCCGAAACTCATTTGAATGCATCAATTCATTCGACGGTTCTACACTCGTGGTTACCAAAGATGGCAGGAAGAGAATTGATGCAATGCTTCTAGGAGAGCATGTTCTCACAAAGGATGAGATAACGGGTCTTCTGAACTATAGCCCTGTCACCAAACAGCACATTTCCGACTATTCGGAAACATATGAAGTCTCGGTTCGAGATTTTGAGACTGGAAACATTCAGGTGTTGAAAGCATCTGCAACACATCCATTCTTTGCACGCCTTCCGGAGAACACGCCGATGGCCGTTGGTGCCGAGGGACTGGTTTATCAAGGTCCAATTGAATGGGGCCATTGGGTAGATACCTCGGACCTTAAGCCTGGCTATGCGTTACTCAATGAGGATGAGACTTGGGCAGAAGTCGTCGCTGTCGATATAGTGCGAGGCGATCTGAAAGCCTACAATCTTACGGTCGAAGACACACACACCTACTTTGTGGCTGCCAATGACAATGCTGCGCCAGTCTGGGTGCACAATTGCGGCGGGTTAGGCCGCAAGATCGAGTTTACCGGGCTCGTCCGAAATCGCCCGCTCACTGATCTCACCGATACGGAATTAACAAATGCGTTTGCCAAAGCGGGTTTGAATATAGACACACATACATTACAGCGGCTGAAAGACCCTGCGCGATCCGAAGCTTTGGGTATTAAGACGCTTGGCGATGTGCAGGGCATATTCACGAGAGGAACATTCTTCGATGCTGGACGTGGGGACGTAGGGTACTCATACAGGGGCGTTGAACTGATCGTACGTCCCAATTTAAACTTGGTTGCAACGCTAAGACCTGCAAAGCGGGGCCGCTGAATTTGCAATCCCTAGAGCTCAATAGCGAACTTGGGGCAGCAGAACTGTTGCCTTTGGGACTAGAATTATCTGACGGTGGCAAGAATGAACCATCGAAATGGCTACGGATGTCCATGACCTATTTCATAGAGGGAAAGAAAATTACGTCTTGTGATCCGTCTCTAACCGTCGAAGAGTTGCTTGAACTATTTCAAATTTTATCTTCTCAGCCAATAAAACAAGCATACGAGCCTGTTGAATCGGAGCTCGGATTCTTTTTCGATTCGGAATTTGAAAAGAGTTATATATTGGTTGACTACGCTCTCTTGCCACAGTTGGATCATACAAAAGCATGGGGGTACGATGGGCCTTTAAAAATGAGTTTTTGTCAAAGCAGATTGGATATTACCCAAATACTTGGGGCATGGTGTGAGCGGTTTTCTTAAGGGGTTAGAGACACGGTTGATCGACACTTACGGTGGAAAGGACTGGCTCAAAGCTGAAGCCAGGGGCGATATATTTTGGAAAGATGTGGAAACAATTTTGAAGGCAGCGGCAGTCTATAGTTAATTTCCTAGGTGGATGCCCAGTAAAATTTCCTGTGGTTGAAAACCGCGGTTTGAACCACCCGCGGCTTTCCCTTTGGCGGATAAGATAAATTGTCTTCCTTCATATATTATTCCATACGGCACCACATCCAATGACAACCGATGCGCCCCGTCGAATTGGATTATGGCCTCGGCGACTATAGGCCTGCTCAGTGCCCGGACTGCATCGATCTCCAAGCGCAGGTTTTCTTCTTGGATTAAGCGCTTCATGATCTTTGTATTCGCTAGGGCGGATGCTTGTAATATCCCGACAAGCCCGATGATCAACATCAACGAAACCAATGTTGCCACGAGGATAATACCACATTTAGGGTGACGATATGAGCGATCAACAGAAATCATATGAAATGGTTGCATTTCCGAATCGAGATGTCAGCACCATTTTCATCTTGGTGTTGCTTTATGTGGGGACGTTCGCAACTCTTTGGGCATACGGGGATTGGTTACAACTTAGTCTTGCGATGTTTTTAACGCCTGCATTGATCTGGCTTTCTGTGCGCGACCTCCAAACCTTTGAACTTCCTGATTTTAGCATACTGGCAATCGTTGTGATTGGTTTTGCCCATGTGAGTTTCGCAGACCCAGAAGCCCTACTGTTTCACATTGGGATCGCCATCAGTGTCACAGTGTTTTTCTGGTGTCTTGGAGAAGTTTACTTTAGACGGTTCGGCCACGAGGGCTTAGGTATCGGAGACGCCAAGCTCTTTGGAGCTGGGGCTTTACTTCTAGGTCCATGGTACATTTCAGAATTGGTGCTGCTTCCCTCGCTAGGTGGAATCGCTTTTTACCTCATGTTGCGGCTGCGGGGACGAGAGGCCATTTCTGGCGTTCCCTTTGGCCCGTTCATCGCTTATGCAATATTCATCCTGAGTTTTCTCAATCCACTATTTGCTTAGGCTGATTATGATGCCCCGTCCGATTAAACGCAAATCTAATGCAGGTATCTCTCTTTTGGAGATCATGGTTGTCTTGGCGATTATCGCTCTTGTTGTGGGGCTCGCAGCGCCCCGTGTGATGGAGAATTTTGGACGTGCTAAATCTACCGTCGCAGAAACCCAAATGAACAATGTCAAAGGCGCCTTGCAACTTTTCTACATCGATGTTGGGCGATATCCATCGGAAGCCGAAGGGCTGGAGGCTTTGCTGCGGCAACCTTCGGGAGCATCGGATTGGAAAGGGCCATACCTCGATAGAGGCGAGGACATCGAAGACCCGTGGGGCCGTGTGTTTCTCTATCGCAGCCCCGGCAAAGAAGCTCCATTTAATCTTTCGACCTATGGTCGCGACGGTCATCCCGGCGGCACCAGAGAAGACAGTGACATCGTTCTTTGACGCTCGGTCTTACCTGGTTGTAACGTGAGCGGCGGCACTGGGGTTCCCTCACCTGTTTCCCACTCGATTTTCACGAGATCGGGCAGGTAGGTTTCGTCTTCCCAGCTGTCATGCCATTGAGGTTCTGCATCCGATGAACGACGGCCATAATAGCGAATTTTTAGCCGGGACAAGCTGTCTGCCAGGACGCGGTTGATTTCGTGCTCTCCGCTTCGTGACGGGTGCTGCCCGCGACCGCGCACAACAAGGGACCGGTTCTCGCCGCTTTCAGAAACCTCCAGTACAAATTCAGAGACTACACCCTTGTGGAAGCTCCCGTCTGTTACCAAAGATCGAAAGCTCAGCCTTTGCACCTCACCATCGAAAAACTCAAGTGCTGTGCCCCCAGCATAATCCAGAGGCATCGCTTCAATCCAATCCCGTAGCGTATGATGGGCCAAGATCATCTCGGTCTCATCGGACAAAAAGCGTGCTCGATCCAATGACTGGCGATTGAAGTTGAGCGCATTGGCTAAAAACACAGCAATCATACCCATGATGGCCAGAGAAACGAGCAGTTCCAACTGTGTGACGCCGCTATTTCCCCGACGCGTCATATCCCCGGTGCCCGCCGGGCCACGACCGTGGACAATTCAATCGGCGCACTGTCAAATGTTTTCTTTCTCACAAGTGCTGTGATGCGTACAAATTCAAAATAGTAGTCATAATCAGTGGGCTCCAACACGTCCTGTGGAGCTTCTATGATCCGCCAATCCCAAACATCCTTATAGGTTCCGGACGTAGGCATCACCGGATAGGTAAGAACGTATTCGTCCAAGAGGGCACGAGCCATGGCTGTTAACTCATAGTCCTGCCGTGCCTCGATTTGCTGCCGCATGGACCGGATGGACAGGCTGTAGGTTGCCGTGAGAACCATCCCGAGCATGGCAAAGGCCAGCATTGCTTCGAGTAAGGTGAACCCTGCTGAACGAGAACGTGGTAACGGATTAGAAAGCAAGCTCGTTCACCTCCAAGATCGCCCCCATGAGGGTGTAGATCAAAAAACCGATTCCGAGGCCCAGGATGAGCGTAAGGGCAGGGGTCAGGAGGTTGAGTAATCTTTGCGACTGCCGATCTGCTTGGTTGGCCATGGATTCAGAAAGCGCGGCAAGTGTTGAAGGAAGGCGATTGGTTTCTTCACCAATGCGGAAGAGTTCCTTGAAAGTTGATGGAATCGCAGAGTCCTCGTCAAAAACAGTAGATGCGGATAGCCCCGCTTCAATTGCCTTTGCTGCCTCTTCAAAACGCGCCCCAAATCCAGATGAGCCGCCCATGACTTGAGCTCCCGTTCTCAAAGCCTCGGCCAAAGGCTGCCCGGATGAAAGCAAAAGCTCTGTAACTTGGGCCAGACGGGAAAGGGCTGTGAGACGCATCAGCTTGCCGACAATTGGCAAGCGAAGCCGCGCGCGGGAAAGGGCGGAATTTACAGAAGGGATTTGAAGTGCTGCAAGAAAAGCAAAGAGCAGCCCTCCAAATCCTGCTGCGATAAAGACCCAATAGCTACGCAAGCCTTCGTTAGCCGAAAGCAAGAACGCCAAGGTTCTAGGCGGTTCTCGGTCAACAGAAGCAAAGATCGGCTCCAAGTTTGGTGCAAGATAAAAGATCACCACAAGAAGAAGCACGCTGGCTGCAGCCACCAAAATCGCGGGATAGATTAGGGCTGAGACCACCTTCTGCTGCACCGCATTTTGCTTTTGGAAAAACCGGCCTAGCTCCTTCAAAAGCTGTGGCAAGGTGTTGGCTGTGTCGCTAACCTTGAGAAACGACACAAAGATCGGGGAAAAGAGACGGTTTTCAGCTTCAAAGGCATCAGAAAAGCTCGATCCGTCCACCACGCGTTGTTCCACACGCTCAAAGTGGCGCTTGATCTCCGGCGTTTCCGACGAGAGGGCCGCGATGCGGATCACTTCAGTGGCCGAAAGCCCAGCCCCAAAGAGCGTTGCAAGCAAATCAGCGGTGGCCGCCTGATCGTCATAGGGCAATTCACCGCCCCGGAACGATATATCCCGTCGATACCAAGGCAACTCCGATCCTGCCGGCCCCGTTCCAATCGAGATATCAAAAACCGTTATGCCTCGGGATTGTAATGTATCAAAGGCAAGCTTTTCGTTACTGGCTTCGACGGTTCCGCTCTCACGTGTTCCTGTGCTATCATAGCCTTGATAAGAATAGACCGGCATGGGCAGACCTCATTGCAACACATCGCCCACGGTGTGTTTCGGAGACCCCAAGCCCGTTTTCAAGATCGTATTGGCTCCGGACAGCTTGGAACGCCAATACTCAGTGACGGTGCGTGCATCATTCTCAGTGGAAACCACCCTTGGCCGAATGAGAATGAGAAGCTCAGAGCGCCGTTTGTTACTGGCCGTCTTCCGAAAGAGCCCCCCCACAATGGGAGCTTCTCCCAGCCCCGGCACTTTGGTGACGGTTTTTGTATCGCTTTCCTGCACCAGCCCGCCAAGCGCCAATGTGGTGCCATCATTCAAAAGCACATTGGTCGCGATCTTGCGCTGCCGGATCGTCGGAGAGTCAATACCGGATGTCTGGGTTTCGGCAACAGAGCTGACTTCTTGGGTAACATCGAGCACCACTCGGCCATTGCGGCTGATATTGGGTTTGACCTTCAAAATCACGCCAGTGTCGCGATACTCGATAGTCGTAATTGTTGGTGCACTGCCTGTGGACGTATCTGTCGAAGACTGGGTTGCCACCGGAACTTGATCACCGATCTGCAGGATGGCTTCCTCATTATCCAAGACCATGAGTGTAGGGGAAGAGATGATTTTCACATCAGTAACACCGGCCAGAGCATTGATCGCAGCCACGTCTCCACCCGCCCCGAACACAGCTGAAAAACCTGGAAAACTGCTCCCCGTGCTGCCCGAAGAGGCATCCGAAAAGGTAAAGTCAAAGTTCCCGCTTTGGAAAAACCACCGCACGCCAAGATCAAGCTCATCGTTGAGGCTGACCTCAGCAATAGTGGCCTCCAACATGACCTGCTGAGGACTGCTGTCGATGTCATTTAGAAGGTTTCGGATTTCTCTATGCTCACTGCGCGAGGCACGCACCAAAAGCGCATTGCGAGCCTTGTCCGCCGCAACGCGGGAGCTACCAGCGGCGCTCGTTTCCGGCTTATCTTCGTTGCCAGCAGAAATTCCCTCGGCTAGGAGGTCGTTTAGGATAGGAGCCACGTCCACTGCTGAGCGATTTTGCAGTTCATAGGTCTCTATGTAACGGCTGGCTCCGCTGGCAGTTCTGTCCAGTTCTCTGATCCATTTCTGTGCTTTGGGCAGATAGCGGGAACGGGAGGTAATGATTAGGACCGATCCTAGGCGTTTATTTGGAATAAATTCTATGACGCCTTCTAGATTGCCGCCTTCTTCATTCTCAAAAATGACCTTCAGCTCATCCACGATGGCTTCAGGATCAGCAGAGTTCAGTTCTACCAATGCGATGGATTTCCCCGAAAGCACATCTACGTCGAAAAGGTTCAGAGCATCAAGAGCCGCCTCCAGTTGTGATGGTGCGCCGGTCATCATTATGAGATTGCGGCGTTTGTCAGCCACCGCTGTGAGGCCTTCGGCGACCAGCGGCTCCAGAAGATTCACCATCTGAGCCGCTGAGATATACTCGAGCTGAGCCACGATGATATTGGCCCCGTCTTGGATGCCCTCTGATGCCAGCCGAAAGGCTTTATTGCCAGAGGTACCTGGCACAACCTTGATGACGTTGCCATCTTTTTCCAAGCGAGCCCCATTGGCCGACAAAGCGGCCTCAAAGAGTTCCAGCAAAGCTTCCTTGGGAATTGGGCCTGTGGATTGAATCGTGATCGTGCCTTCAAGCTTGCTTGAGACAGCATAACGTTGCTTCAGCGCATCTCCTAAAACAGCCTTGGCCGCTGCGGGAATACTGGCATTCACCAAAGAAACCTCAACCATCTTGCCGTCACGGGGGACCACAATGGCTTTTGTGGTTCGGGTGTTGGCAGCACGGCTTGGATTAACGAATTGATCATTTCCCCGCGCCAAAGCGCCGGGGCGTACCCCAGATCGTTCTTCAAGGGGAACATTCGAGCGGGGTTTAAAAAGTGAGTGCCGTTCGGTTCGCACGTCTTCGCCGAATACGCCGGAGCTGGTGGTCACAGTTTCTGTGCACCCGATGAGCCCAAGAATACTCAAAACGACAAAGATAGTGGAAACGCGCATGAAAACCTCAAAATATAGTGACTTCTATTACCCTCATTGAGAGACTTCAACAATATGTTCAAAGCCATCCCGCTCTAATCGGATTGAAATTTCCGAAACCTCCTGTACCCGCCATTCAGAAAGCACGTCCCCTTTAGAAACCCATTGTTCTTCAGAGTGTTCCGGCAAGCCAAGAAGGACCTGTATCTCGTCTCCATTGCGCACAAAGCCTTTGAACACCAAGGCGGGTGGATCTGGTGGAGCCGGGAGTTCCTCTATGATGATTTTTTCTTCAAAAATAGGCTCTGGGTCCATGACTTCTGCCGGGTCTTCAATAAATTCTGGCTCTGGAATGCGGCGGGTTTCAGAAAACAAAGGCCGCTCTGCGACCTGACGCAATTGATCGGCATAAATTTGGGTTTTCGGCAAAATGAACGCTGTCTGTTGCGGTTCTGTACTCTCCGGCTTTGGATCAAAGGCCGCCGCTGCATCTGCTTCCGTTTGCGGCGCTTCGCGTTGTGTTTGTAGCATCCAAAACAGCCCGCCACCTAAAACCCAAACAATGAGTGGCGGGAACACCAAACGCAAAAGCCTCATGAGGCATCACCCCAAAAGGCCCAGAATGTGATCTGGGAATAAATCAACACATCTTCGATGGGATCGATGCCGTAACCTTGCGCGGGTCGCATGCGCAACATGCCAATCGCCGTTTTGGGATTCAGGTCTTCCAGCGCAGCCAGAAAAGCATGGATTTGTCCAAGCGAGCCTTCAGCCTCGATCTCAAACGCCATCATGTCCTGAGCCGTATCTCGCATGAGACCAGATGCCCCAAAGGTAATCAGGGTGATTCCAAATTGCCCTGCCAAATCGACAACAGCATCCTGAAGGGCAAGCTCCGCATCCGCTTTACTCTCTGATACCCATATAAGCTCCTTGGGAAATGCCTGTTCCGGTCCTGAACCAGCCAACCCCGCGACACGCGCTTGTAGAGCGGCAATGTCCGCTTCCAGAGAAGAGGCTTCATTTCTTTGGATGTCTCGCCGGTCTTGTGATGGCAGATAGACTATCCAATAGAGGACAGCCAAAACACCGCTCACAAACAGGATAGAGGTCAAGGGTTGCAACCGGTTCATAAGCGCGGCCCGGATATTGGGCGCAAGGTGATCGACAGATCAAAGCGATTGCGACGCGAAAAACTGTCAAATGAAACCGGCCCATCAAGGTCAACCCGCTGCACCCAGGACAGTTCGCGGAGGCTGGCCATCACCTCGGTGACATCGCGCCCGGTAAACCCAGACAGGTGCAGATCACTGCCACTGATTGCCAATTCGGATACCCACGTCGCATCGCTTAAGGCTTCCGTCAGATCGAGCAAGATCGGCAAGCGATGATATTCGGCTTTGAAGAGCTCAAGATCACGGGAGATCGCCGCAAAGCTGTTGTTCTCCGCATCGAGCTTGGTACGTAGTTCCACGGCCTGGCTGCTCAAAGCCGCTTTTTCGTCTTCAAGACGGGTGATGTGGCTTTGAAATGATCTGGTCTCTGTAAGCTCATTCCAAGCAAACAACCCTGCTAATGCGGTCACCAAACCAATCGTTACGATGCCCCAAAACCGTCGGAGACGGTCCACGCGCTTGCGATCATCCCAGAATGGCTGTGCTGAAACATCACCGGCAACACGAATGCTCCGGACCTTTGCCCCATGAGATGTCGCTACAGACGTAATCTCCGTCAGGGCCGAATGTTTAAGCAAGTAGATAGGAATATCGAGGGTTGCTCCGTCTCGCTTGCCAGTCCCGTAACGCCAGAGCAAATCTGCTCCCCCACCGGGAAGCGATTGCCGCATATTGAGGTCAATGGCCTTGGAGAGATTAGAGCGTGCTACAACAGGCAGAGTCAAACGCTTCTCAAGCAAAAGCTCTGGGCCCAGGAGAAGATCAAGCACGGCCCCTTTGGGTAAATCACCGGCTTTAAGTGGCCACTGGTCTATATGCCGGGGCTGCGACCAGTTCCGCATACAACCTGGAAGGACAAGCCATCTTGGCAAACCTCCCAGTGTCCAGGTCCAAATAACCTGACCCCATGTCTCAATCCCACTTCGCATGCCCAAGCATTCTTTCAATATATCTAGCCCAACCCTATAACACCTTCAACTTATAGTAAGAATGTTCCGAGAGGTCCAAGGTGAAGACCACCCCCGAAAATCGAAAAATGGAAGGGCTTCTGGAGCAAAAACTCATTGAGGCCAAAGCCCTTGATGGAGCTGCCATCTCACGGGCCAAAGCGCTTGCAATAAATGAAAAAATTTTGCTGGATCGAGCGATTTTAAAACTCGGTCTGCTGGAAGAAGACCTGCTTTTGCCACATCTGGCTGAGACACTTCGCCTGCCTCACATGGCAGGCCTCTCTGAGTACGTGCTGGACGAAGAACGGCTCGCCACTCTAACCGCGCCATACTGCCAATCCAAATCTATCGCACCGATCCAAACTTTAGAAGGTGAAGCCTTGCTGCTTGTGAGCGATCCTAGCAATCGCGCTCTGGTAAAAGAGCTGTCCTTCTATCTGGATGGGCCATTGCAATTGGTTGTCGCCTCAACCCGCGTGGTCAGATCATTGATTGCCGCAGCCGCCAATGCGGGTGAAAAAGAAAATGAAGAAACCTCGGAAGAGCGATTAAAGGCTGATCAGGACCTTCTGCGCCAGGGCGGAGCAGACGGGCCGGTTATTCGATTTGTAAGCGAAGTGTTTGACGAAGCCGTCTCAAGTGGCGCATCCGACATTCATTTTGAGGCGCAGGAAGATGGGTTGCGGATCAGACTGCGTAGGCATGGGGTTCTTCTAGTTCGTCCAGTCGATCGATCTCTGAACACGGCTTCAATTCTGGCGCGCGTCAAGGTGATGGCTTCCATGAACGTTTCCGAACGTCGGCTCCCCCAAGACGGACGGATCACATCCAATATCGCTGGCCGAAAAGTGGACTTCCGGGTGTCCTCAGTGCCTACAAGCTGCGGTGAAAGCATCGTCGCTCGGGTGCTCGATCCAAAGGCGCTGCGACTTGGCTGGGACAAACTAGGATTTGATCCTGAAACCACAAGTAAAATCACCGAAATTATAGAACAACCAAGCGGGCTTTTTCTCGTGACTGGCCCGACAGGCTCTGGCAAAACAACCACGCTCTATACCGCCTTGGCGCATCTCAATCAGGAAGGCCGGAAAATCCTGACCGTAGAAGATCCGATTGAGTACAACCTGCCGGGCGTAGAGCAGGTTCAGGTTCATGAAGAGATCGGCATGACCTTTGCCAAAGCGCTACGATCCTTTCTGCGCCAAGACCCCAACATCATCATGGTCGGCGAAATCCGAGACGAAGAAACTGCTGAAATTGCCTGCCGTGCTGCATTGGTTGGGCGGATGGTGCTCTCAACCTTGCACACGAACTCTCCAGAAGGTGCCGTGACCCGGTTAACTGACCTCGGCGTACCGGAATATATCGTGAAAGATGTGCTTCGAGGGGTTCTGGGGCAAAGTCTGGAAATCATCGACGGGCAGACTAGGCGGCTGTCTGCACGGCTGGTTCAGAGTTCAGCTCACTGAAATACCAGCCAGTGAACCTGATGGAACCGCGGAAATTCTAACAACGGCCGAGGGCACGTTGGGTAGCACATCAAACCCTGAACAGAGCGAACTAAGAAACGCGGACTCCGAGGGGAGCAGGTCACCGCGCTTCACCTATCGGGGCGAAGACGTCGTGCAGACGCTGGAAAGGGTCTGTAGGGAAATTGGCTACCCGAAGACGATACGTGTCGATAACGGCAGCGAGTTTATCTCCCGCGACCTTGATCTGTGGGCCTATGCCAACAGCGTCACGCTCGACTTCTCACGGCCAGGAAAGCCAACGGACAATGGCTTCATTGAGGCATTTAACAGCAAGCTCCGGGCGGAATGCCTGAACGCCCATTGGTTCATGAGCCTTGCGGACGCCCGCGAAAAGCTGGAGGATTGGCGTAGACACTACAACGAGGACAGACCTCACAGCGCAATCGGATACAACGTCCCGATTGCCATGCATTATCCCGATGGCGTTACCAGCCCGTCATCGTGACAAAGCCGGAAAAATCCAGCTTCCGGCGGTCCAAGGTTGGGTAGCAGAGCACAGACTGCAAACACCGGGGGGGCAAGGGTGCTCCAAGATTTGGTAGAACGCATCACAATCGAACTGGAGCTGATCAACGTCGCTAAAGAGTTGAACGCGTGATCAAATTTTGGGCAGCTTCTCAGCAATTTCTTTAAACTGCTCAGCTGTGTACCCAGTTAACGTGGGCATTTCCCAATCGAAGAATTTTTCGTCGTTAACGGCATGATAAATTAGCGAACGAAGACCCGACAGTTCTTTGCTACTAACAGTCAAGTGCTTTGCCGACGATTGAAGCTCCTGTACCAACTCCTGCGCTAGGACCTGTTGGTCAGCAACGCATACCAACTTATCTTGCTTCTCCATCCGTACCAATACCTCTGCTACTAAACTCAACAGGAAACGGTCTAACTCTTTATTTTCAGCGTTTTGCATCAGTATGGCTCAGTTCTCGTTGGCAGTTGTGAAACATAGTCATTCCAGTTTTGCGGCTGGAACGCAGTTCCTCCATCTGGTGCACTCGGATTTCTCACAACCACCGTGCCAGTTGATTCCTGCAAATGGAAACTTCTTCCGTCAGTTGTATATCTGACACTGCTTGGATTGTTGAGTACGTTTTTAATGTGTGCGGCATACTGATCACGTGTTCGAATGCCCAAACCAGCGAACTCACCTTGCTGCACTACGTGTTTTTCGAAACCGTGACCGCCAGCAATTTCTCGAGCAGCCAGCTGACGATTTAGAAAAATCCCGTTGTTTACGTTATTTGCGCCTGCTGTATTTGTAGCTTCTTTGCCAGCTGTCGCCGATTGCGTGCGAGTCCCAGAGGCAATCGCTTGAGATGAAGTCGTACCCCGTAGATTATTTAAAGGGCTTGGTGCGCCAGATGGTCGGCCGATAGAATTAGACTTAGATTTAAGGGGCAAGAAGTCTAAGTAGTGACAAGCGCCACCTGCCGCGCAACTCCTTTGACCCGCTCTCTGACCTCGAGTATATTGGTTCCCTTCAGGATCGACATGGTTCACCGGGTCATTTGCGGAGTAGGAATACCGGTTTGTGCCAACGCCTGCCTCTGTCACTTCAAACCAATCCGGCTGAATGAACCGCCCGATGTCGGAATCATAGTAGCGGGCGTTCAGATAGTGGAGCTCTGAGCTTTCGTCATAGTGCTCATCAATAAAGCTGCGCTCTTCGGGGACATGCGCTAGTTCATGGACCGTGTTTGTGGGCTTGCCAAAGGGCGCATAGTGGGTCGAACTGATCTTGGCCTGTGCGGCGTTGGTCAGCAGCACAACCGAGTCCAAATGATCGCGGTAGAGCCAAGATTTGACCGAGTTCACTTCGCGCATCGCCGGGTGGAACTGGCGGATCACCTTCTCCGCGCTACCACCCTTGAAGTGCTGCACTTCGATTGAGCCGACGTAAACGTTGCGGGTTGTCGTGTTGTTATGAGTAACCTTCTTTTCCCATCGTGTACCGTCGGGGCCATAGACATAGGTCGTTGTGATCCCGGAACGTGTCACGCTGAGCGGGCGGTTCTCGGAATCATAGACCATCACTTTACCGCCGTAACCGTTCAGCATATTCCCATTGGCGTCATAGGTCAGGGTGTGAGACCCGATTTGTGTTGGCGTATGGGGACGCGGCGCCGTGGCTGACGGATAAGTGTAGGTGCCCGCCCGTGTGCTCGAGAGCACGTTGCCATTGAGCGCGTAGGTGAAGCTTTCGTCTAGCGCGTCATTGCTTTGGTGGTCAGCCTGAACCAGTCGGCTATCGTAGTCATAGCTGTAGACTGTCAGCCCAACGCCCGCTTCTGTGCGGTGAGTGACTCGACCTTCTACATCATGGGCATAATCAATACGGTGGAGTTGATTGCCAGAGGCATTCTTGACCCAGATACGCTGAAGTAGGCCACGTTGTGCGCCATAGGCGTACTCCACGCGCGTACCATTGGCATAGCGCTGTTCCGTGATCTGACCTCTGGCGTTGTATACAGTTTCGTTGATGTTGCCGCTTTGCGTCCTCAACCGCCCAGCAGTGTCATAGGAAAAGTTGCTCGTAAATACGCGTTGGCCAGGGTTGTTTGGGTCTCTCGCTCCAGCTTCACGCTGGAGCTTTCCATCAGATGTATAACCCGTTTCGTGATGGTAGGTGCGCCCATCGTATCTACGGGTCTGACGATGTGCTTCGCCATGGATGTTATAGCTAGTGCGCAGGTATTCAGATGGGTTCGACGTGCCAGTGCTGCTCTCCGGTACAAAAGCAACTTCTGACAGTTTCCCAATTGGGTAAGTGTTGGCCAGGTTGTTGTAGTCGGTGTCGTAGCGGTATCTGATCACTGTTCGACCGCCATCAGGATTCGGGACGAATTTGAATGTCGTTCGGTCCAGCGCGTCGTAGGTGAACGTCATCACCTGGTTTTTTGCGTCTGTTTGACGTGTCAGGTTGCCATTCAGATCATACTCCATCCGCCACAATCCCAGGTCAGGATCCTTGCTGGTGAGACGATGGCCAAGTGTGTTGTAGGTGTAGGTCCAGTTTGAACCGCCCTCATCTGTAACAGCTGTCAGGCGGTCCATCAGGTCGTATGTAAAATAGGCCGTTCGCCATCCGGTGCCTGCAACCCACTTTGATGTCCCGGTATGGTTGCCGCGCCAGTCATTTGTCTTGATCACATCCCGGCAAATCGTTGTGCTGCTGGTATCAAAACAACTTTCGGATCGTGTCCGAACCGCAGGTTGATTGGCCCACTGTAGATATAGGATGTCAGAGCGATTATTCAGTCTATCGTGTCGGCGGACTGGGCGGTTGAGAGCATCGTACTGTGTTTGGCTCCAGTACTGGGGTTCGCTTGAAAATCGAGGCTGCGTTTCTTGTGTTAAATTGCCCCTGACATCAAATTCTCGGTCAACATAAATGAGTTGTTCGGCTGATGTATCTCGCCCGTTATTGGTTTCGCGCCAGATTTGTCCCAGCCCATCAAAATAATGAGATTGTGTGTAATTCCGATCAGAAACCCGGTCATATGACGGTCGGACAACGCGCACGCGTTGTGCTACAGCATTTCCAATGCTGTCATAATACCTTTGCTCCCAATCTCCTGAAGGGTGGGTCGTTCTTGAAACGCGGCAAAGTGCATCAAAGGTGAAGTTCGTTGTAAGATTGTTCGCATTCGTTTCCTTGGTCTTGGTTTGGCATCCCGAGTGCCAATTCCATCTGACGATGTGGCTCAGAGCATTCGTAGTCGAACTTTTGAACAACCCATCAGTGGTATAACTGTGCGTTGTTGTATTTCCTCTGGCATCCGTTAACCGCGTGACATTTCCATGGGCGTCACGACTAAGGATCCTGACATCAACCATCCGCCTTTGATTCAGGTTGGTGTAGTTTCTATGGAAGCGCTTCACGCGCGTCAGGTTTCCTCTGCTCGGCGCTACGGTTGTTGCTTCAGTATTCCCGTCGTAATAATGATATTCTCCATTTATCCAATTGGGTGTTGACGCAGCAAATCCTGGGTAGCTCGTACCGGTCATCTTCACAGAGATTCTTGGCGTCTCCATGATGAACTTCGATGTGTTTTGAGTGTACCACGTTCGCGTCAGGAACTCGTCCCCGGACGCAGATAATCCGTAGTCTATCTCTTGATACGTCCGACCATAGTCATCGAGCCACGATTTTCTGATGTGGGACAGTAGCTCACTCCCATAGCGCGTCTCGATTTTTTGCTCGCTCGGAGTGGACCGAAACGGTCTCTCAACATTGCGTAGTATGTAGGTATTTGTTTCCCGGCTATACACCGTATTGCCAAGTTTGGTTTCAACCTTTTCAGGCAACCCTGCGCCACCAACCTGCTGATTATAGGTGGTTGTAACGGTCACAGGCAATGACTCGTTGTCCAGGCTGGGCAAGGTCACTTTCATGGTCCGAAAACCCAAGTTAACACCCCAAGTCTCATCCATGCGCGCACCTGAGAACTCATAGCGCGTGATACGAGCAGCGCTCGTGCGTCCATCTTTGACGGATACTTCTTTGACTACCTGGGTTTCTCCGGACAAGAAGTTATCCGCCGTTTTTCGGATAGACTGGTAGGTTACCTCTGTAAGGCCACCAATCGGGGTTTTCACACGCTTCAGCAATCCACCCTGCGTGTGAGTTGCAAAGGCAATGGACTTGAACCGTGCGGTAGACGACCCAACGCGTGACCAGACATCCAACTGACCGTCGCCGTTGAAGTCACCAGTTCCAGCGTAGTCGTTGAAGATAATCTGCTGCCCGTTGGTTCCTGTGAGCGGTACAAAGCCGCGGCCTGTCGAAAGGAAAATGCGGGCTGGATAGAGACGATGTACTTGGCAATATGGTGCGCCTGATGGGCCCGATTCACATGTAAAATATGTGGATAGTTCGCCATGCTGAATGATGTCACTCAATCCGTCGTTATTTAAATCGGCCACAGAAAGGCTAGTCTCGTGTAGCAACACGGAACTGGGTACTTCCCTCCCATCGGAATTGACAACGTCTGAAGGTACAGCGTACTGAGAGGGGGCACTCCAAAGTTCTGGTTGAGAAAATGTTTTGCCATTACTCAGGCGCACTTCTATTCGATTACTATCTTCTATCGCCTTTACAACATCTGACATACCATCACCGTTGAAGTCGCCGATGGTATTTGCGATTTTTGCGGAGATTCCGAAAGCAAGGTTCACTGCGTAATTATCAGAAAGATCACCAGAGTTGTTTCTAGATAAAGTTGCTAGAGACACTGAACTTCTATCCAGAATATCGGATAAACCATTTCCATCAATATCAATTGATATGAGGGTAGGTTCCACCCCAGGAGAGCTCAGCCCAGTCTGTGGACCTTCGGAAATTTCACTCGCTTCAATGTTGTAAGAACTTCCGTTCTTTATTAAAATTTGAGATCCTTTTCGATGCGTTACCTCAGAGAGTGTGGGAACTGGAATTCTGCCAGTATCAATCCATGAAATGATTTCATAATTCGCTAATAGGTCATTTATCTCCCCACCCGTAGCCGGGTTTAGCAAATTTAAACGAAATCGCCTACTAATTCCATCAGGTGTTGTTTCATACTGTAGTATATTTCTTTTGCCAGTCTCTACGTTTTTTGGCAAAATTCCAATTAGCGATCTGTTATTACTTCCTCGATATGACCAATCTAGGATGCCGTATTGAGCATCCGACACCCGCCCTGTAGTATTGTCAAACTTATAAGAGAACCCCGGAACAATGTAATTTGCAGGTGCTTTAAAGAAGGCAGGGCTATCGTGGCACATCGCGGCACAACCCGCAGGTAACATTTCAGTATGGTGTCGCCCGGGAAAAAGTGCTTCATCCCTTCCATCATTGTCAAAATCGGCTGCTAAAATTGGAAAAGATCGAGCGTAATCTACGTCTGACGCGTTCACGTCAAGAGCAACATCTCCAAAACTAAACTCCTCTGCGCTGTATTCGAACTCATGCTTAGGTAACACTGTGCCCGAATTTGGCCGAGCGCCGGACATACCGTAGTCTGATCCGTATTCGCGCACGGACGACAGTATGGACTGTTGTGTCACTGCAGTTGTTGCGTAATCCAGCCGATACGCCCGTATCTTCGAACCACTTACCTTCATCTCGACTGACGCAAGCCGCGCCAACTGTGTGCCAATTATCCCAGTTCCAGTCCCATAGGTAATTTCGCGTCCAGGCCAGTCATAGTTTAGCTTCAGCTCATATGGCCCATAAGTGATACGCTCAAGACGATGTGGAAACCCGTTTGTTTGAGTACCAATCACCCATTGATACGTGACAGTGTGGGCAGCTGCCTGCGCATCTATCACCTCCGTTAAGAGCCAGTAGTGATTATGCAGCAATTTATGCGCGTCTGTTCCCCCAGCAGCGGTGCTCGAAGTGTGGTGTGCGACGGGGCGATAGACGTAGCGCGTGCCATCCTGGGTTGACACTTCCCACCTATCGCTGAACCTCTTAATCCTCCGAAAATCCTCGCGTAATAACGAGAAGTTACCGCCAGTCAAACAAGAAGCTGACTTTGCTGTGGTTTTCCAATCAGTCGGATAAGCGCCTGTCCACTGGTTCGTCGCATCTGCGTCTGCACAGGCCAGCATAGGCTCACCATCAAGGTAGAACACATCCTTACTATCAGAATAAAAGGGAGCCCCACCGCCGACACTCGATCGCTTGATGAAGGAAACACCGGCCAGCGACCATCCCCGACCTGTCCAGTTATTAGGAGAGCCAAATCCATTGTTCGAGGAGTTGTATGAAACCCCAATTCGTGGCTGAATATCGAAGTAGTCCGGGACTCGAAACTCGACTTGCTGAGAGAATGCGCCCGATGAAATAACATCTTCAGATGTTTTAAATGAATTAACTTCAAGCTTGCCAACCTCGAATAAGATTTCAGTTTCCTGCGCGAATGCGCGAGCACAGAATGAAATCAAAAATGTAAGGAAAATAGCAACACGCTTCTTTGTCATGCAATGTCTCAAAAAGTATCGAAAATGATTGTTTTTGAGCTGGCAAAGTGCTGGCTATGAACAACTCATGTACTCACAGTACTGAGCGACGTTCAACGAAAAAGTAACGCCCGACGATAAAAGTTAGTGTCTTTTGTGGTTGCCGTAGGCGTTGATGATGTAACCGTCCCCGACGGCATCAATGTGCCAACGTGGGTCTGCAACGATACATCCTTCCATTCCAAAGAAAGCATCGCACCATCAAGCCGTGGGATCAAACACCTAGCCCAGACCGGCGCGCAGACAGTCGTGGATGTGCAGCAGGCCCGCCACCCGATCCTCA
>Ga0066190_10000005_pt1 | contig 26049 bp, 22 predicted proteins | sample WorMettanBELIZE1_FD_58708 | JGI IMG/M metagenome (GOLD analysis project Ga0066190, IMG submission 58708) | Marine gutless worms symbiont microbial communities from Max Planck institute for Marine Microbiology, Germany - Olavius tantulus... | ecosystem: Host-associated > Annelida > Digestive... | reverse complement strand
ATAAAGGAGCCAGACGTAAGATTTGGGGAGAAAGTTGTTATGCTGATTTCTCGTTTTCTGAAAGAATCGATCCCTAAAATGGAAAAGAAAGAATGGGCGCAGCAGGTTAATTCTGTTATTTGGGGTCTTGGGTTGTTTTCAAAGGAGGGACTCTTGGAGAAGGGGACGAGTCAGGATCTCTCCTGTCTCCGAAGGTATATGGGTATCTTGGTCGCTAAGTTTTTGGAGGCAGAATTTGTTGCGGAACATCTTGACACCGTTACTTTAGGTGTGAGGTGGTTTGCACGTAGTGGTTTGGTTCAAGGGGAGGAGGAGAAAAAGGACTTCGTCAAGAGTGTTTTATGCCCACTGACAGTGGTGTTAGAGAAACTGGAGGAGAAGAGTAAGTTGGAGTGCGCCCTCAATATTGGTTCTTCTCTGGGATCTTTCAAGGATGTTATTCCGAACCTCCTTGGGGAGAGACTTATCCTTCAAAAAGTTATTGATTGCCTTCTTCCTTTCGTTTCTATGGAAGAACAGGTTATGGAAAAAGCTCCCGATGTTAAGGGTTGTTTGCAACATTTTGTGTCGGATCCCACTTTAAAAAGTTTCTTGGGGGAAAGGGTTGGTGAGGTCGAAACTTTTATTGAGCGGTGGTCCTCTTATCAGGGGCCGGCTTCCCGACAAAAGAGGGTGAAGAGAAGAGCAACCCTTTAAAATAAGCTGCGATCGGTAAGCTTATTTGGGTTTGAAATAGGGGTTTGAGAGGATGGGGACGATAACCCAAATTAGTTGACAGATGGGAAAGTCATAAACAGCGCGGAATGTCGGTTGGTCGAAGGGTGAAGCGTGGTTTGTGGGGATCTAGGGGAGGTGAATTGTGACAGAAAAAATAATAGTCGCGACAGAGAAAGAAGTAGACAAAATGCCTTGTGAAACTTCGAAGCGCAAGGGTAAGAAGCGCAAGGGTCCTAGTATTGGCGGGAGTGACGGTGGGGCAACCGATTTGGTGGTTAATGAACTGGGTAAGACTACGTTGAATAGCTGTGCAGAGTGCGAGAAGTCGCACTCGCAGGACATCGTGGGAGATCGGGCCTTGCAAGGTGGTGTCCAAGCGGGGACTCCTCCGGAAGGTCAGGCTGAGGACGGGAAGGTTGCTGGGAATTCGTCCGGAAAGATCGTGGATCCTTCGCAAATTGAGGGCGGATTGGGGATTCAATATGAAGCCCTTAAGTTCTCTATGTTCGACATGTTTTCGTGGCATAGTTACTAGTGAGGCTTTTCTTTCTGGTTTGCTTTATTAAAGTGAATGGACGCTTAGCTTATGTGGGGCTCTAACTTTGGTTGATGTCCTGTGAGATTCCCCCTTCGGGAGAACTGTCTTGAGGAAAAGGGAAGGGATCTCTTATTTCGGGGGGATGCACGGAATGATTCTTGATTCACTATGATTCCCAGCAAAGAACGACTTCGAACCGTAATTGACCGGTACGTGGCCCCTGTCTCGTGTTTGCGCGGGGATTGGACCGTGGAGGAAACTATTGTTTTTTTGCGTTGTCATCCCGTTGAAGAACAGCCTGCTCACTTTTATGTGGTGGACGATAAAGGTTGCCTTGTGGGAACAATATCGCCTCGTACATTACTGCTCTCGGAAGCTGATACCCCTTTGCAGGAGCTGATGAAGCAGAATCCTGTGCACCTTTCGTCTGGGATGTTGATCAGGGATGCGCTTCATGTTTTCACAGACCATCGTTTCTTGGCTCTTCCCGTATTAAATGACGGAGGGAAGTGTGTTGGCTCCTTGGGCCTTTACCGATGTCTTGAAGAGGTAGAGCTCATCACGAACCTGGAATCAAACCATGGATCCCGCGAGGAAATCTTCCAACTTGTGGGCGTTTCCATGGAAGAAGAGACCTCTCCTAGATGGAAAAGAATAGCTGGGAGAATCCCGTGGCTCTCTGTGAACATTTTCGGGGGGATAATTTCTGCTTATGTGACTGAGGTTCATTCCGAAGTGTTGGGAAGTTTTATCGTGTTGGCTATGTTTATTCCTTTGGTGTTGGGAATGAGTGAGTCGATAGCAATGCAAGCTATGACTTTTACCCTACAGTCCATGCAAACACAGGCATTGCAAAGCAAGCTGTTCGCGAGGAGTGTGGCGAACGCTTTGTCAGAATCATGGACTTCGGCGGGTGTGGCCCTATTCTATGCTTGTATTGTGGGAGCTGTTGTCTTCTTTTGGGAGGAAGGGTGGATGCCTGCCTTTGTCGTGTTGGGGAGCATCTTCCTCTCTTCCAGTTTCGTAGCCTTTTTGGCTTCTGCATTACCCCGCCTTCTGCGTTATTTCTACCTTGACCCCAAGGTGGCTTCGGGGCCTATTGTTTTAATGCTTGCAGATATCGTCACAATTGCCGTTTATTTAAGCCTGGCTTCAGCTGTTTTATTAACTAGGTAATGCATTTAGGTTGACACTTATATCTATGGGGATACAATCAGCCTTGTAGGTAGGGCGCTCTTGTGTCGGGTTGTTTAGAGGCAAGATCGTTCTATTAGGTTATGATATGGATCCACAAAGAAAGGAATACGATTACTCCGTTTCGAGCGAGAATCCATCCCTAGGTGTATTTTTTTCCCCCCGCTCTATTGCGCTGGTTGGGGCGACGGAACGTCCTCATAGCGTGGGCTATGCACTAACTCAAAACATGAGGGACTTCTCGGGATCATTCTACCCCATTCACCTGACGAGGAAGAGTGTGTGCGGCATTCCTGCTTGTCCGTCTGTTTTGTCGATCCCAGGGGAGATTGATCTTGCTATTGTTGCAGTCCCAGCCCCCTCTGTACCCGTAGTTGTTGGTGAATGCGCTGAAAAAGGAGTGAAAGGATGCATCATCATCTCCTCGGGTTTCAGAGAAGCTGGGCAGGAGGGATTGGAGCGAGAACAGAGGTTGATGAAACAGAGGGGAAATATGAAGATCGTAGGTCCCAATTGTTTGGGTATTATGGTCTTAGCTTCTGAGCGCCCCTATAATGCCTCCTTCGCTCCCGACATAGCTCCTCTTGGCTCCGTCGCTCTCCTTACACAATCTGGTGCTCTCATGACCTCTCTGGTGGACTGGGGAAGGAGCAAGAATGTTGGTTTTTCCTCTTGTATCTCTCTAGGATCCATGGTTGATGTGGATTGGGGTGAGTGTATCGGTTATCTTGCTCAGGATGAGAAGACTCACCTTATTGCTCTCTATATGGAAGACATTCAAAATCCCAAAAAATTCTTGAACGCAGTGCGTTGCTGTCCTAAGCCGGTCGTTGTCCTCAAGGGGGGTAATACGCCTGAAGCAATGCAAGCTGTTGCCTCCCATACCGGAGCTATGGTGCAGGACGATTCGATGTGGGTCTCTGCCTTTGAACAGGTTGGAATCTATGTCTCTCGTAGTATTGAAGAATGGTTTGATATGATGCTCATCCTCTCCAATCTTCATTCATCTAAGAAGGTAGTGAAAAACAACCAAAGGCTTGTCATCCTTACGAATGCGGGAGGGTTGGGGGTTTTAACAACTGATATGCTGGTCCAATCTAAGGGAACCTTAGCCAAGCTTTCACCTCACTCCATCGATGCTTTGAACAAAGAATTGCCTCCCCATTGGAGTCGTTCTAACCCCGTTGATGTATTGGGGGATGCTCCGGCAAGACACTATCAATGGGTATTAGAGCATCTTAGAGAAGCGGAGGAGGTGGATGCTGTATTGGTTATACTCACTCCTCAAAATATGACGGAGCCCCTCTCTACAGCGCGGGCGGTGCTTGAAACCTTTAAGCGTAGTTGTAAGCCCATTCTCGCTTCGTGGGTGGGAGGAGATCGAGTTAAAGAGGCGCAGAGTTATTTCCATTCACACCATATCCCCCATATTCCTGACCCAGAACGAATGGTGAAAAGGTTCACCTCTTTAGTTCATTATCTTTCCGATTTAGAAGAGAATAAGCAAAGAGTTAAAGGACAATCCAGTCTAGTACATCATCACAGTGATATTCATGCTAGGTTGAGTCGATTCATCGATTCAGGAAGAAAATTTCTCACAGAAGATGAATCAAAAGATATCTTGAAAGATTATGGTGTCCTTACAGAAAAATCTGTATTCATTCGAAATAAAGAAGAGATCGATTCTCTTATGCAAGATGAAACATCCCCATTCGTCATGAAGATGGTTTCCTCAACGGTCACTCATAAGAGTGATGTAGGGGGGGTAATTACCAATTTGAGAACAAAGAAAGAGGTGAAATTCCAGTACGACCAATTGGTGCAGACGCTGCATCAACGAGGTATCCCCTTTGAGGGAGTTACCCTCCAGAGGATGCTTCCACTGAAAGAAGGGTTTGAGTGCATTATTGGGGGGGTAAGAGATCCGAAATGGGGTGTAATCATGTTATTCGGTGCCGGAGGCACTTGGACAGAGTGGATTGCCGATCGCGCTATGGCCCTCGCTCCTATTGATCAGAGGATCGCAGGAAGAATGATTAGAGAGACCCGAATCGGGAAATGTCTGTTCGAAGGTATGAGGGAGAAGAAAAGGGTAAATCTTAATGTGATAGAGTCTGCGTTACAGTCTGTTTCGCAGTTAATGATGGAACAAGAACATATAGCCGAGTGTGAAATCAATCCATTTTTTGTTTCTTCTTCGGAGAGTGCACCGTTGGATGCTCGCATTGTCTTGAAAAGTTGAGGCTAGTGTTGTTCTTTTATAAAAAAAAGAGTTAGAATATGCCAAACAAAGAATGAAGGGAATGAGAGATGACTTGGAGACTGATACCCATAGTGTTTTTTCTCTTGAGTGAATGCCGGTCAATGGGCGATCGTGAGCTCGTGGCGTTGTCTCCCAGCGCGGTAGAAAGTTCTTTGTGTCTTCCTGTTCGTGGTCATAGAGTCTGCACCCTCTCAGTAGAGGGTTCCTCCGTTCATAACTTGTTTTGTAAGGTGAAAAACCTTCTCATCAAGGGGGGCTTTTCTATTGGAGAAGAGGACGAACAGTGTGGTTTTATTTCTGCCACCCGCCGTAGAGAAGATGGGTATTTAGTCCAGTTTTCGGGTCGTATATCCCAGGAAGGGGTGTGTGTTCAATGTTTCGGTGCAGAGAAAGATAAGGGGAATGTCCGTTGCGTTTCCAACGAGTATGCATGTGCGGAATCCTTTGTGGATTGTTTGCGTCTAGAGCTTTCCTCCTGCAGGTCAGATAATGACGCAACCGAAAGTTCAATCCAGGGAAGTTGACGAATACGAATTAGTTCATTAGTTTGAGTAGTGGTGAAGATGCTACTGTCTTAAAAGGTTATGGGAGAAAAAACAGAGAAGGCAACGCCTAAAAAGCTGCGTGATGCGCGAAAAAAGGGGCAGGTTGCTAAATCCCAGGACTTTCCCTCCGCGTGTACGTTCATTGTCTCTATGTTGGGCACTCTTTGGTCTGCGGAGTATTTATTTTCTCTCCTCGGTGGTTACATTAAGGCTGTGTTCTCCCGTGTAGGGCAACAGGGTGACTTGAGCCTCGTCATTCCTGGTCTTTTGAGTGAAGGTATTGCCGTTATCGCAAAAGCATCTGCTCCTTTGTTACTCGTTGTGTTAGGGGTAGGGGTGGTTGTTCAATTCCTGATTGTGGGTCCCGTTTTCTCTTCCCAAGCTGTTTCATTTCAACTGAAGCGGCTCAATCCTGTCGACAACATCAAAAACAAATTCAAGCTAAAAACATTGTTTGAGCTATTGAAGTCTCTGTTCAAGATTACGGGAGCCGTGATCATCATTTGGGTCACCCTGTGGTGGAACCTCAAGGTCATTGTAGGAACAGTTATGCTTCCCATCCTGGCCAGTGTGTCTATTTTTGCGGACTTCCTCTCTTCCGTCATCATCAGGGTGGGTATTTTCTTCTTGGTTGTGGCCGTGGCTGATCTTATGTTTCAGCGTAGAACCTTTGCTAAGGAAATGCGTATGGAAAAATTTGAGGTTAAACAGGAGTTTAGGGATACAGAAGGGGATCCCCATATCAAACAGAGGCGTCGTCAGGTAGCCCAGGAGATCGCTTATCAAGAAGGACCCGAGACGACGGGCAGAGCCAGGGCAATCGTTACCAATCCAACACACATTGCTGTGGCGATCGATTATGAACAAGAAGAACATGAAGCCCCTGTGATCCTATTCATGGGTCAAGGGGTTATTGCAGACCGTATGTTGAAAATAGCCATAGAATTTTCAATTCCTATCTTGCGTAATCCAGATTTGGCGCGTATCTTATACGAGAAGGGAGAAGTAGACGACTATATCCCCGAGGAGACCTTTGAAGCCGTTGCAGAGCTTCTGAAATGGGTCGAAAATTTGGAAGAGGGCAGGGGGAAGACAAGCCAATGATCGACAGAGTGATTCGCTATGCAAGCAGCGAGCGTTTTTTGCGTTTGCTCTCTCAATCAAGTGACCTAATCCTTGTGGCATTCATCATGATGATCATCACTATGTTGATCATCCCTTTCTCCCCTGAGATGATTGATATGTTTATTTCGATCAACCTCGCTGTTTCAATCTCATTGATGTTTGTCTCTATCTACCTTTCCAGAGCGGTAAACTTGTCTGTTTTCCCCTCCTTGCTTTTGTTGACCACGTTGTATCGTCTTGGTGTTAACATTTGTTCCTCAAGGAGGATTTTACTTCATGGTTATGCGGGGCATGTGATTGAAGCTTTTGGGGAGTATGTGGTTGGGGGGAACTACATCGTCGGTGGGGTGGTCTTCTTGATCATTACGATTGTGAACTTCATCGTAATCGTCAAAGGTGGTGAACGAGTCGCTGAAGTAGCTGCTCGTTTTGTGCTGGATGGAATGCCCGGCAAGCAGATGAGTATAGATGCCGATCTGCGTTCGGGAGTGATCGACAACCAGCAGGCGCGTCAGGCACGTCTTGCCCTTCAGAAGGAGAGTCAGCTTTACGGTGCGATGGACGGTGCTATGAAGTTCGTCAAGGGTGACGCCATCGCGGGGATTGTCATTGCTTGTGTGAATATCGTTGGTGGCCTTCTTATTGGGATGTTCATGCACGGAATGACAGCGGGAGAGGCAGCGCGACTCTACACTTTGTTGTCGATTGGTGACGGGTTAGTCTCTCAGATTCCTTCGATTCTGATTTCCCTCACAGCGGGAATTATCATTACTCGCGTCTCCAGTGAAGAGAAAGAAGCTAATCTGGCAAAGGACATTGCGAGCCAGGTCCTTGCTCACCCCAAGGGGCTGATACTCGCAGCTGCATTCATAGGTATGTTGGGTCTTGTTCCAGAGTTCCCCGCTGTTCCATTTGGGACCTTATCCATGCTGATGTTTGGAGCGGGAATTTTCTTCGCCCGTAAAAAACGGAAACAAGAAGTTGCCAAGACAGGGGCCATTACAGTGGCAAGTGAAGATGGAAAATCCATCACCTTCGCCAAGGAAGATGGAGAGGATTTTGCTGTCACCTTACCAGTTGTTTTAGAAACAGGTACCTACGTCTCGAAGATGATTCGCATGGATCGAAGCCAAGAGAACTTTGTCGAGTCCATGATTCCCCGCATGAGGAACATGCTCTATTCAGAGTTAGGTGTTCCGTTCCCTGGTGTTCATGTGAGGATTGACTCTAGAGTAGTCAATGAGGATGAATATCTCATTCTCCTGAACGAAGTGCCTATCATTCGGGGCCGAATCGTAAAAGATCACGTGTTGACTAATGTAACATCTTCCCGATTGAAACGGGCTAACATACCCTACCAGAAACACACAACAGAAGAACATTTCCCTTCCCTATGGGTTTCAGGTTTTTATGTTTCTCTCTTGGAACAGTACAACATCCCCTATTGGACCCCGTTGGAAGTAGTGATCCTTCACCTATCGAGCTTTTTCCGCCAGTATGCTGGGGAGTTCATCGGTATTCAAGAGATGAGGTCTATCCTCACCTTCTATGAGAAGAAGTTCCCCGACTTGATCAAAGAGGCGACGAGATTAATTCCTTTGCAAAAGATGACCGATATATTTAAACGTCTTGTACAGGAGCAAGTATCGATCAAGGATCTCCGTTCTATCATGGAGGCGCTGAGCGAATGGGCGCAGACGGAACGAGATACCATCCTCTTGACTGAGTACACAAGAACCTCTTTGAAACGTTACATTAGTTATAAATACGCAACGGGGGATACTCTTCCTGTATACGTGATAGATCCTGCGATTGAGGAGAAGGTGCGTGGGTCCGTGAAACAAACCTCGCAAGGTTCTTTCCTTGTCCTTGATCCAGACTCGAGTCAGGTCATTCTATCTTCTGTGAGAAGAACCCTCCCCAAAGAACGTATGATCGATCGTCCTCCTGTATTGATGGCTACGATGGATGTGAGGCGTTTTGTTCGCAAACTGATAGAAGGGGAATTCCCCGACGTGCCCGTCATTTCTCCCAATGAGGTAGTTCCTGAAATTCGTGTGCAACCCATGGGACGTATTTCAATAAACTAGTAGATAGGGGTTTAGCGTGCTGAAAGTGTGGCAACAAGAAAGTAGTTAAGGGTAGTTTCAAAGGAACCTGGTGAGCGATCCACATTTTGTTAATCCAGTTTCAGAGGTGGCGAAGGCATCGCGCGTGCAACGTGCCAATGCTGCTAGGCTCAGGGATTCTGTCCTAGCTCAGAAGGTGGCAGCTGAAGGTTCTGAACAGTGGACCGAGGATGTCGGTGTTAGTTGGGTATTCGGACGCAAAGGGATCTTCAAGGAGTTAAAAGAGCGAAGACCGGTCCGCATTCATGATGGTCGTATGCCAGACCGAGTGAGAGTAGAACGAGCCAGCGATGTAGAAGAACTCACTGAGGAAAGGGGCAAACACCATCCAGAAATAGAGGCAGATACTCTACTCCACATCAGAGACTCTTTAAAAGGGACAGAAACACCTGAGGAGGTGCTCCGCCTTGTAGAGGCTAGTTTCCCCGATCCTCTTATGGCTGACGAAGCTTTCCAGTTTCTCCTTTCTACCTCGCACAGAGCGGAGGAGATAGAGATCTTCTCTCTGGCCCAAGGACTTCTACAAGAACGAGAAGCGCGTGCAATTCGGGCAGGACAAAATATTGCCCACCAAACAAGAAGATATGCATCGGAAACAGATCTTGGTTCTGCTCAAGATCTGCGTATCATGTACTACGATATAACAGGTAATCCACGTCTTCCCTTGGACCTGTTTGATGAGCTGAGCGCTCGTTATGACTTTGATCGGATGAAAGACCTCTTGAAGTTTTTGATGGATGCTGTTGGTGCGGATCTGAATGCTAAAGGTTCTTCTATCGATAAGGTTGATTTGATCCGCTTATTGAACGAAGCGAGGAACCTCCAAGCTGTGTTGGGTATTTATCTTTTCTTTAGGTCAAAGATGGATAGTATTCATGCCCTGTTTGGACAGTATCATATCCTCCTAGATGATGAACTCGAACAAGCGATCACTTTCGAGCATCTGGCTCGTCTGTTTGTTCGTTTTTTGAAGGAACGGTACCCCACTTCGGATAAAGTACGCGCTTTGGCTAAAGAATTTCGTTTGGAAGAAGATGATTTCCTTATTCAAATCGTTTTGTTCTCCCAGTTTCGAGATGCTGTTCGCAACGTGGCCCCCTACCTTTATCGAAACCGGAGACATCGAGAAGACGTATTACTCGCTATCCTAGACGCCCTGGATGAGATTGAAGATGCTTTGGAAGAACAGGAGCAAGAACAAGGGGATGAGGATGATCAAGAGGATGTGCGGGAAGAGGAGAGCTGAATATGAGCTTTTTCGGGAAGTGTATAGACGAGCTGAGCCTATGGATTGATTTCCCTATCGAAAAGGAGGACAAGGGATGTACTCTCGTTCTGGATCACACTCTGGAGGTGCGTATTGAGCCTTTTCAAGGTCACGAGGAGGGTATTCTAGTCGCTATTCCCTTAGTTGCTTTGCCCGAAGGAGTGTTTCGTGATCAGGTTTTTGAGAGTGCCTTGTACTGTAATTCTAGGTCTTGGGTGAAGGAAGGCAAGTTTGGATTCAGCCGTGCCAACGGCTCATTGATTCTGTTCGAAGTGGTCCCTGCAGCGGAATGCAGTGGAGAATACTTGGCAGATCTGCTGGAATCGATGTCTAAACATGCTCGGGATTGGATTCAGAATTTGCGAGCGGGACACACCGCTCCCCCCTTCGTATTGGACCTGAAGGACGCAAAAAAACAAAATCCTGACGAAAAATGCCGATGACCGGACTCGAACCAGCACCTCATCTCTGAGAGTGGATTTTGAATCCACCGTGTCTACCATTCCACCACATCGGCACAGAAAAAGCAGATTATAAGACTTTAATTATTAGAAACCAATCTCATAAGTGAGGAGTTTTCTTGCCCCCGTGCTATTGTCCATTCATGCGATACACCCCACAATAGGGCAGTGACTCTCGCCTTTTTGAGGGAACATCCATTTGAAAGAGTATCCATTGCCTTTATCTTAAATTCCGGTTGGATCAGGTCCTCGTCCCGTTGTACTGTCTCTTGGCGCGAGTGACGCAATGCATCTCATCTGGAATGATTTGAAGGATGTCTTTCGTACAAGGGTCACTATCCGCCAAGGTTCCTTGCTTGATCTGTTCCGCGCTTGATCCTGAAGAACTTTATTTTCCTCAGAAAGGGCAAAAATCAGTGGTTTCTAAGTCATAATCTCGCATTCTAGACGGTCGGTTCTACACTATTCGCACTTTTCACGGGAACAACGTAACCCTAATCGAAAATAGAGAATTTTCAACTCAAGTGCGGAATATGGGGTAAATGCTTTCCATAGAGTTCTTTGTCTTACGGAGAGCTACTGCAAGTGGGAGTTTGCCTGTTCTTTCCAACAATATGTGCATTTGCCTTTCACTTCTCAAAGATTTAAAGAACAGATTAATGGATTTGAAGAAAATACGAACTTAATGGGGGATGATGATTTACGTGGGTAGCTCTATTGATTGACCCGAATTCGGGGGCGTAGGAGGGTCCTTTTTTATTGCAAGCCTTTAAGCGTCCAAGGCAACAAACCTTAGGGTCCCAAGTAATTAATTGCGGCAAATGGATTTGTAAATATTTTTTGTGTTAATATTCCGAATGTAAGTTGTTTGTTTATCTATTTTCTGGGGCGTGTGGGTTGTGATTAGAAACGAAGGTTTTGCCCCTGTCGGTGGTTGGGATCATTCTAAATGTAAGTCACTTTGTGGATGGAAGTGTTTTGTTTCTCTAATCAAAGAGATTTTTCGCATCCTGTTTTTTATTCCTTGTTCTTCTGACCATTCGTCTGGCGGGACTTCTGTCGTCACCTCTGACGAAGAGAGTCGACGGGATTGTTCCTACTCCTCTCCGGCATCTTCTCTGGCATTTTCTCCAGGGGGTAGTACGTTGGTACGCGATGAGTCAGGAGGAGCGGAGCGGAGAGGGAGTTCGTATGAGAAGGGGGCCTCTTCCCCTACGGCTAATCCGCAACGTGTTTGTAGTACTAGCCCTAGAGAGGAGGATTCGGAGAGAGCTTCCGACGTCTTTGGCAAGGTGGATGGAGGTCCATTGCGCTTTTTCCAAAGAAAGCCGGAGAACAATACCTGTTACGTAGATGCCAACCTCTGGGCGCTCGCCTTTACTGAATATATTTTTCCTTTAATTGGTATTCATAAGGAGGGTGAAACCTGGGTCCAGGACCTTTCACAGTGCAGCCTCACTGGAGCTCATAGGGATATTGCGGAGATGTTGGGGTTGGTTCTTTGTGATGTCAAGAACTTTGAAGGTGATGTGCTGGAGCGCTTTGGTGGGCCGTCGTATCAGGAGCTGTTGAGTAAAATGAATTCTCTATTGTCCGAGGGTCAGAGGATCAGTATTGGTCAGGAGCATTTCGATTCTGACTTTTTAGAATATTTGTTAGCAGCGTTGCAAGTTGATCAATGTGATTGCCGCCACCAACTTCGACTTCATGAGATGAAGCTGGACAGCCTCTTTCAAAGCTTGGTTGAAGAGGGAAAGGCCACCCTTGTCAAAGGGATAGATCTAAGCTCATTGAATGAATGCTTCTCGGTTGAAATGCCTTTGAGGGAAAGAGATCGTACCAGAAATTCTCAAGAGAAGAAAGGACTCTTTAACTCTGGGGAAAGCATCATTTCATCTATTCGCCTTCAAAAAACCGTTAAACTGTTTGACTCTCATGGAAACGAGGAAGAGTTTGACGTTTTGGGAGCTACGGTGGACACTAGCAGTCATTATGTGTTTCTCTGTTCAGAAAACGAAGAGGTCTGGATTTACAATGCTTTAAGGGAGAAGGTCATGACTCCTCAGGATCTTTGCCAGGACGAGACGGATTCTTGGCAGGTCAGTCAACTCTTTCTGAAAAAGCATTCTCCTAAATAGATCGTTTTTGTTCGTGCGTTCGAGGGGAGAACAGGGAGAGCCAGGTACTCTGTTCCTTGATCTTTGCTTCCCAGTGGACTGAGTGCTTTTTCAATCTCTTCTTTTGTTGGAAAAGCTCTAGAAACCATAACGTGCTACAAAGAAGTTGTGTTGGGGGACGCGTCAGCAAGAAGAGTGCCAAATGAGGGCTTGCCGGCTTGTCATCCATGGGTTGCGTTTTTTATTCCATCTGGTTTCTGATCCGGTCCCCAACTATGTCTCCAATGAGTAGGATCAAGATATGTTTGTTAGTCTCTTCTGTCGTTCGACCTGGCTCTCTGGGGAAGCGAAAACGCGGTAATCTAAATTTTCTTCTTGGTCTTTATCATTTCTTAATGATTGTGTCGTAAGATTCCTTTACTTCATTTGTCCGAGTTTAAAGGAAGGTTCTGTGTCATCTATCATCTCCCAAGACGTTGTTTGTGATCCTCAACAGCGATTCTTGTCCTGTTCTATTTCTGAGGGTGCTAAGAAATATATTGTCGCTTCTCTTGTCGCCAGTGTGGTTCTTTTTTCCCTCTCCATGGCCGGTGTTGCCATAGCTTCAGGTGCAGTAGCTGGGGGAGGAATTCACGTTCTGGGATTGGGTCTTTCTGTCGGGTCGGCTTGGCTCTTTGGAACGGTCTCATCTGTTTTGGGGGCTTGTTTGTTCTTCGATCGCTCTAGGAAGGGTAACCCTGTGGGTGCCAGTGTGGAGACTCAGACTGTTGATACTCTCCTTCGAGGGGCGGAGGTCCAGATCTCCAACCCTCGTTCTGAAGTAGGGATTCAGACATCTCCAGACGAAGTAGAGATACCTTCTGATACGACAATGCAACTCAGAGGGGAAATTAGTAGTCTCGCTTCAGAGGATGTAAGTCGCCGCATGAGGTCTTTACCTTGGTCCATTGTCTCACAACTGCTTAACTCCATCCCAAGAGAAATAATAGGAAAGTATATCGGCACCCATGATCCACAGGTCTTACAGTCGATCGATGTACTCCAACTGGACAGTTTGTTTCAGAGTAAGGAGACAGTTCTTGTGCCTTCTTCAAGACTCCTTTCCGACGAGGAAAGGCAGAAAGCTTTCATCTCCATGGGAACCCTCAAATCTCATCCATCAGACCGCGAGCTTCTTAAACTTCTATCGAAAAAAGCCCTCCTTCACTATCTGGACCAGGGTTTTATGAGTCAACAACTCATAAACTCTTTAGAGGCCTTTTTAACTGGGGAAAAACCAAAAACAGAGAGAACCAAAGATAAAGGACTGTACGTGATTCGTGATACAATACACATTCTCGAGAATAACCCTGGGCAATTACAAGGGGAGATAGATACCTCAAGAACTGGACAAGCCAATATTGAAAATGACAACACCCTAAGACGAAGGAGATCTGCTTAATGCCAACAATTGAATCGGCCTGGATAAAATCAACACCAGCGGTGGAGGTTGCCTCTGCTGGAGGTGCAACTCCTCAACGGAGGGGAACACCCGAATCTTCTGATACATTATCGCCTCTTAGACCCCCCGCTTTCTCGCCAGAAGAGGGACAAGGAAATGATGGCAGAATGAGAAGGGATGTCCTGATCACGAACAGTCTTATGAGGGTGGTGCAGGAAAGCGGATTGGCAAACTCCGTGCCCACCTCTGTGCCCACACAACTGGAACGACAATGGATAGATGAAAGGGTTCAGACCGTGCTGGAGCAACATGATCAGGAGATTATTAAGTTGAAAGAAGAAAATCAGAAACTAAAATATGCCATCAACCATCTGGTTGCCTCAACTATTTGCGAGAAAGAGCGAGAGATGATCTCTCTGAAACATAAGGTGTCTCTTCTTTTCTCCAGAGCTGTCGGGGCACTGAGATGTCCGAGAAGGAGAAATCCAGCTTTGCCAACCCTTCCTCAAGGTGGTCCTCGCAACGAAGGAAATACAGCGCTTCCTCTATGTGATGCTGTTTGAGGGACAGAGCTGATTTGGCCACAGGATCCCATTCCTGGGGCCAATTTTAAAAACCCAAAATGAATGTTGGTTTTGTTTTCTCATTTACTTCTTTTTTGATTAAAGTTTTTGTTTCTCTTGCCAAGAAGTCTTTGTTTTCGTTAGTCTGGTGTCCTTCGGACATTCTGGGTAAAGATTTCGGTTGATATGGCAAATGTTAATGTATTAGGAATGTGCGCAACTCTGAGAGGGGTGTTATCTTGGTCTCTCACTTTGGTCGGTGTTGTTTCTAAGGTTGTGATGGCACTTTTTCGTCTTTTCTTAAGAACATTATCTAGTGATGATTCTTCTGACTTTGCAGGTACTTCACCCCTACATTTCCAGTTTTTCATGACCCCAGGTGAATTTCCTCTTGTGAATGTTGTTAATTTGGTGGAGGCCGTGGATAGCGGTTCGTTGCAGAGGACTGAAGCCTGTTGTTACATTAGAGGAACTGACCTGAGATTCCTAGTGGGCAAAGTTCGTTCGCTGCGATGTGGTTGGTTCGAGGGATGGATCAAGACGTTGACTAGAAGAAAGGAGTCGGATGATGAACGGCTTGAACGGCTTGTAGAGGAGGCGGATGATTTCTTGGGGCTGCTAAGGAAAGGGGGAGAAACGAATAGCAAATCAGCCTCAGAGGATCCTGATCTCTATTGCATTAAGGTGGATGTTGATGAAGCAGTACTTCTGTTCAAAGCGGCTGGCGTGGAGAAGGGTGGTAATTTTGGATGTGGAATGGAAGGTTTAGCTGAGCTTGTTAAAGTTCCTAATGCATTCTTTAATAAGAATGTGACCTTGTTGGTTCCGGGACTGCATGATGAAGGTGGTGGTTCTGATTCTCATTCGGAAGAGGACACGTTCGCAGAGGTTCCCGTGGATGGGATACGTGTTTGAGACGTTATCCAAAAATGGGATAGTGATTGAGAGTGTTGCAAATTAGGCCGTAGAGATTTCAGGACAGAGGTACACATCCTGGATGAGATGGAGCAGCTGCACCCCTTCTTTCATTTCTTTCTGGAAAGCCTTCCTTCCGGCGATGAGTCCCATTCCTCCGGCGCGTTTGTTGATGATTGCTGTCCTTAAGGCGTCGGCGCAGTCATTCTCCCCCGAAGCCCCCCCAGAATTGATCAGCCCGACCCTCCCTGCATAACTGCACAACACCTGATACCGAGTCATATCGATAGGATGCGAAGAAGAAAGCTCGGTGTCTACCTCGGGGCGATGAGCGCCAAAATGAAGAGCGTTGAATCCACCTTGGAGAGTAGGCAACTTCTGTTTCACAATATCAGCGCCTATAGTAGCTCCCAAATGGTTTGCCTGGCCTGTCAGATCGGAAGCCGTATGGTAATCGTGCTCGTTTGTCTTAAAAGCTGGGTTTCTTAGGTAGCACCACAGGATAGTGCCCATCCCTAAAGAGTGTGCCTGGGCGAACGCCTTGCTGACTTCCATAATCTGTCTTCGACTTTCAAGAGAGCCGAAATAGATCGTAGCACCCACCGCACAGCATCCCATATCATGCGCTTGTTGCACCGAGGCAAAGGATGTTTGATCATGTTGGTTCGGATAGGAGAGTAGCTCGTTATGGTTAAGTTTGAGGATGAGGGGGAGGCGATGGGCGTATTTCCTTGCTACACGTCCTAAGACCCCCAAGGTGGAAGCAACACCACTACAGCCCCCTTCTATGGCAAGTTCCACAATGTTACTAGGATCAAAATAGATTGGATTGGGAGCAAAGGAAGCTCCAGCGCTGTGTTCCACTCCCTGATCCACGGGTAAGATGTTCAAGTAGCCCGTGTTTCCGAGTCTCCCGTGTCTGAAAAGCCGTTGGAGATTGCAAAGAGTGCGGATATTGCGATCGGACGGTTGGAAGACCTCATCCAACCAACGGGAAGAGGGAGCGAGGAATGAAGCTCTCACAGCGCTCTTGTACTGGAGGAGCTCTTCTCCTTCTTTACCAAGCAGGGACTCAATCGTGGAAAGGATGTCCTTCATGATTTATTCCTCCGGTTTGCCGTTATCTCGATTAAGGGAGGTGTGCGTAAGGATACGCTCTACGATCGCTTCCTCCGTGAATCCAAATTCATCACTTAAGTCCGCAGCTGGAGCCGAAGCACCAAAGCTTTCCAAACAAACAGTAATGCCCTTGCGTCCCACATAGCGATACCAACCCTGTTCGCTACCCGCCTCTATACTTACACGAAGGCCCAAATCCCCTCCTACCACGGATTCTTTGTACTCCTCGGGTTGGGACTCAAATAATTCCCAACAAGGCATGGAAATTACCCGCGTGTCAAAACCACGCTCTTGAAGGACATCTGCTACGTTCAACGCAAGGGATACCTCAGAGCCAGTGGCCATGAGAGTCACAGCTGCCTTTTCCTTTTCTTTCCTTGCGACGTAAGCCCCTTGCATGGCTTGATGTCCACATGTCTCCTCAAGGGGGGGCAGATTCTGACGAGAGAGGATTAGAGCCGTAGGTCCTCGATGATGCAAGGCCGTTTGCCATGCTGCAGCCACTTCTTTTGAATCCCCGGGGCGGAAGACGTAGAGGTGAGGCATGGCCCTCAAGGACATGAGATGTTCAATAGGCTGGTGGGTGGGGCCGTCTTCCCCGAGGAAAATAGAATCATGAGTGAAATGATAGACCACAGGGAGGCGCATCAATGCCGCAAGGCGAATCGAAGGACGCATGTAATCCGAGAAGGTGAGAAACGTGCCACATACGGGGAGCACCTTGCCCTCACGCGCCATGCCAGCGCAGGCTGCCGCCATGGCAAATTCACGCACACCACATTTAATATTGCGTCCTCTGAAATCTTCCTTTTTGATGTGGGGGGACTGTTCAAAGTAAGTCAGGTCTGAACAGGATAGATCAGCAGAACAGGTGTAAATTTGCGGGCATTTCTCGGCGAGGGCATTGAGCATTTGGTGGGAAGCAGCCCTTCCCGATTTCGGCTTGTTCTCGTGAGCCAGAGAAAGAAGATCCTCCAAGACATCCATAGGTTGGTGAGGCGAGGGAAGCGACTGAGTCTCACTCCAAGAGGCGTAAGCTTGTTGCCAATCTGCATACTTTTTGCTGAGTTGGTCAGAACGGCGTTGAAAAAACTTGGTCACCGCACTTGGTATGTACCAAGGTTTTTGAGGAAACCCTAAAGCCTGTTTTGTGAGCTTGACCTCTTCTTCTCCCAGGGGTGTCCCGTGAGCTTTGGGTGAGCCCTCTTTGTGGGGGGATCCCTTGCCAATCGACGTATGGACCATCACAAGGGCGGGTTTCTCTTGTTGTGATCGAAGGCTAGAGAAACAACGCCCCAAGTCCACGAAATCGTACCCGTTCACCTCATGAGTCTCAAATCCGTACGCTTGATAGCGTTGGAGCACATCTTCATTGAAACTGTCACTCAAAGGGCCATCCAGGGTGATTCGATTCGCATCGTAAATGAGTATCAGGTTGCTCAAGTTGAGGTGTCCCGCTAACGAAGAGGCCTCAGAAGAGACGCCTTCCATGATGCACCCATCTCCACATACGCAACACACCTTGTGATTGAGGATGGGACCAGCCTCATATCTTTGTTCCAAGATTTTGGCATGCAGTGCCATTCCTACCCCCATGGCAATGCCCTGTCCCAAGGGACCTGTGGTTACTTCTACTCCGGGCGTTTCCCTGTATTCTGGATGGCCAGGTGTTTTGGAATACATCTGTCTGAAATTCTTGAGGTCCTCAAGGGAGAGGTCGTAGCCTGCAAGATGGAGCATGGAGTAGAGCCACATAGAGCCATGTCCCGCAGATAGGACCAGGCGATCCCTGTTCATCCACTCAGGATCTTCAGGATTATAACGAAGAAAACAACCCCACAGATAAGCACCTAATTCTGCACATCCCATGGGCAACCCCGGATGACCGGAACGAGCTTGTTCCGTGGCATCCATCGTGAGTCCGCGTACGGTATTCGCGATCAGTGTTAAATTCTGTTGAGTTTCTTCGTTCGTGTACGGCATGTCGTTCTAACCTGTTTCTTGAGCTGCTGTCGATTTTTTCTGCGCTACTTTTTGCACCACCCCTTGCATGACCCCTTGCACCAAGGCTTCCTGTCCTAAACTTTCCTTTAGGTTCCCCTTATTGTTCAGGAGACGATAAAGAAAGGCAAGGGTAAGCGCCGACTCAACCATCGCCGACAGAGAAGTAGCCCATGCGATGAACTCCTCCCCGTAACCCAGTCCATAAACAAAACAGGTATTCAGGACAAGGTTGCATGCTACTTTGAGAAAACCAAAAGAGGCGAGAACGAAAGGCATGTTATAAACGTAGAACAGGGGAACACAAGCACATTGCATCGAAATAAAGGGAATACACCATAAATAACCAAGAACACATTGCGTCACCCTCTCTACATGGGAGAGTTTAGGATAGAGGAAGGAAACGATACGCGGCGTGCTCACCCATAGAAAGATAGTGAATAGACAGGAGAGCAGGAATATCTTAAGAGCGAGGTTTAGAGTTGTTTGGGTGGGGCGGTTGGATTTGTGAAGGAAGGGGAGAATCGCTTGTGACGCAGAATGGGCAATGATTTCTATCGGAATTTTGGCGAAGGGGAGAGCATAGCCCAGATGGATTACGGAGGAAGTATGCATTGAGAATGCAAACCAACTGTCTAAGAGTAGGTTGGTTCGGGTAGAGAAGTGCCTCAACGTAGAAGCTCCTAAACGCATCAGGTAAGGCATGGCGTGCGGTAAAGGGAAGTCTTCACTCTGTGCCGATGAGCTTGACAGGTGGTGGATAGCAATCTTCCACGTTACAATGCCGGAGAGACAAGCTTGGATCAGAGTGCCCCACATGATAGATTGAGTGACTAGTTCAGCGTCGGCCCCTCGAAGGAGAAGGACGACGATTGTACAGCCAGTCGTGATGCAGGAAGAGACGCTCGAGAATAAAGTGTACCCTTCCATGCGGAGGTACACTTTGTGAAGTGCGTAAGCAGTGGAAATAGGAATGACCCAAAGGAGTGATTCCACCAGAAAGAATGAGCGACGTTGAGCCGTGCTGCATGAAAGACCGTACCTGTTGATTGCAATACCAAGCAGCAAAGCGATGAGCAGCGAGATGCCCATGACGACTAGGAAAATAAAGAAGAAGAGCTTGGATCTCTCTTTTGGGGGTCGGGGAGCAAGATCAGGAATGATAGATTGACCTAAGGGTGCTTCTCCAATGACGCTTCTCGGGTAGAACAAGATCTGTAGAGCAAACAGCAGAGAGCCGATAAAAGCATCCCTATGGAACAGTTGGGCGAACAGCATGCTCCTGAAGAGGGTAAGGATCTGGTGTATTCCTGTTCCTGTAGCATACTTGATGATGTGCTGTGCAAACATAGACTCTCCCTTCATTCCCGCAGATGAGACATGTCGCCGCTCGCAATCATACCCTGTGCCGTTTGTTTTTCGACATCCACCTAGACGAGGCATCGGATCAGACGAATCTTACCCGTGTGCGGTTTTATTTGCTGATATCTTGTGTCGTCCTCGGAAGAACTCGAAAGATTCTCTCCTCAAATCCCAACTCCATTTGGCAATTCTACTTGGTCGGTTTCAACAAAAGAACGTGTTAAGTAAAATGTTCCCTTGAACTGTGTTCTGAGGAGCGTAATTTGAACCTTTTACAAGAAGCTTTTTCGGTTGTTCCTCCCCGTTCTATGAGAGAGCAATTTCTCTACTCAGGAGGAATGGTTGTCTCCGGATTCCATTGTAAAATAAGGAGATCCATCGAGCGTGGACTCACCTCAGGAGATGTATGCAAAGAGCAGGGAGTCATGGAGATTCTCGATCTTGGTCCCTGGGTGGGCGCGGGGTGCAGGGCGTTAGACCTTGCTGTGACGCTACTCTGTCTGGTGCAGGTAGTTGGAAAGGTTCAGGAGTGTGTGTATGGGGTTTGTTGTGGTCATTGGTCTTTGGGCAAGGAAGTGTTGTTTGGTTGTGTCCAAGTGGCGTATTTGGTTTGGTGCGTCTTTTTTGTTGTCGCTTCTCCAGATCATTACAACTATTTGTATGCTGGTTTTTTGGAGAGTAATGTGTCCTTTCTTTCACAATTGCTTCCCCAGGGCAGCAAGATCCTCGAACTAAAAACATCTTCTAGTCGGTCATCCTCTTCAGATCTGGCGAGAACTTCCACTTTGGAAGGTGGGTGTTCTCTATCGGAAACAGTAAAAAGAGCTATCTCCTTTTCGATGGTTGTCTCGAAAGCGACGAAGTACCTTCCAAGGACAAATGCTCTGTTTGGTTGTTCTTCCGAGATATTGGGGCAAGTATCGGGTTCAAATGGATCAGAGATTGTCATGCATATGGCTTCCTTCTTCCATCAGGAGAAAATAGTCTAAAATGACCTAAAAAATCCTTCTCTCTGTCAGAATTGGAGTTTAGTGTCTGACTGTAGAGGCGAAGAGTAATGCGATATTCCACTTTTCTTGTTATGGGCCCTCCGGGCAGCGGAAAGGGAACGCAAGCTAAACTTCTTTGTCAAGCAAGGGTTGGATTCCACATTGCATCGGGAGATATCTTCCGTTCTCTGGATCCCAATACGGACCTGTACGAGAAATGCTCAGAAATTTGCAGTAAGGGTGGGTTAGTAGACGACCTGACCGTTATGGAACTATTACGAAAACATATTCAGTTGTGTAGAAACAGAGGATTGTTCTCTCCCCAGAAACGTAAGATTTGCTTAGATGGTGTTCCGAGGACGAATGAACAAGCCCAGATGGTTAAAGAACTTTTGGACATCCGTTTTGTCCTTCTATTCGAAGTTGAAGAGGATGAGGTTCTGGTACAGAGGATGTTGGCTAGGGGGAAAAAAGAGGGGAGAACCGACGACAAGGATAGGGAAGTCCTTCTCGGTAGGATTCGCACGTACCGCTCTTCAGTAGATTCCATCCTGGATATACTAGAGGTGCCCATCATTCGGGTTTCTTCGGTTCAACCAACGGCTCTCGTCCTCAAAGATGTTCTTAATGTTGCGTCAGATCTTTTGCTTCGGCCATAGGAAGAGAAGACCGAGCTTACAAGAAGGAACACAGGCCTCCGATTAGCAGTTGATTTTTTGGATTAAGCGAAGTCTTGCCATGAAGGTCGCGGAGATGCAAACGAAAAACAGCAAAAAAATCTTGCATCTCATAAGAATCATGAAGTATCAAGTGATGTGGTGGTGTGGAAGAGGAGAGGGAGAGATATGACAAGGGAGCGACGCATGCGTGCTTTGAACAAAGTGGTTCTTTTTGTCATTGTTGTGACCCTTCCTTTTGCTCAGGCGTTCTCTTCCCACCAAGGACAGGGTTATGTCGATGGAGAGATGATCGTGACGCTTGGTCGTCCAGGTGGTCGTCTAGTTGGAGACCAATCGGAGGGGCACTCTGAAGTTGAATCCTCCGAAGATAGTGATCAAGGGCTGAGGCTAGACGAATCAACTGAGGCTGATACATCAGATTCGAAAGATCCGAAGGGGCCGAAGGACCCGAAAGGGAAAGAACCTTCGGAAGGAAGTAGCCACAGTAGTATCCATCATGACGCCCATGAGAGTGCCAATGAGGGTGCTCATAAGGACGCCCACGACGGTGCCCATGGCGACACTCATGGGGATGAGGTTCAAACTTTTTCTCAACAGACAACAAGCGGCGAGTCCTCCGGGTCAAGTGTTACGGGGGAAAATAGCGAGCATCAAAGTCGAGAGCACCAAATCCAAACGCTCCAGGATCAGGGGGTGATCGTAGGTGGTGGTTATGAATTCTACGAAGATGAACAGAACACAAATGGGAGAGGACACGTGCTGACTAATAGTCTTGATCAGGCTTTGGCAGTTGGGCTCTCTTCGCCTGAAGCACCTCCAGTCTCTGTTAGGAAAGCGAACCGTCTAACGTTGGATCAGGTGCCCTTCCCCGTTGAGTTATCTTCTGCTACGGAATTCAGAAAACAGCGTAGTCTCTGGGTTGGTAGTTTGCTGTGTGTTACGCTCGCTGCTGCTGTTGGAATGACTCTTTTTGCTGCGGAAATGCATAAGGAAGATAAGCCTGTAGCACCTTTAACCCCACCTGAGCCCAAGCCCGCCCCCACTCCTCCTAAGCCTGATGCGAAGTCATAAAGCCCTACTTTTCCGCCCAAGCATAGGTTAAGTGTGGTAGGGAAGGTGATCTGGTATGAATAAATGGATGAGGAGGTAGATGGACATGTCACAGAAGAGTGTTCTTGAGCAAATTCAACAGGTTACGACTGTAGTAGTGGATACAGGAGACCTTGATAAGATCAAACAATACCGCCCTCAAGACGCAACTACGAACCCCTCCCTTGTCCTCAAAGCTGTGCGATCGAATCATCAGGTCGTTCGCACCTTCGTGGAGGAAGCTCAAAGACACAATATCAATGATGCACAATCACAAATGGAGTGGGTCATGGTCTCCCTGGGAAAGAGGATTTTAGATCTCATCCCTGGAAGAGTTTCAACAGAGGTAGAAGCCATGTTTTCCTTTGATAGAGAGGCGACGGTACAGACGGCCCGCCGTTTGATGAGCTACTATGTTGAACTAGGGGTCGATCCCAAGAGAATCCTTATCAAGATAGCTGCCACTTGGGAAGGGATTCAGGCGGCGAAGCAGTTGGAACAAGAGGGGATCCATTGCAACATGACGCTCATCTTCTCTCCCGTGCAGGCTATCGCTTGCGCTGAAGCAGGGGCAACATTGATCTCTCCCTTTGTAGGAAGAATTTTAGATTGGCACATTGCAGAAGATCCCAATGGACAGTACGTGGGCGATCAAGACCCCGGAGTGCAGTCGGTAAAAGAGATCTACACCTACTTCAAGCAGCGTCAGTATAAAACTCAAGTGATGGGCGCTAGTTTTCGAAATATGAGTGAAATACAAGCTTTGGCGGGATGTGACTTGTTGACTATTTCCCCTGATCTACTCAAAGAATGTTCTGAATCGACGAGTCATACTCCTGTTGTATTGTCTGAGTCCATTGCGAATAATTCCCTTCCTCTCCCTGCAGTAGATGTTTCAGAGGTTTCTTTCCGATGGCTCATGAACGAAAACCCCATGGCTACAGAGAAACTGTCTGAGGGTATTCGTGTTTTTGCTAAGGATGGACAAACCCTCCGGGATTGTATTTCCTCATTATGATGAGTTACTCGCCCTCTGACTTCATGGATGAAGTGGTGTTCTGCGATACAGAACGCAGTATCATTGTCACTCGTCTTTTCGTGGGGGGAGACAGCCCCTTCTTTGAACATCACTTTTTTGATTATCCTGTTGTTCCAGGTACGTTTCTTGTTGAATGCTTAGCGCAAGCAGCTTCCTATTTGTATCAACAAACGGTCCGGACATCTGCAGAGAAGAAAACAAAGGTCCTCTTAGGAAATATCGAGGAGGTTCGTTTCCATATTCCTGTACTTCCTGTATCCACTCTTTCCTTTCATGTTCAATCTGTTCGTTCTTCTTGGGGGATGCGTTGTCAGGGAAGTGTCTACCTTCTCAGTACGTCGAAGCATGAATTGGTTGCCTCAGGACGATTCACCCTTGTTTTTGGGAAGATGTAGATGAAAAGGTCTGCCCCCTCGTAAGGCCCCCCAAGAACAAAATTTTGTTTACAACAAATGCACAAAGGATACGATGTCGCGAAGATAGCTTTCTCGTAAGGGAGGTTTGTGTCATGACTCCAAGTATGGGACCCCGCCTGGACCTTGATCATTTTAAACAACCTGATGCGGATCAACCCGCGTCTTGTCCTCCGTCTCCTGTTCCTCTTGAGGGAGGCCTTTCACCCAAAAACCTTGTTGAGAAAATGTTGTCCACTACCGCAAGTCCCCTCTCCTGTTCTTTTTTCGGAGAGAAGACTGTATATTGGTCTGAACAGGGGTTGTTTCGTAGGGTTCATTCTGAGGGCGATATCCTTGCATTCAAAGCAAAGGGAAGTTTGCATCATCATTCAGGCATAACTTCCCCCTCGCATTCAGGCTATTACGAAGAGGGTGACGTATATCAATGTGATCCATGTTCTTCGTCTTCGTATGGTGCATGTTTCGAAAAAACGGCCTCCATTGAAGATATCTCCCCCGAGGGTATTGAATTTTTTGCGAAGCCCATCCACCCCTCGGAATCCATTGTTCTCAGGGAAGACATTACTCATAAGAAGATTGCTGAAGAAGTGTTTTCCTCAGAATCCATTTCCCATTCGGAAATCATTTCCCTTCCGGAGGGTGTTGTCTATGGTAAGCCTGCTGAAGGCATGCTGGTTCCGATGCCTACTCCCCCTTCGGAGTTCATCTTCCCTCCGGAACTCCACCCAACAGAAAAGAGGGTCACCCCTAAAGCCATATTGGCCCTTATCTGTCAGCTGTGGACGGGGTTTATCATTGTCTTCAGTACCTTTCTAGAAATCCGAACTGTAACACAAGTCGAGATTCCAATGAAATGATCCTCGAGCACCTAAGTTCGGGGTCCTGTATCAATTTGCTCAATGAGGTGCTCTTTTCCGGCCTCAAAAATACAAAGGAAGCGCAGACAAGGAAAAAACACGCACGCTCCCCGAGCGCCCGGTTCTTGCCATATGCGTTTCGGCGATGCTCCAGTTGATGGCTGAATGTTTTTTTAAAGACGAGCTCAACCCATCACCCGTCATTCCGCATCACATCTACGATGTCCCTAGACCCGTTAAGCAATTCTTTGAGTTTTCCTATACAGGGAAGAAAATGAGCCCTCGAATAGCCTCCCGAGATGACAAGAATGGGAAATTTTGTTCGAGAAAGCACGTCGTTCGGCACAAAAATTGCGCATCCTAGGCATTTCCAGACCCCAAAAACGTAGGATTGTAGCTCTCGCCATGGTTATGTGTTTATGCTTGCTCGTTTGTACACTTGTTCAACGTCTCCTTCGTCAGCAGTTGTTGCAGAAAGGGGAGTCAGTGGTGCATCAAGTGGGGAAACTAGCCCAACGCCCTACGGTGCGTTGGGCTTTTCAGGAATTTGATGAGGTAGGTCCGTCGTTGGCAAGAGAACCAGATCGTCTGAGTTACGAGGAAACTGTGGTGGATCTGTCACCTGAAGAGGAAAAATCTTAAGAACCCTTGGAGTGAGTTCCAAAAATGCATGCAGACGCGGCTTAGGAGGGGGGAATGTGTCTTCAGAGTGCTTCTGGAGGGAATTTAAAGCGGTATTTGGAGGTGAAAAACAGAGAATAAAGTTTTTGTTATACGGCTTGCCTTGGAAAAGGTCATGAATCTGCATTCATCCGGCTGTTTTTGCAGTATGTCATGGTTTTTTGCGATGACAGCGGGAGATTCCTTTAGATAGCGAACCAAAAAATGTCAAAATTTCGCTCCCAATCATAGGAAAAGAATTTCTTTAAACTAAAACGCGGAATATGAAGTACGTTCCAAGTCGTACAGATCTCAGCGAGAGACTGCCGATTGTAGATTAGAAAATTCGATTGGGAGCTTAAAAGGGCGATTTGGAGGGCGACTTGATGTGTGGTCAATGGGTGTTCTTATGGGAAAAGGTTATATCCTACCCCTAGCAAAAAGAAGATCAAAACTCGCTTTAACAGTTAAATTGAAAAGGAAAAGAGATTCTGGTGTAGTTCGTGCTATGAATTCTTGTTTTTCTAGATGCCCAAACCTAGTCGTTCACACAATAACATGC